>JACKQG010004877.1_pt1 | contig 15253 bp, 9 predicted proteins | sample 8237621 | NCBI WGS metagenome assembly JACKQG01 (sample SAMN15677084, study PRJNA649215) | marine metagenome | biome: marine; feature: Black Sea; material: saline water; isolation source: suspended particulate matter (SPM) from the Black Sea western gyre | collected 2013-06-09/2013-06-10 | depth... | reverse complement strand
ATCCATCCAGCACGCTGAAGTTAATCACCCCGTTCATCACCGCTTTCTCTCCACTTGTTCCGGAAGCTTCCAGGGGTCGGGTCGGAGTATTTAACCATACATCCACGCCTCGGATTAAATATTTAGCCAACTCGATGTCATAATTCTCAACAAATAAGATTTTACCCAGAAATTGTGGCGTGTGCATCACTTCGAAGACACGCTTGATGAGATCCTGTCCTGCTTTATCATGCGGGTGAGCTTTACCGGCAAAGATGAACTGAACGGGTTGTTTCTCATTGTTGACAATCCGGTCCAGCCGGTCCAGGTTGCTGAAGAGCAAGTGAGCTCTTTTGTAAGTAGCAAAACGCCGGGCGAAGCCAAATGTCATTGCATTTTTCGGAAGTGAATCCCGGAGTTTGAAGATTAGCTTCGGATTTTCATTCCTTCTCGTCATATCATCATAAATCCGCTGAAGCAGGTACGTTGACAACTGATCCTTTTGCTTCATTTTGGTCTTCCAGACGATCTCATCATCAACCAGATGAATCTTTTTCCAGTATTCCGGATTGGATTGATCTGCAAGAAAATCTTCTCCAAACTCTTTCAGGTAGAGCAATTGCCATGATTTGGCTGTCCATGTTGGATAATGAACACCATTTGTTACATACCCAATATGCAGCTCTTTTGGATAATACCCCGTATATAACTTACTGAACATTTCGCCAGATACAGCACCGTGAATCTTGCTCACTCCGTTGATCTCCTGGGAGAGATTCGCTGCCAATACACTCATAGAGAATTTCTCATCCGGATCATTCTCTACCATCCGCCCAAGATTCATAAATTGCTCCCAGCTGATGTTCAGGTGGTCGGAAATATAGGAGAGATACCTCCTCATCAGGTCTTCCGGAAAAGTGTCGTGTCCGGCCGGAACAGGTGTGTGGGTTGTAAAAAGAGTAGATGCTCGTACCACTTCAGATGCCTGGGTAAAAGTAAGTCTTTCATGCTGGATATACTTTTGTAGCCGCTCGAGGCCAATGAATGCCGAGTGTCCTTCATTACTATGGAACAGATCCGGCTTCACTCCTAACGAATCCAGTGTTCTAATCCCACCGATACCAAGTAAAATCTCTTGCCGCAACCGGTTCTCAAGATCTCCTCCATAAAGATGATGAGTGATAAAACGGTCTGACTCCTGATTTTCTTCAATATCTGTATCCATGAGATAGAGAGGGATACGACCAACATCAACACGCCAGATCTTGGCATACATCGTCCGGCCCGGAAGAGCAAAAGTCACTTTGATCCAGTTTCCTTTATCGTCGCGAACCGGGTTCAAAGGCAGGTGTGTGAATTTTTGTGGCGTGTAGGTCGCTATCTGATCACCAAAAAGAGAAAGACTCTGCTTGAAATATCCATATCTGTAAAGCAAGCCAACTCCAACCATGTTGACATTTGAGTCACTGGCCTCTTTAAGATAATCACCGGCAAGCATTCCAAGTCCGCCTGAATAGATCTTAATAGTGTCATGTAAACCAAACTCCATGCTGAAGTATGCAATCAGTTCCCTGGGTTTCTCCTCCCCTTTCGCCATGTAAGCATCAAATTTAGCCAACACTTTTTTTAACCTGGCAATGAATTTCTCATTAATACTCAGCTGTTTAAGCTCCTCGTAGGTGAGTGACTCCAGAAGTGCAACAGGATTAAACTTCAACTCATACCAGCGTTCTTTATTTATCTGTTCGAAGAGTTCACTTCCTTCGTAATTCCACGACCACCATAAGTTTCTTGAAAGAGACTCCAGGCCATCAAGGGTTTCCGGAATACGTTGCTGAACCAGAACCTTTCTCCATTCAGGCTTAATCTCTGTTACCCACTTGATCCTGGGAGTCTGAACCTGTGGTAGTTTGACCTGGAATTGATCAACTCTTTCCATTGATTTACCTATCGCAAGCGAGAATACGTGTTTGTAATGACTAATCAGGTTCTTCCATAACGCCGAGCGAGAAATCTCATACGCTTTAATCCGTACTTTGATGATATCCTTTTCTGTTTTATTTGAACAGGTTACAACTTTATTGACTATCTCGTCAACAACTTCTGCCGTATTATCATCGGTTCTTTCTACCACCGAGATACATTCCTTTACCGCAGGAAAAAGCTCTTGAACCCATTGACCAAAACCGGCAAGGGAAGTTGTGATAGTAGGGATATGGAAGGCCATACTCTCAAGAGGTGTATATCCCCATGGCTCATAGTAGGATGGAAAAATAGAACCATCAAATCCAATCAATAAATCATAGTAATCGAGATCAAAGATCCCATCATGCCCGTCCAGGTATGCGGGCACAAAAATAATTTTCACCTTATCTTCTGTTCTGTTCAGGAGATTATTCTCCCGGATACCGTGGAGGATCCAGTCATTCTCTGGTTCATGAAGTCCATGTGTGAGGTACTCCTCCTGGAGGGGATGATTAAAATCTTGTTTTCCAATCCTGGCTATCAAGTCCTGTCGCGGCCCCGACTGGTAAGCAGGCACCATGATGAAAGCAATGATAAGTGAGCCAACCTTCTCATGGGTATTCAATTTGCCCATGGTATTGATAAAGAGATCGATACCCTTATTATGAAATTCATACCGCCCACTGGTAATCAAAAGGATACTATCCTTCGACATCTTCTGATTTAATAATCCTTCAGTAACTTCTAAAAGCTTCTTCCGTGCGATATCACGTTTGGCAATATAGGCTTCCCGGGCAGGTACAAATGAGTCCTCAAAACCATTTGGGGTCACTTCATCGACAGATTTTCCTAAAAACTGAATACATTCATTATTTGTGATACCACTAACGGTTGTAAAGGCATCTGCTTCCTGAGCAGCAAGCTTCTCCAGAGAATGTTTCGAAACCACACCAAAACGGTGTGCAACCTGATCTCCATCATATAGCTCTAAGTCTTTGTAAAGAGGCAACCCGTTGCCGGCGATACATCTTCCAATCACGGTTGCATGTGTAGTAAAGACTGTTCCCACCTGTGGCACCTCCTCTTTCAGGTATAGAATACCGGTACCGGTCATCCATTCATGGAAGTGGGCAACAATTTTATCCTGATGAGAGAGGTTGTAGTTATAAAAACTTTCAATGATCTTTCCAGCTGCATAACCAAAAAGAGCTGGTTCAATATAGTCCCATGCACCGGAAAGGGAATCGAGCTGATAGTTCTCCCAGAATTTCGACAGGATACTGTCTTTCTCCGTGAAGAATTTTGTGAAATCTACCAGAATAGTGAGGGGTTGGCCACTGACATTCCATCTGCCAATCTTGATCCGCAGCTCTTCGCTTTCAGCATGCTGGCGCCATGATTTAAAGAGGTATTGATCCTCAGTAAAGAGAGGATTCTCATGTGTCTCCTTCCAGATATCAGGGCCGATCAGAATATAGTTATCTTTATACTCGTTGACCAGTGTCAGGGCTTTGGTTGAGATGACCGTATAGATCCCTCCCACTTTATTACATACCTCCCAACTGGTTTCAAACAGGTAATCAGGATTGATGATGAGATTCTCTTTTAGTACCATAGACCAGGCCGGTTATCTGAATTAGTTTCTCTTCTTTGGTTTGGTTGTTGTAGCTCTCTTTACTCTTGGCTTGCGCGCTGCTATCTTGGTTGTTGGTTTTGCTTTTCCCTTAGTCTTTGGTTTTGTTTTTGTTTTTGTTTTTATTTTTGCTTTTACTTTAGGCTTCGTAACACTCTTTTTCGATTTTGCCTCTTTGGCAGGCTTATCTTTCTCGTTCACACGGATGATAAAATCAGAAAGCACGTTCATATAGTTGATAAACGCTTCATATGGTGAGTTGTATGGATTAAAATATTTATGTACTTCACCATCGGAGAACCACTTCGTACACATATAATAAAAATGGTCGCTCGCCTGTAACCTTTCCCAGTCACGTATCACATCGGGTTTATCACACGCCATCACATCCTTCTCGATGCCATATAATTTCCCAAAAGCTTCATCCTGAAGCTCATTACCGAGCCAGGCAGTAAGGTCTTTTTCCTCATCCGCCCAGGAGATTGGATAGAGTACCGAAACCGGAGCTACCGGTTGGAGTTTCTCACTCAATTCACTAGGTGTGGAAAAATTGTAGGTTGAGTCAGAAAATACTGCCCCTGGCAAGGTATAGAAAAAATCAAAGATGCCGGTCTCTTCTCGTTGTTGTTCTCCGAGGGTTTCATAGTTCAGAAAGAGATTTACGACCTCTTCTTTCTCAGGAACCTTATTTAACCAGTTAACAAATTTCTCCGTGGTGATTGGCCACTCGGACCAATCTCTGTTCGAGAAACGAAAGATGATATCGTCGCTCAGCCTGAAATTCCTCAGCAACAACTTTAGCTTTGGATTTGCCTCGCTGCAATAGAGGAAATTAGGGCTCTTCCAACCGAGAACATGTTTGGCTCCTTCAGTAAGCATGGTAGAGAAACCCAATTCCGCAACAGTCTGACCGATCTGATCATCAAAGATCAACTCTGTATTTCGAAACGTTGTAGGTCGTTGGTTAAATAGGTCATTGATCCTGTCGCGATGCTTCTCAATCTGCCTGATAAACTCCTCTTTACTGCCCAGTGATGCCAGGGAGTGAGAATATGTTTCTCCTGTAAATTCCACACAGCCGGTGGCAGCCAACTCCTGAAATCCGTGAATGACTTCAGGTGCATGTTGCAACAATTGCTCAAGCGCCGGGCCGGAAATCGAGAAGGTAACTTTGAACGATGAACCAAACTCACGGATCATGTCAAGCATCATTCTGTTGGCTGGCAAGTATGATCGCTCGGCAACACGCTGGATGATATGCCGATTCTGATAATCATCATAGTATTGGTGGTCCAGCCCAATATTGAAGAATCTGTAGGTACGTAACCTGTATGGCTGATGAACCTGAAAACAAAGATTGATGAATTTCATAATACTGATTTATATACTTCAAGCACATTGTATGCCGCATTTTCCCATTTCAGATTATCTACTTCCTCTTTGCCATACTGGACAAACAATTTCTGCAACCCATCATAATGCAGGATCCCGTATATGGCATCCGCCATAGCATCAATATCCCAGAAGTCCACTTTTATGGCGTGCTTAAGGATCTCCGAAACACCCGACTGCTTGGAGATCACGACCGGTACATTCGAACGCATTGCCTCCAGGGGAGAGATCCCGAAAGGTTCCGAAACGGATGGCATGACATAAACATCGCTCATAGCAAACATCGTATCAACCTCTGCTCCTGCAAGGAAGCCTGTGAAATGAAACTTCGTGCCCATCTTCAGCTTTGCGATCCGGCGCACCATTCTGTTCAGCAAATCGCCCGAGCCGGCCATGACAAATCGCACATTCTCGTCTCTCTTCAGCACTTTGTGTGCAGCTTCAACAAAATAATCAGGCCCCTTCTGGTAGGTTACCCGCCCCAGGAAAGTGACCACCTTCTCTTTCAAATGCTTCCTGATGGTTGCAGTCTCATGACGGTATGATGGTTCAACAGCATTGTGGACAGTAACAACTTTTTCAGGATTAATGCCATACTTTTCAATAACAATCTGCCGGGTCAGGTTACTTACTGTGATCACGCGGTCGGCTTCCTGCATCCCTTTCTGCTCGATCTCAAACACCGAAGCATTCACATTCTTACCGGAGCGGTCAAACTCTGTTGCATGGACATGGATTACAAGCGGTTTCCCGCTTATTTTTTTTGCTGCAATCCCTGCCGGATACGTCAGCCAGTCATGAGAATGAATCACATCAAATCCGTACTGTGTTGCAATGGATGAAGCGATCAACGCATAACGGGAGACCTCCTGCATCAGGTTTTTTCCATATTTGCCGGAAAATTTGAATTTTCTGAAGAATATCGTCCTGGTCTTTTCAGAAGTCTCCCTCGTCTCCTTTTCGGCCAAGGTCTCAAACACTTCCGGTTCCAAGTAGGGCACAAGGTTTGATCCAATCTCTATGTATTTGATCTTATTCCAGAACTCCTGTTGTTCACTATCCTTGAAATCCATCGCTACATCGCTGGCATTGATCAGCCGGAAGCCAGGATGGGACTCATCACCGTATGCTTTAGGCACGACAAAGATCACATCCGTTCCCAGTTTTACCATCCCTTTTGTCAGGCCAAAACAAGCCGTTCCGAGTCCGCCGGTGATATGGGGCGGAAACTCCCAACCAAACATCAATACACGCATACCCAATTACGAATGACGAATGACGAATGACGAATTATCTAATTCACTCATTCTCTTCTGTTATAATTCTTAATTCCTAATTCTTAATTCTTAATCTCTATCATACTCCTGAATCAACTGATTCACCCGAAGGATCTCTGCAACAGACCAGGCCTGGGAGATAGCTCCCCTTGGGGTATGTGGTGGGTCGCCATCATAAATCTCAGAGATCGTACCTACTCCATGTTCAGTCAATGTCTGCGCAAATTCTTCATAATATCCTTTGATAAAGGAGAGGCCGCTCCTGCCGTGGATCTTCAGATAACCCTCTGCAAAATGGCCAAACAACCAGGGCCATACAGTTCCCTGGTGATAAGCTTGATCACGCTCAGTCTGATCTCCGAAATAGATCCCTTTATAAGCTGCACTTACTGGTGTCAGGGTACGCAGACCACGTATCGTAAGTAACTCCTGTTTGATCCTGCTGAGCACTCGTTTTCTGATCTCTTCATCAACCGGGCTGAAAGGCAATGAAGTTGCAAAGACCATATTGGGTCGAACGGACCAATCTTTGTATTCACCATCCACATAATCGGCCAGCATTCCTTTTTCAGCATTCCAGAAAGTTTCAAGAAACGCACCCGGGATCATTTTTGCAATATCATTCCAATTTCTGACAAAATCCATATCTCCAGCCTCGTTGGCTATCTCCAGACTGAACATAATTGCGTTGTACCACAGGGCATTGATCTCTACCACGAGTCCGATGCGTGGTGTGACCGGTTTGCCATATGCAATCGCATCCATCCAGGTCACCGCTTTCCCCGGAATACCTGCATAGATTAGCCCGGAAGGTTCCATATGAATATTAAATTCTATCCCGCTTCGATACCCCTCGAGAATCTGTTTCATCTTCCAGCCGTATTCTTTCCATACTAACTTTTGATGGCCAATGGCTATCGTATATTGTTGAAGTGCCCAAAAAAACCACAAAGATCCATCTGCACTGTTGTAGGAAGAGTCCTTGCCAAAATCAATATTCGGAAAAAGCGGACCCTTCATCTGCTTGATCATCGTATCAATTACCGCTTTACATATTTTATGATCACCCGTTACCAGGGTCAATCCAGGCAAAGCGATGAAAGTATCCCGTCCCCAGCGTCCAAACCATGGAAAACCGGCAATGATATCGGTCTTGTCTCCCCTTTTCACGATGAATTGCTGCGCTGCGTTAGCGAGGCAATTTTCAAAATCATCTCTAGGGATCCGTTTCTTCAACTCATAAGTATATACCCGCTTGATGCTCTTCGGTGCAACCTCAGTTGTTCCGGCCGAAAAGCAGACCGACTCTCCCTTCTTGATATCAAACTCAAAAAATCCGGGAACATAAAGATCTTCGTGGCATGCATATCCTCTGTCCATCTCCTCCTGATACTCAATATCATAATACCAATCCGGCACATGGGTGTATTCATTCTCTTTGGAGAGTTGCATGAATAGGTCTGTATAGCCCTCATACATCTTCACACGGATCCCACCCGCTACCTTCTTATACTTTTTATCTGCATAGGTATTCTCTTTGCTGAGATGATGGACATTCCGGAAAGCAAGAAATGGTCGGAGACGGATGCGGGTGGGAGAATGAGCCTCCTCTAGTGTGTATTTGATAATGATCCGATCTTCCTGCGTGATAAGAATCGTCTCTCTTGTTAGGATTACCCCCCCTACTCTGTAGACGAGCCTGGGCACCTCATCAACAGAAAAGTCACGAATATATTTATGCCCTTTGGGATTATATTTACCTCCTTTATACTTGTGAATACCCAGGTTGAACTCTGCTTCCTGTTGAATGACAGTCTCATCCACCGAAGAGAGCAACACATGATTATCATAATCAATACCGGGTTGTGGCGTAACCAGAAAACCATGATATTTCCGGGTATTGCAATTGATGATAGTGGAACTAGCGTAAGAACCTGCACGGTTCGACCGGATCATCTCACGTTGCAGCGAGTACTCCAAGTTGACAAGTTGGTTCTTATCAAAATTGATATAACTCATTTAATTAGAATTATCAGTATGTTCAAAGATAGGCGAAATACAAAGAACTGCAAAAGTACAATATTCCATGCATTTTACGGTTGTATTAATATCCTCTGAATTTGATAATTTTGCTACATGATACAACGTCGATATACTTTTTTTATCCTCCTGCTGGCCGGAATTTTAATCGTACAATTCTCCTGCAAAAAAAAGGATAAGATTGACACAAACTCCTCCCTGAGACTCAGCTTCTCAAGCGATACCGTTTTTTTCGATACCGTCTTTTCGACAATTGGATCGATTACTCAGCGGTTGATCGTATATAATAACAACGACAACAAAGTGAGCATCTCTCAGATCAACCTGGCTGGCGGACAAGCTTCCAACTACCGTATCAACATCGATGGGGATTCTTCCCTGGTAGTTTCTAATATTGAGATACCGGGTCACGACAGCATCTTTATTTTCATCCGGGTGACCGTTGATCCAAACAATCAGAATACTCCTTTTGTCGTTGCCGACTCCATATTATTTTCACTGAATGGGAATCTTCAGGACGTGAACCTGGTGGCCTGGGGGCAAAATGCCCGGTTCATGAAACAAGTCACACTTAAAGGAAACATCGTTTGGGATAGTCTGAAACCCTATGTCATCTATGGATATCTGCAGGTAGACACCTCTTCGTCGCTATTGATTATGCCCGGGAGTAAAGTCTATTTTCACAAATATGCTTATTTCGCAGTCGCTTATGATGCTTCTTTAAAAGTTCTCGGGAACCTGGAACATCCCGTCAGGTTCCAGGGCGACCGGCTGGACCCATTCTATCGTGATCTTCCCGGCCAATGGTTTGGTATCTTCTTCGAAAGTGGTTCAAAAGAGCACGAGATCAATTATGCCATCATCAAAAACAGCATATTCGGTATCCAGATCGGTGTGCCCGGTATCTCGGCAGAACCCATGCTGAAGCTCCACAACACAATCATACAGAATACGACTTCTGATGCCATCTTCGCATATGCGAGCTCTATCGTTTCAACCAATTGTGTGATCGGCAACAACGGAGGCGCTGCTCTTTGGGTGGAAAAAGGTGGCACCTACGATTTCCGTCAATTAACAATCGGGAACTACTGGGGAAACTCTGTCAGGTTCTCTCCTTCACTCAACATCAAGAACTTCAGCTACGACACACTTGGCAATAAGGTACCAGGAGCTTTGACCAATACTTTCTTTGGAAATAGCATCATTTACGGATCTGAAGTAGATGAGGTCCTACTGGACCAGATGGATGCCGTTCCTTTCGAGATCGTTTTCGATCACGCTCTTCTTCGGACTGAAACACCTCTTACCGACCCGCAGAGGTATATCGGTTGTTTCGCAAATGAAGATCCCCTGTTTGTTGATCCATTATTGTATAACTTCCGGATCGACAGTCTCTCTCCTGTTATTGATAAAGGAATTCAGATGGGCGTGCCGTTCGATATTGAAGGCGTCGAGAGAGGAACCACCCCAGACCTGGGGGCTTATCAGTGGATTCCAACCCGGTAATTATTTTTTCATCGCCTTGAGCAGGATAGCCGCTATATCAGCGGGGGATTCAATGACGAAGACACCACATTCATTCAGGATCTCTTTCTTTGCCTGTGCAGTGTCTGCTTTACCTCCGACGATAGCTCCAGCATGTCCCATGGTACGCCCTTTGGGTGCTGTAGCACCGGCGATAAAACTCACTACCGGTTTCGTCCCATGCTCTTTAATCCAGTATCCTGCATCGGTCTCCATGTTCCCTCCAATCTCTCCAATCATCACGATCGCTTCTGTCTCAGGATCGTTCATAAAGAGTTCCACTGCATCTTTTATCGTGGTGCCCGGGATCGGGTCGCCTCCGATGCCGATCACTGTCGACTGTCCGAAACCGGATTTAGTCAACTGATCTACAGCTTCATACGAGAGCGTTCCACTTCTGGAAACCACACCAATAGTCCCGGGTTTGTGAATAAAACCCGGCATAATTCCGATCTTGGTATCCGGAGGGGTAATTATTCCAGGACAATTTGGGCCAATCAGGTGGACTCCTTTATTATCGATGTAATCTTTCACGGGGATCATATCATTGACTGGAATCCCTTCCGTGATACAAACAATGACCTGAATACCTGCTTCTGCCGCTTCAGAGATCGCATCGGCGGCAAAAGGCGGCGGAACAAATATCACAGAAACATTGGCTTCCGTGGCTTTCACTGCCTCGGCAACAGTATTGAACACAGGTCTTTCAAGATGAAACAGGCCGCCTTTGCCAGGCGTTACGCCACCAACGATATTTGTGCCATAATCAATCATCTGGGCAGCATGAAAGGATCCTTCGCTACCTGTAAAACCCTGAATAATGACACGGGAATCTTTATTTACGAGAACACTCATTACAATTTTCGATTTACGATTTTCGATTTACGATTTAGGAATAAAAGTTCTTATCTAGTACATATATGGATTAATTCACCTTCAGGTTTCAAAGATATAGATTAAGGAAGAAAGGGAAAAATAATCTGTTAAATATAATCGATTCGGATGGTATATTCTTTTCCCGGGCTTGAGCCGTAATGAATTGCGGCTGTACGGGGAGCTTTGCCATATAATTGGATTGCGCGATTAATCGCGCAAAAACGGGAATCGTTTCTATTTAGCCTTCTTCCATGTCTTTGGATTCTCTCTAATATATTGCCTGGCTAAATCCAGATCATGCTGGCTTCTTAGTATTCCATCATAATATCTGGGATGCCAGGCAAATGATTTGTCGATTTTATGATGAATATAATATGAAGAAGCTCCTTTAAACCATCGTACTACTTTACCAAGTGAATGATCCGATAACATTGGATTTTTCAATCCAGTCACACCACCTCGAGATTCGTTTGCAGATGCTGACATTATATTCTTCATGCCGGCTGAATTTTTAATTTCCGGTAATTCTGGTAGCATGGGGTATTCCCGTTTTCTTTCTGTAATCCGGATAATGCCATGCATATGATCAGGCATGAAAATAAAATCATCAAGTTCAATCATATCGAACTTCACTGGTATATTTCTCCAAGTCATTTCAGCAAGCTCACCCGTTTCACTCAGCGAAACTAATCCTTTATAAACTACACCAAAATCCCTTCTGAATACTTTAGTACAGATGGTTACCAGATAATACCCTGGCCGGGAGTAATCGTATCCCTTCATCCGGACTGACTCGATCCTGAACTGATCACTGAACAACTTCCTCATTCGTTTTTATACATTAATCCGGAAATCAGGAAAAGGTTATATCTAAACATGATTTTTTTATCCAAAAACACTGCGCGATTAATCGCGCAGGCCGAATTAAATAATTGAAGCGCCACCGTACAGCCGCCATTCATGGCGGCTCCAACAAACGAACTGAGAAAAGTCAATGCCATTCATGGCGGCTCCGACAAATGAATGGAGTAAAGCCAACACTATTCATGGCAGCTCCGGCAAATGAACAGAGAAAAGTCAATGCCATTCATGGCGGCTCTGTAAAGCCGCAATTAATTGCGGCTCTACGTCGTGAATGCTACGCATTTCGTAAATTTGCCCTATGGCTCTTTCCAACATCACCGACACCATCTGTGCCCTTTCCACAGCTCCAGGAACGGGAGCCATTGCTGTGATCCGTATTTCAGGTCAGGACGCGTTTACCATTTGTGGAAAATTATTTAATCCATCTGATAAAAGTTTCTCTTTTTCAGCATCTCCTTCCCACTCTATTCATCACGGTTCTATTTCATGTGAGGAACAACTTATTGATGAGGTGTTAATCAGCATTTTCAAAACCCCTAACTCATACACCGGAGAGGACGTTGCAGAGATCTCCTGTCACGGCTCTGAGTTTATCCAACAGCAGATCATCGACACACTTGTTGATTCCGGGTGCAGGCTGGCGACACCCGGAGAGTTCACATTACGTGGTTTTCTCAACGGAAAATTCGACCTCTCACAAGCGGAAGCTGTTGCAGACCTGATCGCTTCGGGATCGCAATCCTCCCACGACCTGGCACTGGCCCAGATGCGGGGCGGATTTTCGAAAAAAATCAAAGAACTACGACAAAAACTTCTTGAATTCACTTCCCTTATTGAGTTGGAACTGGACTTCAGTGAGGAGGATGTGGAGTTTGCTTCACGGTCTGACCTGTTCCTGTTACTGGACGAAATGAAGACAGAGGTTTCACGACTTATCCACTCTTTCTCACTTGGAAATGTAATCAAGAAAGGAATCCCTGTGGCGATCATCGGAAAACCCAATGTCGGAAAATCCACGCTACTCAACACGCTACTTAACGAAGAGAAAGCAATTGTCTCAGAGACTCCCGGTACGACACGCGATGCTATCGAAGATACAATTGTTCTGGATGGATTCAGTTTTCGTTTCATTGATACCGCCGGATTACGGGCAGCAGAAAATCACATAGAGACTATGGGTATTGATCGTACCTGGTCGAAGATCGAACATGCGACAATCATTTTATACCTCTTTGATGTCACCAGGGATTCTTATCAAGCGGTGAGAGATGCACTGGCTGAGTTTGAAAATATTCTTAAAGATCCGTTGAAGCGGCTCATCCTGATCGGCAACAAAATGGATCTGCTATCTAAGCTCCCAAAAGGATTTCAGGATTTTGTTGAACAGGAAACCATTTTTGTTTCTGCCAAGCGAAAAGAGAACATCAATTTGATTGCAGAGAGTATAATGAAAACGGTAGAGAATCAACAGATATCCGGTGGCGCCATTGTCTCTAACACCCGCCACCTTGAAGCCTTGAAAAAAACCATGGAAGCTGTTGAGAATATATACGAGGGCCTTCAAACAGGGGTCTCTCCCGACCTATTGACCATCGACATCCGCCAAGCACTTCATCACCTGGGCGAGATCACGGGTGAAATCACTACAGACGAGATACTCGGAACCATATTCAGCAGATTCTGTATCGGAAAATAATCGGCACATATTAACCCAATAACACACCTCCTATCCCCCACCCCGAAACGGATGTACCTACCCGCAGGGAATTCCTGAATATGTTTCTACTGATTTTTCAGTGTTTATATTCAACTCTGATAATCAATACCTTGTAAAAATTGCCGGTTCACATATTTTCGTGCAATAAAATGTAATTGCAAGCATTTTATCGTGCAATAATTTGTATTTTTTTGAGAATGCCCCGCAGTTTCATATCATCGCTGCCGGCTCCCTTCTCGGGATCACCATGCATAAGAAAACATCGTTTCCCGTCGGGTAAGTGAATTTTCTGACCCTGTCCACTAAATGAAGGATTACTTCACTAAAGAAACACCAAATTTAATTTGTTTTATTTCCAATAATCCGTATATTTGTGGAAATTTAGAAACACAACAACATGCCCTTAAGCTATCTTGAATTCAGGGAGAAGTTGTATCCCCAGGGAATCTTTTCAATAAGCCACGCACGCCTTTATTTTCCTAATTTTAACAGTGATAACCTGCTGTTCTGGCAAAAAAAGGGTTATATCTTACGACTCAGGAAAGGCTGGTACTGTTTCAATGAATTTGCAAAGGTGCCGGAATTCAGTTTCCTAGTGGCAAACAATCTTTACGATCCCTCCTACATCAGTCACCAGGAGGCGCTGCTTTTTTACGGGTTGATACCAGAACACATTGTTGACTCAACATCCATTACCACGAAGAAAACCGAAACTTTTACCGTTCTTGGCAAGATTTACAAATACTATTCAATCCATCCAAGGTTCTTTTTCGGTTTTGTGTTAAAAAATATGACAGTAAATGGATGGACGAGGAGTTTCATGATTGCCGACAGAGAGAAAGCCATCCTCGACCTGCTCTATCTTTTTAATTTCTATAAGACCGAAGAAGATCTTGCCGAAATCCGTTTTAATGGATCAGTGCTGGAAAAGGATATTGACTGGCAAAAAATGGATGAATACCTGGGTAGATTCAACATTAAAATTCTTGAAAAGAAGGTCAGGCTTATTCGAAAAATCCATCAGTTATGATCGCACTTCATGAAATAGTCAGACAGTACCCCACGGAACTTCAGAAGCCCGAATTCTATGATCCGATGGTTAAAGAGTATCTACATCATCATATGTTGAAGTATCTCTTTGCAAACAAATACTCGGATAAGATCGTTTTTATAGGAGGTACCGCACTGCGTTATTTCTATGATCTGAAAAGGTTTTCGGAAGATATCGACCTGGATTGTTTCGAATTGTCTAGATCGCAATTTACTCTGATGACGGATAATCTGCTAAGGGAGATAAAGTCTCTGGGTTTTGATGTTATAATCGAGGATAAGGAAAGGTATGAGAATTTAAAAGCATTTCGCCGGGTTTTCGTATTCCCTGAGCTAAAATTTAAAATGGGGCTCAGCCAGCATCGGGAGGCAAAATTTTTTCTAAAAGTTGAAGCCGAACCGCAGCATTATGATTATCGGCCCGACATTAAAACGATCAACGCCTTTGGGGTAACATCCCCTATACGAATAATGCCATTGGGAATATTGTTTTCTTCAAAGATTGCTGCTGCCATCAGCAGGAAAAAAGACAGGGATTTCTATGATGTCGCACACCTGATCAATTTCGCTACACCAGATTTTGGTTACCTGGAAAAAAAATGCCAAATTGGTACCCCAAAAAGATTAAAGGAAGCATTGCTTGAGGCTGCATCAAGAAGGAAATTGAAAACCCGGAAAATATTTGATTGCGAGCATATGCTTTTCAGAAAAGAAGACTTGGAGAAGATCCGCTCATTTACAGATTACATTGAGCACTTTGACTTCAACAGGTTTAATCGTTGATCCAAAGTTTTTATCATGAATTTCATGCATTTTTTGTACCCCATTTGTACCTTGAATCCATAACTGACTGATCCTAAACCTGAGTTACTTTCTGCATTGGAAAGTAAATATCATTCTTTCTCTTCCATTTTGTATATTCCAATCGGCCCGAGA
>JACKQG010004875.1_pt1 | contig 15259 bp, 16 predicted proteins | sample 8237621 | NCBI WGS metagenome assembly JACKQG01 (sample SAMN15677084, study PRJNA649215) | marine metagenome | biome: marine; feature: Black Sea; material: saline water; isolation source: suspended particulate matter (SPM) from the Black Sea western gyre | collected 2013-06-09/2013-06-10 | depth... | reverse complement strand
GATAATAACGTAGTTTATGGATCATGAAAAAATCTTCAAAGAACAGATTGACACCCCGGCAGGAGGCATTTTTTTCCGGCAACAGCCTTTTCGATAAAATTGCAAGGGCTGTCTGCCGCGCTGGAACGCTTCCAAGAAAAGAGCTCCATGAAGCATGGGAAATGGCAAAAAGGGTGCGGCGCAGATACCGGGGCGGCAGGATTGTAGATCTTGCCTGCGGTCATGGCCTTTTGGCGCATATCATGCTTATCCTTGATGACAGTTCCAAGACAGCCATTGCCGTGGACAAAAAAATCCCTTTAAATGCAAAAAAATTGTCCAACGCCTTGGTCACATCCTGGCCGAGACTGAAAGACAGGGTCATCTATAAACAAATGCCTGTCCAGGACATCACCATTCTTCCGGATGATATTGTGGTCTCAGCCCATGCCTGTGGATCTTTAACCGATCTGATTATTGATAAGGCCATTGAACAGCATGCCAGGGTAGCGGTTCTGCCCTGCTGTCATGATTTGAAAGAATCTTCCACCAACGGCCTTGAAGGTTGGATGGATAAAACCCTTGCCGTGGATACGGCAAGAGCGGTGAGGCTTAGATCAAAGGGATACAGGATTGTGACCCAGAAAATTCCCGGCGATATCACGCCCAAAAACAGGCTGCTCATGGGAGAATATCTAAATAGTGTCCATCTTACGAGAGCCTGAGGAAGCCTATTTCCTATTCTTCCGTAATTCCGTAAACGTTTTTGGCCGGTGGAGTACCCCGTTTTTCAATTGAAACCTTGACTTCCTTGTAATGGGGTCGTCCTGCTCGGTTAAACCCTATCAGTGTTTGCAGGACCTCCCAACCGATTTCCCCCCTCTCCGCCATTTTCGTTATCTCTTCGAGGGCTGTCCGATTATCGTATGAACTTTCACGGTATGGTCGTTTAGAGATGAGTGCATCATAGACATCGCTGACAACAATAATTTCTGTCTTTCTGTCCTCGAGATGAATTCCGGTGGGATAGCCGGAACCATCCTTTCTTTCGTGATGATCCCGAGCCAGTGCGGCGGACAGGCAATCAGCATCTTTGAGATAATAACCCATAATGACATAGCCTGCTGTCACATGATGTTCGAGCATCGCCCGTTCGTTTTGAGTCAGAGGCGTTTTTTTCTTTAAAACAGACGGTGGCGTACAAGTTTTCCCAAAATCGTGCGACGGTCCGGTTTTAGCTATGAGATATTGAGCATCTTTATCTTCCAATAGAGCATTGTCCATTATGATGGATAGCGCGTAAACAATGATTAAATGTCGATAGGTATATACGTCGCTTTTTTGGAAATAGTCGAGATATTCCATAACCGGCAGAGGCAAACTCACCCGCTGCATTGTATCAAGGACTGTCTTTATCTGGGGATCTCCGAAGATTTTGTCAAATGGGGGTTCCTTGAGAAACGACAGTGTATCTTTCGTCACGGAACCGTATCTGCGCAGATCAGATTCCGGGTATCGATCTTCACGGCCAGATTCGATTAGGGCGTTCAGTGTTTCGAGATCAAGCGTGCTTCCTTGGGCAAGCAGACAGTGATTGTCTAACGTGTGTACCGGAAACTCAAGTTCACGTAAAGCCATGGTGCCTCCTTGTTAACCGGCATTTCTAAATCCATGCATCTTATTATTACAACCTTAGCCTATTGATATAATAAAATCAAACCGATTTCTGTTGAAGACGCAAAGACGTAATATGGCATCAAGCCAGCATGTTATAATCCGTGTATGAGAGAGTTATAAACTACGAAATCAAATCTTCATTTTGTTTGCGCTCAATTAGGGCACTACCAAACAGATCCAGTAAGACTCCTGTGCGAAATCAACCTCAAACACTCCTCCCTGCTCCGCAACAAAGAGACCGCTTTGATTCAAGAATGATTTTTATGGACGGACAATTTCAGATTAAGGCCTTGCCCTCGCAGCAAACGCAGATTATTGTTGTTGCCAAATGATCAAAAAAGAGCCATAATCAACCTGATAGCTTAAAGATCGATTTTTTTAGATCTCGAATACTTTCGGGACGTTATATAAAATCGCAAAGCGATTTTATGATAGGAGGTAAACAATGGGCATCGAAATCAAAGAAAACATAAAGGGTCTTTTTCTGAAATTAGAGCAGCTACGGAGTTTTCTTTGACCTGGCCGTCAAAGAAAAACGACTTGAGGAAATCGAAAACCTGCTTGCTCAAAAAGGATTCTGGGATACCCCTGAAGACAACAAAACTATCTTACAAGAACGCTCATTGATCTCCGGCCAGATCGAAAACTTTAAAAATCTTTACCATGATCTTGAAGACCATGACCTAATGCTGGACCTCGCCCTTGAAGAGTCTGATGCCGAAACCCTCGCAGAAGTCACCGGCCAAGTTCACGCCCTTGAAGGCAAAATACACAAACTTGCTTTCGACCTTATGCTTGATGGTGAGGATGATCGTAGTAACTGCATTGTTTCCATTAATGCCGGAGCCGGGGGAACCGAAGCCCAGGACTGGGCTGAAATGCTTTTTAGGATGTATACGCGCTGGGTTGATCGCAAAGGTTTTAAAATCGATATCATCGATTTTCAACCCGGTGAAGAAGCAGGGATCAAAAGCATTACCTTTACGGCCGGCGGAAAGTATGCTTACGGCTATTTAAAAACCGAAGTCGGCGTTCATCGTCTGGTGCGCATTTCACCGTTTAATGCCAGCGGCAAGCGGCACACTTCGTTTGCCTCGGTCTCTGTTTATCCTGAATTAGGGAAAGACATAACGGTTGAGGTAGAAGATAAGGACCTGCGCATAGATGTTTACAGAGCCAGCGGCGCCGGCGGACAGCATGTAAATAAAACCAACAGTGCTGTGCGCATCACCCACCTTCCCAGCGGCATTGTTGTCCAGTGCCAGCAGGAAAAATCCCAGCACAGAAATAAAGACATGGCCCTGAAGGTGCTGAAAGCACGGCTCTACCAGCGTGAGAAGCAGAAGCAGGATGAAATGGTCCAGGAAATGCACGACGGCAAGGACGACATTGCCTGGGGCAGCCAGATTCGTTCGTACGTTATGCATCCGTACCAGATGGTTAAGGACCACCGCATCAATCTGGATGTCGGCAATGTAAACGGTGTTCTGGACGGCGCCCTTGATCCTTTTATTGAAGGAGTACTGCTGGCTTCCAAGATTTAACCCGAACAAGATGGAACCCAAAAACATTTGCCACCAAGGCACAAAGACACAAAATATAATTTTAGTATTCTTTCTTTGTGCCTTGGTGTCTTAGTGGCAATTATCAACTTTTAATAGCAAACATTCCATTTGCACATGAATCCTGTTGATATTATTGGCGAATATTATAAGCCCGGCTCGGAAACGTATGCCATGCTCCTCGGGCACGGAAAAAGTGTGGCCCGCAAAGCCCTCGATGCCGCCGCAAAAGTGCCCCACCTTAAACCCGACATTACATTTATTCAAGAAGCCGCCATGCTCCACGATATTGCTATTTTTATGACCGACGCGCCGGAACTGTGCTGCACCGGGAAATACCCCTATATCTGCCATGGGTATCTGGGCAGAGAACTTCTTGAAAACAAAGGGCTTTTTAAGCATGCTATGGTATGTGAACGGCACGTGGGCGTTGGCATAACTGCCCAGGAAATAAGGCACCATAATCTACCGCTGCCCGCACGTGATATGGTTCCGATATCCATAGAGGAACAGATAATATGCTTTGCAGATAAATTTTTTTCCAAAAACGGCCATTCCATGGAAACTGAAAAACCTGTTAAAGAGATCCTTGGCGGCCTTGCTCACTATGGCCCTGACAAAGTCAAGACGTTTGAGTCATGGATCCGTTTGTTTTCATAGCCTGTCGCGCGACCAAGGTCTCGTCGATTTTATCTTGACCTTTCAACAGCTTTAAGATAAGTCAAAAAAATATATTTCGGAGCGGCGCAGCCGCGTTATATAAAATCGCAAAGCGATTTTATTGTTTGAGTTATGCAATAGGCGAAAGCCACCCAGGCTCGACTGGGTGGCTTTTTTCTTTTCTGGATAGAGATGGTTGCCATGACCAAGCTGCTTGTCATTGATAATTACGATTCATTTACTTACAACCTGGTGCAGATGTTCAGAAAATATGCCCTTGAAATTCAGGTGCATAGAAGCGATATGATTACTTTGCAGCAGATTGCAACGCTTAACCCGGACTATGTGCTCATCAGCCCGGGCCCCAAAGATCCGGCCCATGCCGGGATATCAATCCCCCTTATAAAAGCCTTTGGCGGCCGGATTCCCATTTTGGGCGTATGCCTGGGCATGCAATGCATGAATGAAGCCTTTGGCGGTCAAACCGTCCGCGCTCCGGTGCCGATGCATGGCAAAACCAGCATGATCCAACACAACAATGACGGTATCTTTAACGGAATCTGTTCTCCTTTTTCTGCAACCCGCTATCATTCTCTGATGGTCGCATTCAACCATAGCGCGCTCAATGTAACCGCCCGCAGCTCCGACGGGGTGATTATGGGAATGTCCCACCCGGAGTATCCGCTACACGGTGTTCAGTTTCACCCTGAAAGTTTTCTCACTGAAAACGGCTACTTGCTTGTAGAAAATTTCCTCCGGCTGGGACCGCTCGCTGTTTCGGATTCCGGAATGCGCAGTGCCAACGGAATTTTCCTGGACTCAATAAAGAGTCCGGCTTTGGTTTACTCCTGAAAGGAGTTAATATTACAGAACATCGAGTGCCTAAAGTGATCTAAAGTTACAAGTGCCTAAAGTTAAGGTATCGCTGCGCTCCATATATTCATATAAAATTGACAGAATACCTTAACTTTAGTTCACTTTAGCTCACTTCAAACTTTAGGCACTTTTAACGGTCTTTGGCAAAGCCACATGTATCTTGCCAGACCCGGAAGACCAGGATTTATGGCAGGATATAAAATGGATAAAATCAAAAAAGCAGCCGGCGAGATAACCGGTGTTCATATCGAGACAATTGACCTGGACGAATCGTTTATAGATTTTTCAGCCCGCTTTGCTGCCATGGCCGGAACAACTGTTCTTTTAAGCGGCGGCGATCTTGATTGTGCCCGATACCACATTTTGGGTGCCAAACCATGGCTGACTTTCACAGGAAGCAACCGGAAGATGACGCTCACTGCCGCGGATCAAACCTTTGAGGTCAACGCCGATCCTTTCGACACCCTCCGTTGGATCATCGACTCGTTTCGTCTGCATGATCTTGGATTGGATCCATCCGGTTTGCCGCAACCGCTTGCGGCCGGGCTTTTTGGTTATCTGTCTTACGACCTTAAAGATGTTCTGGAAAACCTTCCGCGCACATCCGTAGACGATCTGCGCCTTCCGCACATCTGTTTTTTTGCACCCTCGATTATCGTTGTTCACGACAAAAGCACTGACAGCACCCGTCTCTGCATCTTAGAGCGCAACCTTGCCGGGCAAAGCAGCCTTGATGATGATCTAAATTTTTTTAAACAAACCCTGGCAACAGAACCTTTGGCAAAAGGGAGTTTCAGCGGTGAGGCGGCCGGATTTAAATCTAATTTCAAAAAACCCAACTACCTTGCTGCCGTTGAAACCATCAGGGAGTACATTGCCGCGGGTGATGTTTACCAGGTCAACATGTCCCAGCGCTTTGAGATGGACTTTGAGGGGGATACATACAATCTTTTTACAAAACTGTACGCTAACAATCCGGCTCCGTTTTTTGCTTACATCAATGCCGGCGACCATCAGCTGGTTTCTACATCACCTGAAAGGTTTTTGCTGCAAACCGGTGACCGCATTGAAACCAGGCCCATTAAAGGTACCCGGCCCAGGGGCAAAACACCGGCCCAAGACGAACAGTTAGGCCGGGAGCTTCAACAAAGTAAAAAAGACGATGCCGAACTTTCCATGATCGTCGATCTGATGCGCAATGACATCGGCAAAGTCTGTAAGGCCGGATCTGTCCGGGTGGCGGAACACAAACGCCTGGAAGCCTACCAGAATGTTTATCATCTGGTATCGATAGTCGAGGGCATTTTGGACCGGGATCGAGATACGGTTGATCTTTTAAAGGCCACTTTCCCCGGGGGTTCGATCACCGGCTGTCCCAAAATCAGAACCATGGAAATCATCGACGAACTCGAGCCCCACAGGCGGCACATCTATACCGGCTCCATCGGTTACATCAGTTTTCACGACACCATGGACCTTTCCATCGCAATCCGCACCGCTGCTATATACAATAACAAAATTATTTTTTCCGTGGGGGGCGGCATCGTTTTCGACTCCGACCCGCTGGACGAATATGAAGAAACCATCCATAAAGGTAGAACGTTGATGGAGGTTTTTATGGGCAAAGAAAAAAAATCTTCAAAGAAAAGCTATGCATGGATCAATGGCTCCCTGGAACCGCAGGAGCAGGCCGTTATCCCCATAGCAGATCTGGGCTTGCAGTACGGTTACGGGTTTTTTGAAACCATCAGAGTGGACAACGGCAATCCCAAGCATTTGGATGCACACATTGACCGTTTTTATCAAACCTGGCAGCACCTTTTTGCAGAAGAACCGCCGGACCTGACCTGGCATGAAATTATCCACCAGGTCGTTGAAAAAAACGGCCTGCTCAACACCATAGCAGCCATAAAAATTATGGTCACCATGGGAGACCGCCAAGCTCCTCCCTATAACCACACGCTTATAGTAACCGCCAGACCATACACGCACCGCCTTACAGACAAACAAGAACCGGGCTTAAACCTGGCCTTATATCCGCATCCGCGCCAGACCCCCCTGGCCGATCATAAAACGCTCAATTATCTTTATTATTATCTGGCGGGCAAATGGGCCAAGGGCCAAAATGCCGGCGAAGCCTTGATTCTAAACCCAGACAACACCGTTTCCGAAACCAACACGGCCAATATCCTGCTGATCAAAGATAAAACCGTAATAAGGCCGACCTCCTTGCACGTTCTGCCGGGCATCATGGAAGCGGTTGTCTGCAGGCTGCTTTCCGTGTGGGACTACAAGGTGGAACAGAGAGCCGTGAAACCGGAAGATCTTTTTGCTGTTGACGAAGTGTTGGTTACCAACTCCTTACTGGGGGTTGTGCCGGTTTTGAGCCTGGACGGCAAAAAACTGCCCATACCATCTGACCTGTGGCAGAAGATCAATGATGAAGTTTTATAAATAACAATTCTTATTTAATCGGCGACTTTGTAATGTTGAAGCCATACAGCCAAATTTTTCGGCATTTATCTTTTTAAGCCGAACCTCCGACAGACCGGACCGCTCCCCACCCTTTAGGGCGGAGAGCTTCGTTAATGAAATAGATTTGTTATTCCCCTTTAGATTATTTTGAAGTGAGGGATTCTTAGGCATGGAGAGACAATCCATAGTACACGGGACGGATCCGTTTGCCAAAACCGTCCTGAATTCTTTATCTGCCCACATCGCCATTCTTGATCAACACGGTGTCATTTTGGAGACCAACAGGGCTTGGAGAAATTATGCCGCCGGAAACCAGATGAAAGGCGGCCATGACTCCATCGGTGTCAATTATTTGGCCCTCTGTGAAGCGACAACCGGCAATGAAGAATCCCAAGCCCGGCAGGTGGCTGCCGGGCTTCGATCAGTCATACAGGGGGACATCAATGAGTTTTTATTTGATTATCCCTGCCACTCGCCGGATGGAAAACATTGGTATTACATGCGCGCTATTCGCATGGCCTATGACGGACCCGTCCGGGTGGTGGTCAGCCATGAAGATATAACGGCGTTAAAATTGGCCGAAGAGTCCTTGAAGAAAAGAGAACAGGAGCTGGAAGACCAGACGCAAAACTTAGAGGAAGCCAATATCGCTTTGAAGGTGTTATTAAAACAAAGAGAGACGGACAAGCTGGAACTTGAACAAAAATTTTTAATAAATATAAAACAATTGGTCTTTCCTTATCTGGACAAATTGAAAAATGCCCGAATCAAACCGCGGGAAAGGACTTTCGTTGAAATTATTGACACTCATTTAAACGATATTATCTCACCGCTTCTGCAACGGCTGTCGGCGGCAAATATTTTCTTGACCCCCCAGGAAATGCAAGTTGCCGCCCTGGTAAAAGACGGCAAAACCAGCAAGGAAATGGCCGACATCCTGACTGTTTCCGAAACCACCATCCATTTCCACCGCAAAAACCTGAGGACAAAATTCGGGCTGACCAACCAGCAGACCAACCTGAGAGCCTACCTGCTGTCGCTGTCATAAACCCCGAAAAGGATGAATTCGAAAGGGGTTCAGCTTGAAATTTGTTCTGACATACCAGCCCGTTAGACAGCCTAAGACTAAACACCAAAGCGCTCTCGTAAAAAGGTCGCTTGTCTGCTTTTTTTACGAGATCATCTCTGGATGAAAACCACCCAAATATCCAGCTGATAGTATTTACCCCCCAATAAACTCATATTTATTCCTTATTGAACGGATTGTTTTCGGCCTTAACTTGATTTTACAAAAAAGATTCGGGGGTCTACCTCGATTGGTGAGAAACAAATTGCTTTTTTGATAATGAAAAAGAGGGGTCGATGGCATGAAAAGAATACATCAAGACGCGATTGCAGATATACTTTTTAAGATCAAGTGGGAAAGCGACCAGGCATTTCATACTGAAAATTATCAAGCGGATAACATTAATTTCTGGAGGGACTGCCTGCCTGAACTGCTGTACGGTGACCTGGAAGGGAAGTCCATAGAGGCATCAGCCATCGTTGATTTTGGCCCGGGATCATTGGTTGCTGAACATGACTCCCGCCAGACCTTTGAGATCAAGGACGATCAATTCAATCGTCGATTCTTTGCGGATGAGAGCATTGAACCTCGCATGGGCCGCTTTTATCCCAAAGGGCTTCTTAAAGGGATTGCAGGTGTTTTTCCGCAAAACCTCCAGCCTTTTCGATATGTTGGCGCCCGCAACGGCCGACTGAAAGTCGACTTTAACCACCCTCTGGCCAAACATAACCTCCAGCTTACGGCCATTGTTAAAAACATAAAAGAAAAGGCGAGCGAGAGAGGCGGGAGATACCGATACTGGGTTGACACTATAACCAGTGGTCCCGGTATGCAGTCGCGCTGGGAGAATCGACCCACGGATTTTCTTTCGAAAGATGCCTTTCAAAGAGACGATGAACATCCGGACCGACTTTTCTACCAGAAGCCCAGACTGGTCCAACATTTGGATGACACCGCTGTTGAGGTTGTAAAAACCCTGTATGGTCGTTTTATCAAAGACGGCATGCAGGTGTTGGACCTGATGAGCAGTTGGAAATCTCATATGCCTTTTGGTGTACATCTAAAAAAACTGTCGGGGCTGGGGCTTAACGCCAAAGAACTGAACAATAACAAAGATCTCAGTGAGCGCATACTCCACGATGCAAACAAAAACCCGTCATTACCTTTTGAAACAGCAAGTTATGATGTGGTTGTCTGTACGGTTTCGGTCGAATATTTGATTCATCCTAAAGCGGTTTTTCAGGAAGTTGGGCGTATCTTGCGCCCGGACGGCGTGTTTGCCGTGACATTTTCCAATCGCTGGTTTCCAGCCAAAGCGATTAAGGTCTGGAAAGAGCTTCACGAGTTTGAACGTGTGGGGCTTGTTATGGAATATTTCAACAACAGTGATTGTTTTAAAAACCTGGAAACCTTTTCCATGCGAAATTTACCCCGGCCGCAACACGACAAGCATTATTCGGAAATTGACCATTCGGATCCGATCTTTGCTGTGTGGGGCCACAAAATTTAATATTAAAATAAACCCTGAACAAAAATAAAAAACATTGATTTGCTGATTCAGCAACAAGGAGGATATCATGGACGTAAAAGAATATTGCAAAGGACTGGAACAAGAACTGACCATCTGGAAGGCCCGGCTGTTTGATCTGCACCGAAAGATCGACGCTTTACCTTCCGCCGGCAAAGAAAGAATGCTTCCCCATGCAGAAGACCTTCACATGCTCGTTGTTGAGATGAGCGACAGGGTCGATGCGCTGCGCACCGAGTGCCCCTCGGAATGGGGGACCGAGAAAAAAGAAATCGACGACACCTATGCCGCCGTCGGTGTCAAATATCAAGATGCCCTCAATTATATCGGGGCGGGGAACTTTGGCGGATAGCTTGTTGAACGATTCTGGTTTTAATAGTAAACTACAATGGATTGCGTCAGCGGTCTGACGGCCGCTGACGTAATTATCAGAATGCTTTTTCAATTCTGTTTTTCTGAAATGAAATTAGTGTCTGCCGAAGAAAAAGGGGGTTAAATGCACTCAAAACCTGTTCTGGTTACCGGGGCTACCGGTTACGTGGGTGGACGGTTGGTGCCTAGGCTGCTCGATGCTGGTTGGCGAGTCAGGGCCCTGGGAAGATCTTTGGAAAAATTGGCTTGCCGACCGTGGGCCCATCATGCAAACGTTGAACTAGTGCAGGCAGATATGCTCGATCCGGGGTCTTTGAAACGGGCTGTTGAAGGCTGTGATTCGATATTCTACCTGGTGCACTCCATGATTGCCAAACAAAAGAGGTATGTTGATGCTGACCGGCATTCTGCCCGGAATATGGCAGCTGCGGCTGCACGCGCCGGAGTAGGGCGGATTATCTATCTGAGCGGACTGGGGAAATCCAGCCATGCTTTCATTAGCAAACACTTGCGATCACGACATGAAGTTGGCAAGATTCTTCAAGCAGGTCCGGTCCCCGTGACCGTCCTGCAAGCAGCCATGATTCTCGGCTCCGGCAGCGCTTCATTTGAAATTCTGCGCTATCTGGTTGAACGCTTGCCAATCATGATTACACCGCGCTGGGTCCATACGCCGTCCCAGCCGATTGCCATCGGAAATGTTTTAGGGTATCTGAGCGGTTGCCTCGAACACGACAAAACTGTCGGCCGGACTTACGATATTGGCGGTCCGGAGATTCTCTCCTACAAAGATCTGATTGACATATTTGCCGCAGAGGCCCAATTGCCCAAACGGCTTGTTTTTCCGGTACCGGTGCTGACGCCGCATCTTAGCTCGTTGTGGATACACCTGATAACACCGGTGCCGTCAGCGATTGCCGTGCCGCTCACCGAAGGCCTCGGTGTTCCGACAACATGCCGTGAAGATCGCATACGCTCTGTTATACCCCAGCAGCTGGCTAGCTGCCGGGAAACCATCCGACTGGCACTCGATCGGATCCGCCAGGAGCAGGTGGAAACCTGTTGGACCGATGCCGGCGCTTTGCACCCGCCGGAGTGGGCCCATTGCGGTGATGCCGACTATGCCGGCGGCACGGTCCTGGAATGTGGGTATCGGGTTCGTATCGGGGCGACCGCTGAAGAGGTTTGGCAGCCTGTCGTCAAAATCGGCGGTAAAACAGGCTACTATTTTGGGAACAGCCTCTGGTGGCTGCGGGGGATTCTTGATCGCATGGTCGGCGGCGTCGGGCTACGGCGGGGACGGCGCCATCCATCGCAGTTGCTGGTGGGAGACGCTCTTGATTTCTGGCGCGTTCTGGAAGTTGATGCTTCTCGCAGGTTGCTGTTGCTGGCGGAAATGAAAACGCCGGGCGAAGCTCTGCTGGACATTAAGATTGAGCCTGTCGGCGATAATGCAACCGAACTTCAACTGCATTCGCGATTTTTGCCCAAAGGATTGGGCGGCATTCTATACTGGTATACGCTATATCCTTTTCACCAGTGGGTTTTTAAAGATATGCTGAAAGCGATCGCTAAAACCATCGGCAAACCGATGCTGTCAGAACCCAAGCGCTTTACAACAAAGCTCCCGGCCGTCTGTAAATTGCGCGATTAAAATTTGACGCCGGACCAATAAGATCTTAATGTTCAAAGAAAGCATTGTATAATGCATAAAGCCATATCGAGGAGGTTCTTATGGAACTAAAAGATTATTTTGAAAACAATAAAGGTTTTGGCGTGCTGTCTACATCGGACGGCAGCGGAAATGTCAATTCAGCAGTCTACGCCAGACCCCATGTTATGGAGGACGGTTTGCTGGCATTTGTTATGCGAGAGCGGCAATCGTATAAAAACATCCGGTCAAACCCCCACGCCACCTATTTGTTCAGGGAAGACGGTCCGGGATATAAAGGGGTTAGGCTTTACTTAACCAAGACCCGCGAGGAAAATGATCCCGATCTGATTTCTGCGCTTAGCCGCAGAAAATATCCCCCCGATCAGGACGCCGGCGAATCCAGCTTTCTGGTTTATTTCAAACTGGAAAAGACGCGTCCGCTGATCGGTGGGTAAGCATCACCGGTTTGAAATCCGGGGAAGGGTTCCATTGGAAAACCGTATTAAAATCGGAATCAGCGCCTGCCTTTTGGGCCATAAGGTTCGCTGGAACGGCGGACACACAAGAGACCCTTACCTCATCGATACGCTGGGTATGTACGTGGAATATATACCGGTATGCCCCGAGGTGGAATGCGGGTTGGGGATTCCCAGAGAAACCCTGCGGCTCGTGGGTGATCCGGACAATCCGCTCCTGGTCACCTCCAAGACAAACATTGACCGTACCCGGCAGATGACTCAATGGGCCTTAAAAAAGGTCAAAGAGCTTGAAAAGGAAAATCTTTGCGGGTTTGTTTTTAAAAAAAATTCTCCCAGCAGCGGCTTGCACAGAGTCCCTGTCAAAAATTTCAAAGGCATGCCTCAGAAAAAAGGCCGCGGTTTGTTTGCGAAAGCATTTACAGAACACTTCCCTTTGATCCCGGTGGAGGAAGAGGGCCGGCTGCATGATCCCAAACTTCGCGAAATGTTCATCGAGCAAATTTTCACCTTGAAACGGTGGCGCGAAACCCTTTCCAAAAGAAAGCGTATGGGGAATCTGGTGGATTTTCACACCCGGCACAAACTGCTGGTCATGTCCCACAGCCCCAACCACGCCCGGATGATGGGGAAACTGGTTGCCAACGGAAAACACTCTTCCATCAACGAGTTGTATCAATCATATGAAACCCTGCTGATGGAATCGCTGCGTCTGAAAACCACGTTGCAAAAAAACATCAACGTTCTCCAGCATATCATGGGGTATTTCAAAAAGCAGTTGTCCCCGGACGAAAAGCAAGAGCTGCTTGAAATCATAGAGCAATATAGAAGTGAGCATGTCCCCTTGATCGTTCCGAGTACCCTTTTAAATCATTATGTGCGCAAGTACCAACAACCGTATTTGCAGCAGCAATTCTATCTGAATCCGCATCCCGTTGCCCTTAAGTTGCGCAATCATGCCTGACACAACTTTTTCATGAAAAAGTTGTGTTGGTGGAGAAAAACACATGCCCTAATTGCAGGAGAAATTTTCCATGCTTCGTTTTGGTTTATGCTGTATTTTTCAAAAAGAGCCCATAAAGTTTCGTCGCACGACTGCCAAATATCTTCAGGCGTTTTCCCGGAATCAACAGCTTGAGCACCTTGCCGCAATATGCCGGCACAATGCCGAAGCACTGCAAAAAGCCCTTCGATATTGCCGGGATAACGAAATCAAGGATTTTAGAATCAACAGCCAGATACTGCCCTTAAAAACCCATCCCGAAATAGGGTATCGCACTAAAGATCTAAACGCCCATGAGCAAATCACACGAACTTTCAAACACGGCGGCAAATTCTGCCGGGACCATGACATGAGAACGACGTTTCACCCGGACCAGTTTATCTTGCTCTCGTCGCCTCGAAGTGAAGTGGTTCATCGCTCTGTCGCCGATTTGATTTACCAGGCAGAAGTCGCTCAGTGGGTAAATGCAGATGTCATTATCATCCACGGAGGAGGTGCCTATGGGGATAAAGCCGGATCGCTGCGTCGCCTTCGAAGAAGAGTCGAACAACTGCCTGATGCCGTGCGTTCGCGATTAGCCCTGGAAAACGATGACCGCATATACACTCCCGAGGATTTGCTGCCTGTTTGCAGAGACATGGGCATCCCGCTGGTATATGACGTCCACCATCACCGGTGTTTGCCCGATGGCAGCAGCGTAGAGGCAACCACGGAACTGGCCATAGCCACCTGGAACCGCGAGCCGCTGTTTCACATATCGAGCCCCAAGCACGGCTGGGAATACGGCAACTTCAGGAGCCACCATGACTTCATTGATATCGCTGATTTCCCGCAATGCTGGAAACAACTGCAAACAGACATAACTATTGAAGTAGAAGCCAAAGCCAAGGAGCTGGCGGTGTTGAAACTGATCAACGATTTATCTCAGCCTTCAAAATAACTTTCCGTTGCAGCCTGCGGATTGTTTCGTTGCACAATCGAATCATTTTACGCCATACCCAGCATCCAACCAGGCGTCTTTCCCCCCTTGCAGATTGTAAATCTCTTTATAACCTGATTCGAATAATGTTTTGGCCGCCGCATTGCCCATGGGGCCGCTTTTACAATATAGATAGATAGGCGTCCGCTTATCTTTGGGGAATTTATTTAGCTTTTTTTTAATTTGATGAAACGGCACAAACAGATCTGTTCCCTTGATATGGTGCTGTTCCGGTACATGAACGTCAACTAAAAACACATCTTTTTTCTGCATTATCTGATGTAGCTCTGTTGGTGTAAGCATTGTAAGTTTATCCGGCTGCGCAAACAGACATGCTGTTATAAGTATGGAAATCAAAAGGGCTGATAAAGAATTCTTCATGAGAAATTCGGGTTAGGTTTCTTGGATATGCTTGACAAGATGCCCTAACTCGGGAAAGATAAGCGCCTGGCAGGCCAGCTTGCAGGCTTTCAGGCTGCCGGGCATACAAAACAGGATGGTGTTTTCAAAAACTCCTGCCGTGGCGCGGGACAGCAGGGCGGCAGAATCGATCTGTTCAAAGCTGAGCTGGGAAAACAGCGGGCCGAATGCTGTGAGCTCCTTTGCAAACAGCGGACGCACGGCCTCAATGGTAACATCTTTACTGCTGATACCCGTACCCCCGGTAAGGAGTATAGCCTCTGCTTTATGGTCACGAACAGCCTCTAAGACAGTCCGGGTAATGGTTTCGGCATCGTCAGGCACAACCAGGTGCAACACGACTTCATGTCCTTCCTTGCGAGCCAGCTTGCCTATCCAGAGACCGCTTTTATCATTTTGCAGCGTTCTGGTGCTTGAGACCGAAACAATTCCGACTTTAACCCTCTGCGGCGCACCGGCCTTATGTTTTTTGGTACCCATCGTTTATGCCCGTTCTAAGACAACCCTATCCTCTCCATCCTGCTCTGTCAGC
>JACKQG010004874.1_pt1 | contig 15262 bp, 16 predicted proteins | sample 8237621 | NCBI WGS metagenome assembly JACKQG01 (sample SAMN15677084, study PRJNA649215) | marine metagenome | biome: marine; feature: Black Sea; material: saline water; isolation source: suspended particulate matter (SPM) from the Black Sea western gyre | collected 2013-06-09/2013-06-10 | depth... | reverse complement strand
TTTTTGCCGTTGCCTCAAATTCTCATGGAACCGTTGCCATGGGAATCAACGTCAGCATTTCTTATTTAAAAGCTGTAAAAGCAGGGCCGCTGTTTGCAGAAGCAAAAGAGGTCTCTATAAATCCAAAACTTGCGACCTACGATATCAAAGTAATCGACGACGGCAATAACCTGGTCGCCACATTTCAAGGTATGGTATACAGAAAAAAAGAAGCCCTGGATATTTAAACGCTCGGAGAGCTTTCATCAAACAAACAAAAAAAGGCCCCACTTTTTAAGGTGGGGCCTTTGTAGATTTAGGTAAAAATGTCAGACTCTCTTTGATCTAAAACTATGCTCAAGTTTACTTGCTCATAGATTGATCAGCGAGTTGAATATTCTGGTCCTTCTGCTTGCGGTCAACATGTACGATAGTGATCTTGTTGCCTGATTTTACTAATTTTATTTCCGGATTTGACGTTTCAGGTTTCTGTAGCCATACAAAAACATTTTCTTTGTATACCTTGCCGGATACTTTCGCAAAATTACTTTGGTCCAGCCGATAAATCCCTAACACTTTTTTTGCATCTTGTTTGCGGGAATCATCACCGGCTACCATTACACCCTTGTCCTGGAGTTTTTTATCGTGTTCAATACGTGCATAGCTCCGGTTATTCTTATCCAATGTCAATTTATATGAAGGATTTGTAATATCCTTGTTTTTGATCCATACCGACTCAGTACTGGTATGCTGTTGGCCGGATGCTCTCACAAATTCCTTCTCGACTAATTGGTAGGTCCCATAAATCTCACCCGCCATGGCAGAGGCACTCAAAAAAAGCCCGGTAAAGAGAATGGCTACAAGGCAATTCAAGGTTATCATTTTTTGCTTTCTGATTGAATTAAACATTTGCCCTCCTTTTAACCAAGCCCCCGGATCCCTGGCCACACCAAAAGAGCTAGAAACTTGGTTAACTTCGTTTGAAGTTTGGTTTTGTGATTTGCATGGAGAACTTTTTGCTTTTTGAAAGATTCGAATAAAAAACCCGCTTCGTAAAATATAGGGAAGCGGGTTTTCTATCTCTAAGCTTTACAGCCCCGCTGTCATATCCCGCCCTGCGGGACTTAGACCGGAAGCTTTGCGTCCCAATCTTTCGAAAGGTTTGCCCTTCAGCGAATCTTACTTCGTTTGGAAGGCAAGAATAAAAAGCCCGCTTCTCAAAAGGAAAGCGGGCTACTTATCCTTAAGCTTAGTAGCCCCGCTGTCTTATCACGTCTTGCGTGACTTAGACCGGAAGCTTTGCGTCCCTATCTTTCGATAAAGGTTTGCCCTTTAGCAAATCGTTTTTAGGTTCAATACTATATCGGCAACCTGACTAAAAACATTTAGCATTTTTTTAATTTTTTTTGGATTTGTCTGGTTTGGCAATTAATTGAGGAGGTTAAGCAAGAGTTTTTGGTTGTCCGACGAGGGTCATTTATATCTCTCACAGAGCCCACAGAGACCACAGAGAAAGATAATTAATTAAAATGTGGAGTTATTTTTGATCGAGTCTTTAGGGTCACATGTGAGTACATTTCTCTCATCGTGTTCAAAGGTACATTGTTCTTTAAGAATGGCTTTAAATTTTTTTCGGGCGCGATGTAGCCTCACTTTGACATTCTCAACCGTGATATCGAGAATTTCAGCAATCTCTTTTTGGCTGAAGTCCATGACGTCATAAAGAACCAGAACCGTACGCAAAGATTCCGGGAGAAAATCCATTTGGTCTTGAACACAAGCCCCCATTTGCCGTTGTTCGAGTTCTTTTTCAATAAAGATTTCCTGCAGAGTCGGCGGCTTTTGCCGAATTTCGCGTCCGTTCAAAGCGGATTTTTTCAAACTTCGAAAATGGTCCTGGCAGAGATTGTAGGCCATGCGGTAAATCCAGGATGACGTTTTGGATGGATCCCTGATCGTATCCATATTCTTGCGAATTCTTACAAACGTTTCCTGGATCAGGTCATCTGCCGCCCATTCGTCCTTGACAATAGCCAGGATAAATTTTCTGACCCGTGAATAGTATTGGTCGTAAATTTCCATAAATTCCATTTTTGCACCTTTGAAGGTTTAACCGCAACACGAAGAGGACGATGCTTCTTCACAGGGGTGTTGATGCTGCCTACTGTCACCCATGATATCACCAATAAAGTTTTTCATGGCGATCTGAGCCCCGTTTTTAACTTTGCCGGCGATATCAACAGCTTCCTGAATTTCTTCATCTGTCAGGTTCACCTCCCGGCTTTTTTCAAATAAATACTCAAAACAGGGAATACAATTTGCGGCCGTAGCCGCCCCTAAGGAAATCAACATTTTTGTCCTCTCATCCATTTCTTTTTACCTCCTTTTTGTTTCAGTCAACTATGATGGTATCGTAAAAAGTGAATATTTTCCTTTTTACGAATTCATCAACTATTAGACGAAAAGGACTCGCAAAAGGTTACACCTCAAGAGGTCAAAATGTTGAATTCGGATAATAACTTACGTAATTTTTAAATAAGCTATCCATTTCTTTCAGAAAATTGTAAAAAAATAAGGCTTGCATGTCAAATAAAAAGATGATGCATTTTTTGACATGCAAAATGTACAATAACATTTACATTGACATTTACATTTGCCAGTATTAGCATGAAATACACTAAACCCTTAACCCAATATTTAGCGCGCCTGATGGATGAGAAATTTTCATGAAATATTCGGTTGAATGGAGGCCGACCTTATGCAACCTGAACTAACGGCAAAGCAGCAAGGATTTCTAAGATATCTCAAGCGTGAGATCATGCGGACCGGCAAAGCACCCAGCTTGCGCCGGGCAGCAGCCGATATGGGGGTGAGTCACGCAGCAATATCCCAACTGATCAGAATACTTGAAGAAAAAGAGCTAATCAAGCGCGACGGGCGCTACAGCCGCACCATTCATCTCTTGAACCGCGCCCAGGAGACGTCGGGCGTCATGCGCTGGCGGGAAGTGCCGATTATCGGCAGCATTGCCGCCGGGATGCCCTTATATGCACAGCAGGAGTGGGACGGCAGTGTCGTGGTTGACGCCGCCGTATACCGCGGTCTTAACCTGTTCGCACTGAGAGTCAAGGGCGACTCGATGCAAAGAGCCGCTATTCTGGAAGGGGACCTGGTTATCTGTGAGCCCCGCCAGTATGCCGAGAACGGCGAGATCATTGTGGCCCTGATCAACCAGGAAGAAGCGACCGTCAAGCGCTTTTTCCGCCAAAAAAATCGTATTGAACTCCGCCCCGAAAATCCGGCTCACAAGTCCAAAACTTACGCTTTCAGCGAAGTGCTGGTTCAGGGCAAAGTTGTCGGCGTGCAAAGAGGACCGGAAAGTATCCACTAAAGAATCCTGGCCCAGAGGACCAGGCTTTGGTTTACCCCTGAAAAGGGCTTTTTTCCTGCAAGCCGGACAAGTTTGAAGTGACTAAAGTGAGCTAAAATGCCTAAAGTTATGGAGTCGCTTTGCTCCGCTGATTTTATATAATTGACAGAATTCCTTAACTTTAGATCACTTTAGCGCACTTCAAACTTTAGGCACTTTTAAGATTTTTGGCTGAGCCAGATATCTCCGACCTGGCCCAAAGGACCAAGTTTTTCAGGACTAAATAAACATGTTATGACTGTATACACAAAAGAACAATCCGAAGCCGGCGATTGTCGCCTGCTGGTCGGCACCAGCGGCTTTTCCTATACGGAGTGGGTTGATGCCGGCTTTTATCCGTCCGGCACAAAGGCGGGCGGCATGCTGCCACTGTATGCCCTGCGATTTTCGATTACCGAACTCAACTACACCTGGTATCAGATGCCCAGAGCAGACGTGATCGAGCGCCAGCGCCGCCAAGCCCCGGAGGGTTTTTTATTTGCGGCCAAATTGACCCGCAGTCTCACGCACGAAATCGACCAAGAGCAATGGCCCGCGCATGCCGTCCAATACCGGAACGGTGTGGCACCCCTCGTGCAGGCCGGCCAACTTGCAGCCGTGCTGATCCAGCTGCCCCCTTCGTTCGCCCACACACCGCCCAACCGCAAGTATCTGGCGGCTTTGCTCGACAACCTTGGCGGCCTGCCCCTGGCAGTAGAATTTCGGCACCGCTCCTGGGCAAGTGACCGGGTCTTTCGCGAACTGGAGCGCCGCCGGGTTACACTGGTAGGTGTCGACGAGCCGGATTTACCGGGCCTGTTCCCGCCCCTGGATGTGGTGACCAACCCGGATCTGTTTTATGTACGCTTTCACGGCCGCAATGCCAAGGGCTGGCGCTCGGGGAACATGCAGTTGCAATTTGACTACAGTTACTCCGACGATGAACTGCGCCAATGGGTTGAAAATAAAATTGAACCCATGAGCGCCCGGGCACGCCGGGGCGTCCTTTTTTTCAACAATCATGTTCGTGCCCAGGCGCCGCAAAACGCCCAAAGAATGGTCAAGCTGCTTAAACAGCGCGGCTTGACGGTTGTTTAAATTATGCACGAACGATCTATCATTCATTTAAATGTGGCCGATTTTGCTGTGGCTGTAGAGCGCGCAGTAGACAGCCGGCTGCGTAAGCGTCCGGTGATCGTCGCTCCCGGGGGAGCCGCGCGGGCGGCCGTATATGACATGAGCGATGAAGCCTATCAACAGGGGGTGCGCAAGGGCATGCTCCTGCGGCGGGCTCTGTGCTACTGTCGAGATGCTGCGGTATTGCCGCCGCATCCTGAACGCTACGAACATGCCATGACACGGTTTTACAAACATGTGTTGCCCTATTCACCGTTGATCGAAATGACCGACCATAACGGCCACCTGTTTATCGATGCTACCGGAACGGGAAAACTGTTCGGCCCTCCCCCCGACGTGGCGTGGCGCATTCGCAAGACCGTGCGAGCCGATATGGGCTTTGACCCAATCTGGTCGGTTGCTCCCAACAAACTGGTGGCCAAAGTCGCCACGCGCTTGGTCAAACCGGCAGGTGAATACATTGTCCAAACGGGCGACGAAGAGGCTTTTTTGAGACCCCTGCCCCTTGGTCTTATCCCCGGAATAGAAAGCCAAGACCTGAAACGCCTGCAGGAATTCTATCTGACCTATGCAGGCCAGGTGGCCAACCTGTCGTTGGATCAACTAAGCGTTGTCTTCGGCCGCAGCAGCCGCAGTCTGTATGATGCCGTGCGCGGCATTGATCCCTCGCCGGTTGTCGCTATCACAAAAAAGCAACCAATGGTCAAGGCCGATCATGAATTTGGAAACGACACCAACCATGTGCCGGTGGTGGAAGCCACCCTGTATCGACTCATCGAACAGGCCGGTACCCAATTGCGTTGGCGACGCCTGGCAACAAAACGGATCAGGATTCTCCTCGACTATTCCGATGGAAGACGGACTGCTCGCCAAACCGCCGCTGATCCTCCGACAGCCAACGACTTTCGCTTGTTTGCCTTAGCAAAACCGATTCTAAAGCGCGCCTGGACGCGGCGTGTCCGCATCCGGCATCTGCGTCTTATTTGCGACCGCCTGGTATATCCTGCGGCGCAAATGGAACTCTTTCCCGCAGACGAAGCCAAAAATAAAGCCAGCGACAACCTGATCACCGCCCTTGATGCGATCCGCCGCCGTTTCGGCTGGAACGCAATTGGTGTAGGCCGAACAATCGTCTCTTGATCGAAAAAAAATTTGTCTGTTCGACTAAATCGACTTTCATACACACCGCCCGCTCCGCTCGAGGCGCTGAGTTCGCAAAGGTGAAGAATTTTTCCATTGCCGTTGAGAGGACGGCAATGGAAAACCGGTCAACCGCTTTACAACAATATTACCTGAGATGTTGTGCTCAAAAAGCTTTTCCCTAAAAGAAGGTCATTTTTGTTTTCCGCCCTCTCAGCGGAAAACAAAAAAAGCAAACTCTCCGCGTTCTCTGCGGCTCTGCGGTGAGGATAATTGGCTACCCCTATGATTCCGCTTACCGTCCGTTCATACTATTCGTTGATGTGGGGTACGCAGGCGCCGGAAAATATTTGCACGGCCGCCAAACAGCGAGGTTACAACCGCCTGGCCCTCACGGATACCGATAACCTTTACGGCCTGTGGCCTTTTTTGAAAGCCTGCCGGCGCACCGGGATTACCCCGATCATCGGCGCGGAACTGACCGATCCTGCTTCCAATCATCGTGCCGTCTGCCTGGTAGAAAACGACGAGGGCTATGGCAACCTCTGCCGCCTGATTACACACCGTCACGCTGAAAAAGGGTTCGATCTGAAGTCAGCCGTCCCGGCCCATGCCGCCGGGCTGGTGATCATCACCCAATCTGCCGACCTCTTGCCGGACTGGTATGAGGCCGGATTAACAGTCGCGGCGGCGGCCGTGCGCAAACCAAACGCTGCCGCTCTTGCCTTGCGGCGGACCTGCCGACACCTTGGTTTGCCGCTGGTTGCCACACCCGGCAGCTTTTTCCTCGACCCGGATGATGCCGGGATTCACCGTATGCTGCGGGCGATTGACCTGAATACGTCTCTTTCCCGCCTGACAATTAAGGATACCGCGCCATGGGACGCGTGGCTGGCACCGGCATCTGAGTATGCCAGGCGTTTTCGCATCTGGCCTGATGCCGTCCGTAACACCGAAGCGCTGGCCGAACGCCTGACGTTTACGGGCCCTCGCCATGGACTTGTTCTGCCGCCATGGACCGACAAAAAAGCACGCAGCGCCAGTCATAACCTGCGACAAGCCGCTTACAAAGGTGCCCGCCGGCGCTACGGAGATGATTTGTCCGAAACCGTTGTGGAGCGTCTGGAACATGAACTGCGCATTATCGCCAACATGGGATTTTCATCATACTTTCTGGTAGTTCAAGATATTGTATCGCGCAGCCCGCGCACCTGCGGCCGCGGAAGCGGCGCTGCCTCCCTGGTAGCCTACAGCCTGGGGATCACCAATGTCTGTCCAATCAAGTACAACCTGTATTTCGAGCGGTTTTTGAACCCGGGCCGCTCGGACCCCCCCGACATTGACATCGATTTTGCCTGGGACGAGCGCGATAATGTTCTGCATTCCGTCCTGACGCGTTACAATGGTCACGCTGCCCTGGTTTGCAATCACGTCGCCTTTCAGCCCCGCATGGCCATCCGCGAAGTGGCCAAGGTCTATGGGCTCACAGGCCGCGAGATCGGCCGGGTCTCTAAACGCCTGCCCTGGTTTTGGCGCCAAGCCCACGCCAACGATGATCTGCTGACACGGCTCAAGCAACTGCCGGAACTTGGCCTGCTCGATTTTCCGCATCCCTGGCCGCAAATTATAGCCACGGCCCAGCGCATCATCGGTATTCCGCGCTATGTCTCGGTTCATCCGGGCGGCGTGGTTATCACCCCCGGCCCCCTGACGGATTACGTTCCCGTCGAGCTCGCCCCCAAAGGTGTTCCGGTTATTCAGTGGGAAAAAGACGCCGCAGAGGAAAGCGGCCTGGTTAAAATCGATCTTCTGGGCAACCGCAGCCTGGGTGTCATTCGCGATACCATTGCCAATTTGTGGCAAAACGACGTAGCCTTTGATGAAGATCACTGGGAACCGGAAGACGACCCGGCCACGCAGCAGAACGTGGCCGCAGGCAATACCATGGGCTGTTTCTACATTGAGAGCCCCGCCACACGCCTCTTGCAGCAAAAAGCCAAGAGGGGCGATTTTAATCATCTGGTAATACACAGCAGTATTATCCGGCCGGCCGCCAATGAGTTTATCCGCGAGTATGTTCGCCGGCTCCACGGCGGCGCCTGGGACCCGATTCATCCTTTGCTGGTCGATGTGCTCGATGAAACGTACGGAATCATGGTCTACCAGGAGGATGTTTCCAAAACCGCTGTGGCCCTGGCCGGGTTCTCGCACACCGATGCCGACGGCCTTCGCAAGATCATGTCCAAAAAGGATCGGGCCCGCAAACTCGAAGATTATAAAGAACGTTTTATTATCGGCGCCCGGGCGCGCGGCGTCAGTGACAAGCAGGTTGAAGCTGTTTGGAATATGATGATGAGCTTCAGCGGCTACTCCTTCTGCAAACCCCATAGCGCCAGCTATGCGCGCGTATCTTTCCAGGCCGCCTACTTAAAGACCCATTATCCGGCGGAATTTATGGCAGCGGTCATCAGCAACCAGGGCGGATTCTACAGCACGTTCGCCTATGTGTCGGAAGCACAGCGCATGGGCGTGAAAATTCGTCCGCCTGATGTAAACTACAGTGACATCCGCTGGAAAGGCAATGCCGGCAACCTACGTGTGGGACTGCTCTCTGTAAAACATGTGAGCACAAATACCAGCAGGCTTATTGTCACCGCACGGGAAACAGGGCCGTATGGCAGCATAACCGACTTTCTTGAACGGGTGCAGCCTGACGACCGGGAAGCACGCTCGCTGATTTTTGCCGGCGCATTTGGCGGGCTTCATCCAAAAGCAAGTCGGGCGGAGCTTTTGTGGGACCTGGCCTGCCGGCAAAAGTCCGGCTCCACCGGCTCAAGGGAAAAGAGCCTGTTTAGCGACCGCTTAGATGTCCCCAGACCTTTTTTCCCACCGGACAACGAACTGGAGCGCCTGCGGCATGAATTTGCGGTCCTGGGGTTTTTATGTGACCGGCATCCCATGGTGTTGTACGCCGATACACTGAGCAAAATGCAGATCACCAAGGCCCAAGACCTGCGCAGCCTTGTCGGCCAGCATGTCCGCATCGCCGGGCTGCCGGATACCGGCAAGGTCGTGCGCACCAGGCACGGCGACCCCATGGAATTTCTGACATTCGAGGATGAAACCGGTCTGGTTGAAGCCACCTTTTTTCCCAAAACGTACCGCCGTTTCTGCGCCATACTGGATCGCACGCGGCCCTTTATGCTCTACGGCAAGGTGGAAGAAGATTTCGGCGCGGTAACCCTGACTGTGACAAAGGTAGAGCCTTTGCCTAAGCCCTCTAATTCGTAAATTCAGAATTCCTGACCTGTATACGTAATTTCAGATGCAACAATTTGAACATCGAACATCGAACGTTCAACGTCGAACGTCGAATGTGGAAGGCGCTTCAGGCTTCGCCTTCGGCTACGACCCGACAGGTCGCTTTGTCTTTATTATAAATGGTAGAATGCATTATTCGATGTTCAACGTTCGATGTTCGACGTTCATCTTTTATATGCTCTCAAGGTGTTGATTCTTCATTAAAATATGTTGAATCTGAATTTGCGCCAGGTCCAAGGCGTCCAAGGGTGAAGCCGTAGCGAGCTACTGCGAACCCTTGGCAACGCGGGAGATGGGGTGTCATCGGCTTTCGCCAATTGAGGTCATCGTCTGTTTGACAAATAGCCAAACTAATGTTAGCTCTACAACAATGAATCACTGGGGGAGTCGATTCAATTCGGCTGAGAGGAGGCTTGGAGCCTCGACCCCTGGAACCTGATCCGGATCATGCCGGCGCAGGGAAGATGATTAACTACAAATTGTTTTTGCTTCTCATCCTCCTGCGGCATTTGATCCATTCAGAAGGAGATGCCGCATGCCTAAAGTTTCAAGCCGGTCCACAAGTTTAGGAAATCTTGCCACTCCTGCGATACAACCTTCCGCTCCAGGTGTTTTTTTAGAGGATGTCTCCTTTGCGTATTCAGACGAGGTGATTTTTCATTCCTTAAATTTTACTGTGAAAAGCGGTCAGTGGACCTGCTTGATAGGTCCCAGCGGCTGCGGAAAATCTACATTGCTCAGGTTGATTTCCGGAAGCCTTCGTAAAGGCCTTTCCGGTGAAATTCGTTTTTCCAATGGCAATCGTTATGACGGTCTTTGTGCCTGGATGGCCCAAAAAGATTTGCTGCTTCCCTGGCTTACAGTGCTTGACAATGTCTGCTTGGGTGCACGTTTACGGGGTGAAATATCTGCCGCAAAACACAAAAAAGCGACTGCACTCCTTGAAGATGCCGGTTTGGGAGCATATGCAGACGCACTTCCTTCCGAGCTTTCCGGCGGCATGCGTCAACGCGTGGCATTGCTGCGTACACTTATGGAAGAGCGCTCTGTCATCCTGATGGATGAACCCTTTTCAGCACTTGATGCTCTGACGAGAATCAAACTTCAGGACCTTGCTGCAGGGATGGTTAAAGGTACAACCGTGCTGATGGTCACCCATGACCCCCTCGAAGCCTTGCGCCTGGGGCACAATATATATGTTATGACCGGCAGACCCGCACAGATGAGCAAAGCCATTATTCCGCCAGGGCCACCTCCGCGCAAACCCAGTGACCCGGCCATTGTCTCACTCCAGGGAGAATTGATCGATCGTCTGGAGGGATTGGACAGAACATGAACCTTGTACGTCTCATAGCCATTGCAGTCGGCTTGGTTTTTATCTGGCAGGTAATCGTTCTTCTGACCAATGTACCACCCTTTATTCTACCCGGTCCTTTGAGTGTCGCCAAAGCAGCCCTGACGCACAGGGGGCCATTATTTGATCATGCCATGACAACGTTGTTCGAAATTATTGCCGGTTTGATCCTCGGGACTCTATTGGGTGCTTCAAGTGCTCTTTTTATGATTACTTTCGTTCCTTTAAAGCGCTGGCTCCTGCCTGTTCTCGTCATCAGCCAGGCTATTCCGGTATTTGCGATTGCACCTCTGCTTGTCCTCTGGCTCGGCTACGGAATGGGCTCAAAAATCGCCATGGCTGTTCTGATAATTTTTTTTCCGGTTACTGCGGCATTCTATGACGGGCTGCGCAGTACCGAGCCTGGTTGGCTGGAACTTGCCCGGGTCATGAACGCCAAGCCGCTTGCTGTTATCAGGCACATCAGGATACCTGCGGCGCTGCCGGCGTTTGCATCAGGCCTGCGCGTGGCGACCGCCGTAGCTCCCATCGGCGCTGTTGTCGGTGAATGGGTTGGTTCCAGCAAAGGACTTGGTTTCTATATGCTTCACGCCAATGCTCGCATGCAAATCGACATCATGTTCGCAGCACTGGCTGTCCTCGCTATCGTGGCCCTATCACTCTATTTATCTGTGGACCGGGCCATGATCAAATTGGTTTATTGGCAAAAAGAAGAGAAGGAAACGTAAATATGAAACGTATTTTTTTAACATTCTTTTGCATAGGTATGATCTTTCATGGCGGCAGCCCGCCCATGTCGCTTGCATCCGAAAATGTTACGGTTGTGCTTGACTGGTTTGTCAACCCTGACCACGGGCCCCTATTCATCGCCCTTGAAAAAGGTTTCTTTGCCGAACGCGGGCTGAATGTCGAGTTCCAAGTTCCATCCAACCCCAACGAGCCACCCAAGCTGGCGGCCGCCAAAAAGGCGGACATTGCTGTTTCCTATCAGCCCCAGCATTATCTTCATATAGATCAGGGATTGCCCCTTGTCCGCTTCGCGACCCTTGTCGCCACGCCCTTGAATGCGCTGGTCGTGCTGGCAGACAGCGATATTAAGAGCATTGCCGATTTAAAGGGCAAAACAGTAGGGTATTCCATCGGTGGATTTGAGACAGTCCTTCTCAAGGTCATGCTCGAGCGCCAAGGCCTGCCTCTGGACGCTATTAAAATGGTTAATGTCAATTTTTCACTCTCTCCATCCCTGTTGTCCGGGGCAACGGATGCCGTCATCGGCGCCTTTCGTAATTTTGAACTTAACCAGATGGAGATTGCCGGGCGACCGGGCCGAGCCTTTTATGTCGAAGAGCATGGAATCCCCCCATACGACGAACTGATACTCGTTGCCCATCACGATTATGTTAACACAACAAGGCTGAAAAAGTTTGTAGATGCCATGGAGGCAGGGGTCCAGTTTATGATCAATCATCCGGAAGAAAGCTGGAAGTTATTTATCCGCGGTCGCAAAGATCTGGATAATAAGCTGAACCGTCTCGCCTGGCGGGATACCCTGCCCCGCTTTGCGCTGCGCCCCGGAGCGCTCGATCGCTCACGCTATCAGCGTTTTGCCGAATTTCTTAAAAAACAGAACCTGATCAAGAAAATTCCACCGCTTGAGAGCTATGCGGTTGAATTACCTTGAAAGGATTCAAATTTAAAAATATTCCCTGTTGGGCGATCTGTTTCCAAAATTGACTTGTTATCTTAAATTTTTTCATATAAATTAAAATTGTAATTAGTAAATATATAATATAATTTCCGCTCCTTGACCCTGGATGCCTTCCATTAAAATCGAAAGTGATGCCATGCTTAAAGTAAAAGATATCATGACAAGAGAACTGATCACAGTCTCACCTGGGACGGAGATTGTCCATGCAACAAAGCTTCTTCTGGAAAACCGCATCAATGGCGTTCCCGTAACGGATGAAAAGGGAAAACTAGTGGGAATCCTTTGCCAGAGTGATTTGATTGCGCAACAGAAAAAGCTTCCCATCCCTTCTTTTTTCACATTTCTGAATGGATTAATTCCCCTGACCTCTATGAAACAAATCGAAAAGCAGGTTCAGAAAATCACTGCTGCCACCGTTGCTCAGGCCATGACGAAAAACCCGGTCACCGTCCAGTCCGATACAGGCATCGAGGAGGTTGCTGCCCTCATGGTGGACAAAAATTTTCACACCATTCCTGTGGTGGATGAGGGAAAGTTAGTGGGAATCCTGGGAAAAGAAGATATCCTGAGGACCCTCATTTGAGGACTATCGTTTGTATTACCCACCGATTTTGTAATATGTATTCAGATCTCTATCTTCGATTTTTGATGACCTCCTAAAGTGAAGGTTTCTACTATCTTGATCTTGGCGATCGCCCCCAGCAGAGAAAGATAGTGCGGTTTATTTCATAAGAACTGCATCCTCGACAATTACATCATACCTGTAGCCGGAGCCAAAATCTTTGTCAGCGGTCAGAATTCCTTCAAGGGAGATAATGGCGCCTTTTTCCGCGATATCGGCTGATGTAACCACCAGATCATGCGTGTTTTTTGCAAGATCTCCGGTGCCGTCCTGAATATGGAGCCAGTTCCTTCCCATAATATCAGGGTTTACCTTCACAACCTGCCCCTTTACGGTTACTTTCTGTTTGTTCAGGGAGGCTCCTTTCGCGAAAAGTTCACCAACCGTATAACCGTTCTGAGCGGTTGACTTTTCGACTTTCAACTTGGTGAAAGAGACTGTCGCGTGGCTGCTGCTGCCACGGGTTTGTGGGGTTAGTCCGTGAGCGGCGATTCCGGACCGGGTGACATCGGAGCCGGCCATGGTTGCCGCCTGCGTCTGCGCGTTCTTATCTCCGGCGGCTCTGATAACGCCGGTCGCAAAGATGATGGAATCAAATGTCCGGTTCAGGGTTTTACTGTTAAAATTACGCATAACAGTGCCGCCCTTCAGCGCAATTTGTTCCCCGATCTCCAGTTGAGTTTTGGGAACGGCGGCCCAGGTTTCATTGCCGGTCCCATCATCCAAGCGGATATAGGTGTACATGCTGGCGTCCAGCTTTTGCACCACTTTCCCGCTGCCCGCTGCAAGTTGCGGCGCAGCGGGGGCTTGGGACGATGTCCGGCCAAGTTTATCGGCCGGGGTCGCCGGTTCGGTTTCGGATGTAACATTACCGCACGCGATCAACCCTGAAATTATAGCCAGGCCGGTGAAACAAACGCATATTTTCTTTAGGTTCATAATATTGGATCTCCTGTTCTTTAAATGATTGATCTCCCTGCAACGGGAGAAAGACTCATATAGCATCTTATTTTATATATTTCACGGCTTTTTTGAAAACAAATCGGGGATAATCCGACCGGACAGGAAAGTAATGGGGGATGTTGGTGCAGAAAGTTCTTGGCAATCGAATTCAGAGCATGGAGCTGTTAAGCGTTATCTGGGCTCACGTTGTTATTCTGTCAAGCAATTATTGCTGAAGATGGCCACGCCTTTTAGTTTTCGATTTTTGGGCCAGGTCCTGACATTGGCTGTAGAATAGCTGGAGGTCATTGCCGCAGGTTTGCAGAAGTTTTAAAAATACCGGTACCAGATCATAATAAACGGATACGGTTATCAACTGAGCATTGTTTAATTTATGATCAAACCATGAATCATAGGCTGAATATCCGCCCCACTGCGTTTTAAGCAGCTCGTATTCATCTTTTAACTTTTCGAATATTAGTGTTTTGCTATCTCTTTTTTGCAGCACTGGCAAATCTTGGGAGTACAGTGTTTCAAGCCGGCGGCGGCATTGCATAATAAGCTGGATAAACTGCCGGCTGCGCTGGTAGTTTGCCTTGTAATCGTTATAGGCCGCCGGATTTTCCTCGGCGGCCAGCCAGCGACGCAAACCCTCCTGTTCAACTGCTGTAGCAAAACTTTCATTAAAGGTGGAGTCGTCTTTAACATATACTACCTGGTGCGCCAGTTCGTGGAAAATGAGCGCTGCCAGCCTGGCGTCGGACTGATAAATAAACGTACTGTAAACCGGATCGTTGAACCAGCCCAGAGTGGAATAGGCCGCAACACCACCCACATAAACATCCAAACCCTCTTGTTGCAATTTGCCTGAATAAAGACGCGCATTCTTTTCTGAAAAATAACCACGGTATGCTGTACAGCCTGCAATCGGGTAGCACCAGGTTTTAGGCTCAAAAGAGAATTCCGGTGCAGCATAAACGTTCCAGAGAACATAGGGCTGCTCAAGCTCAACAAAACTGAGATAATGGTCGTCTGCCGGCAGGTGGAGCTTGCTCTTGGCAAATTCCCGCAGCTCTAAAATCAAGCTGAGTTTCTGTTTTAGTTTGGGGGGTGTCTGCGGGTCGTCCAGATAGCTGTTGATGGGCCTGCGTTTGTTTAAAATGCCGACCTGGCCGGATATTGCCTGGGCATAATGCCCCAGCGACTCGCAGCCTGTTAATGCTGCCAGCAACATTAAACAGAGTATAATTTGAATTTGCGCCGATTTTAGAAACATAGTAAATGATTGATTATGGCGATGCGCATCTCCTGCCACATATCTTTGCCGACCGACGGCTCATCAATAATAAGATGACGCATCTTTTCCTTAACGCCGGTTTTTCCCTTTTGGACATGGTGAAATTTCCATTGGTCCAGCTGCTCGTTTTTAACCAGGCGTTTTAAGCCCCCATAAGAGATCAACTCATCCTGTTGGTCAATAAAAATAAGCGTGGGGACGTTTATTGCGGGGTTTACATTTTTATTAAAGTGTTTCACGGACTCAAACACGGAGTTATAGGCTGCCATGGGGGTTCCGTTGTTTGCGCGATAATCAGCTAGTGTCATGTCAAGTTAATAAAGTTGGATAAAGTCGTTTCAATTTAATCCTGG
>JACKQG010004873.1_pt1 | contig 15264 bp, 10 predicted proteins | sample 8237621 | NCBI WGS metagenome assembly JACKQG01 (sample SAMN15677084, study PRJNA649215) | marine metagenome | biome: marine; feature: Black Sea; material: saline water; isolation source: suspended particulate matter (SPM) from the Black Sea western gyre | collected 2013-06-09/2013-06-10 | depth... | reverse complement strand
CAATGCGTCCTGGATACCTGCTACACCGTGGTAGACAGGAGCCAGAGGCATGAAATCGTCGTCAGCACCAGCGATTTGCAGCAACAAGCTGCCATCTTCTACACCAGGGATGGACTCGAGTGCGTCCAAGCCGATGGTGGTGTTCAGCACGTATGCATTTCCACCGCCAACGCCAGCGTCGTTTTCGTCAAGCATGGCCCATTCTGCACCCCAGCCGAAGCCAGCGATTTCACCAGCGAACTCAGCACCCAAGTAGAAGCCGTCTTCCAAAGTGATGCCGTTATCGCGAGCGGAGATTAGGTATGGCTTGATGGAAACATCGCCTACGGTGTCGCCACCTTCGAATGTCCAATCAAAAGTAAAACCGAAGTAGTCGTCACCTGGGTATGCGCCACCGGAAAGGCCCGCGTCATCCTGGCTGTTCATGAAGAAAGCCTGGAAGTTTGCACCACCAGCTTCGTGGTTGTACCACAAGCCAGTTTGCAAAGATGGAGCCTGATCCCAGTCGTCGGAACCCAGAATTCGGCCAGAGCCGATGGTGAAGTACTTACGGCCTAGGGTGGCAGTGCCACCGTCGCCGAACAGGTCGTGTGCCCAGTAGTAGGCCTGGTCAATTCGAGTATCGATACCCGAACCGCCTAATGCGCCAATGCCACTGTTTGAGTCAGTCGCACTGTCAACCACTTGGGAACCCCAATGCTCAAAGCCGAGCATGCCAACAACAGCACCTGCGTTCTCGTTAACGTTGAACGAAAAGTTCAACCGAGCGCGAGCGTCGATATCTTTGGCTACACCGCCTGAGGTATAGAGGTTACGCAAACGGGCGTCGCCGCTAATGTCGTAAGAAGAGCTACCTGCCGGAGCAGTGAGGCCGTTGTTTAAGTCGGCCAGAGCACGTTCGAGGGTTTGTTCGCCCTGTTGGGCGACCCCCTGAGCGCTCAGGGATGCAGCAGCAATTGCCGCCAGGGTGATCATGTGAACCTTCATCACTTCCTCCTAGAAGCCTGGAGAGGCTAAAGTGGTTTCCCCTTCGGGGAGTGAATTCTCTGACTGCAAGGAGAAGGCGAAGGCCTCTTCCAACCCGGGGAAAGGGTGCAAGCAGCGAATTTTTAAGTCAACTTTCAGCCCCGGGGGACCTTTATGAAAGTTGGCGAGACATTTTGCCGTGACGGCTTAGGGATGCAAGCCCTTTCTGTGAGAACCTGAAGCTCCTGCCCAAGTCCTTCTCGTAAGCATCGACCCAGGATAGGAGGGTTTTCCTAATTCTCCGGAATCCAGCACCTTTTTCGCTAAAGGTTTATAAGTATTTTATTTTTAGTCACTTACGTGCGCGGAATTGGGACTTCCTAGCGGCCGCCGCACTGCCAAAAAGCCCACTATTTCCCCTAAGATACTTAAATGAACTGCCTTAGGACGTTTTTGCCAATTTTTACTCCAAGTTCTTAGAAAATCTCGGTTTTCTTGGGAAGGGGACTAGGATGCCCACCACATGTAGCGTGCCAAATGCTGCTGTGACCGACCACGCCCACTAACCTTAATAGGCGACTCGGAAAAATCATAAATTACTGATAAAACTTTAGACGTGCGAGTACTTTTGGATGGAAGACGGCTCACCCGCCCACACGTGCAGGGTGGCGCAGACGCTTCGTGGCGGCAACTTTTGCCGGCATTATTAGATCAAGCAAACGATCCGAAACAGTTCTCCATCCTGACTTCGAGTGTAGTCCCATGGCGGACGGGCATGCTGTCTGGACTTGCCGCCACTGGTGCAGGAGTTCATCACCATTGGGCTTCCGCATCCTTAATGGCGACCCTTGGCAGGCTTGGCTTGCGCACCGAATGGCTAGGGCCAGGTCACACTGACATTCTCCACCTCAGCCACCCGCGTTGGTTTTTACGCACTCATGCCAGAGTGGTTGTCAGCGTGCAAAGCTTGCTCCACCATGATCACCCCCACCTATTTCAACCGAAACAAGTGGCACGTCTTGAAGAAGGGTTCCGTAGCATCGCTCATCGCGTCTGTCTTTGGATTTGCACTAGCGAAGGCACGCGCGACGATCTGGTGCGTTTATACGGGGTGCCGCATGGGCGGACGGTCGTTATTTACCCTGGAACTGCCAAAGCCTTCACCACCGCACGCGGCAACCGCCATTTGATTGACCGCACTCGGAATAAGTATGGCTTGGATAAACGCTCGTACTTGGTTTTCCTCGGTGCACTGGAACCGCGCAAGAATTTGAAGAACCTAGTCGACGGTTATGAAATCGCACTCGACCAAGGATTAACGTCCGATTTAGCTTTGGTAGGACCGCTCGGGTGGAAATCTGAATCCATTTTGGCGGCGTGCAAGGCTAGACCGCGGTTACAAGGCCGTCTCCACTTTCCTGGGTTCTTGCCACAAGATGAACTGGCACACGTGGTGGCTGGGGCGGATGCGATGGTGCATCCGGCTTTCCACGAAGGAACTGGAATTACGGTATTGGAAGCCATGGCCGCCGGCACCCCGGTGCTTTGTTCCAACCGCGGCGCGCTACCTGAAGCTACCGGCGGCCATGCTTTGTTATTCGTTCCCAACGACCCGGCGTCCATTGCGCGCACCATGCTTCAGATTCAGGATGACGAGAAGCAAAAGAAACGTTTGCAGAATCATGGCTTGGCTCACGCGCTTAAATTCACTTGGGAAGAATGCGCCCGCCAAACCTTGCAGGCTTATGACTTGGCGATGACCCTAACGAAATAGCCGCTCGTGGCGCAGCCGGCCGGGCCTTGCAGTGGCTAAACAAAGTCCTTGCCAGTCAAAGTGCCGGCCTTGGCGAAGGCGGCCGCCCGGGTCAACTCATTTTGGAGTTGGCGGATATTTCCAGGCCACTCCAACGCCTGCAAGGCTTGCAACGCCGAGTCTTCTAAACACGCAGTTGGCAAGCCTTCGTCCTTGTTTTTAGCCAATAGGAAGCGGGCAAGGTGCACAATATCGCTTTTGCGTTCTCGCAAAGCGGGCAAGGACAAGGTGAGTACCGCCAGCCGGTAGTAAAGGTCTTCCCGGAACTGGCCGGACTTAATTTGCTCGGCCAAATGGCGGTTGGTTGCAGCTACAACCCGCACATCGACTATGTTGACCTTATTGCCGCCGACCGGACGTACTTCGCCCTCCTGTAAAAAACGCAACAACTTGGCCTGCATCTCCACCGGCATTTCACCGATTTCATCCAGAAACAAAGTGCCGTGATTTGCCGCTTCGGCGTAACCCTTGCGATCTTTATGAGCGCCGGTGAAAGCACCTTTGACGTGACCAAATATTTCACTTTCCAGCAGTGACGCCGGAATAGCAGCACAGTTGACCGCCACAAATGGCCCCTTGCGCCGTGGCCCATAGCGGTGCAACGCGCTGGCAATTAATTCCTTGCCGGTACCAGTTTCCCCGGTTACCAAAATAGGCACATCGGTATGCATCACGCGCGCCACCAAATCGAAAACCGCCTGCATTTCTTTGGACTCCCCGATCATGCCGAATTTACCGGGGAAGCCCTCGGCGGGAGCGGTTTCGCCGACGGCTTGAGCGTCGGCCCAGCCACGGATTAGGGTGGCCAGCTCATTTCGGTCACCTGCAGCCAGGCGATCGGCTTGGTCGAGCAGATTTAATATCTCTTCTTGAAGATTGTTCATTCCGATGGGGCTGACTTTAGCATTCGAGCGCCACGCACGATGTAATTCACACCAGACAACACCGTCAGGCCGACCATTACAAAGAATAGAGCGGCAAAAAAGTGCGGTTGCCGAGTGAGTTTCAAAAAGTCCATGTGCATGAATGCCGGAATTCCGCCCATCATCCCAAGCGGGATGGCGATGTACACCACCTGGATGATCAATTTCATTTTGCCGTAGCGATCTGCTGGGAAGGAAAGGCCTTTGCTTTCCACCAAACCACGCAAAGCGGTGACTAAAAATTCCCGTGCCAACATGAGCACGACTGCCCAAACTGGCATGACTTTGATCAGGTCTCCTTCTAATCCGTATCCAGGAGTAGCCGCCAAATACGTCAGCGAACCAAGCGTAAGCACTTTGTCTACAACAGGATCAGCGACTCTACCGAAAGCCGTTAACCAGTTGTATTTGCGTGCTAGCCAGCCGTCGAGGAAATCTGAAATCGACGCAATCAGAAAGAGCCAAAAAGCCCAAAACGCGAATGAAGAGGTGTCCTCACCGAGCGGATTTCGGCTGTGCACCTCGCCCATGAACCAAAACGCCCCTACCGCCAACACTAGGCGGCTCATAGTGACGATATTGGGAATCTGTCTGCTGTCCATCAAGCGTATGGCGATTGGGGTGGGGAGTTAGGCTCGCTACCGGTTCGGCACGGGTTCGGCTTCCAGATCGTAGCCGTCTGCGGCGGTAATTCGAACAGGCAACAGGGAACCGGTGCTCAAATTATGCTGCGGGTCGTGGATTTTAACGATGGCGTCCACTTCCGGGGCGTCGGCGTGAGTGCGGGCAATGGCCCAATCGCCGTCGCTTTCGTCGACTAGGGCATCACAAACCTCGCCGACGCGTTGGGCTTGCAGGTTGGCATGAATTCCAGATTGAAGTTGCATGACCAAGGCTTGGCGCTGCAGGGCTTCGTCGGCACTGCAGCGGTCGGGGTCGTCGCCAGCGGGAGTGCCACGTTCGGGTGAATAAGCAAAAGCTCCGAGGCGATCGATGCGGAATTCGTCGAGGAAGTCCAAAAGTTCCTGGAACTCGGCTTCGCCCTCTCCAGGGTGGCCGACCAAAACGGTGCTGCGCAGGGTAATTCCTGGCACCTCCTCACGCAGACGGCTCAGAATGCGCCGTACCGAATCGCTGGAACCGCCGCGTTTCATGCGCTTAAGCACCGGCGTAGAGATGTGCTGCATCGGGATATCCAAATACGGCACCACGTTGTCGTGGGCGTTCATGACCTCGGTCAGGCGCCAAGGGAATGCGTTTGGATAGGCATACATCAAACGCAGCCAGCGCAGTCCGTCGACTTGGGCCATGGCTTCTACTAATTCTGGTAGGCGCGCCGAACCAGCCCCGCCGTCAACTCCATACCCGGTTGTATCTTCAGCCACAACAACGACTTCGCGCACCCCTTGGGCGACTAATTGTTGGGTTTCTTCCACTACGGTCGCTACCGGCTTACTGGATTGGCGACCGCGGATGGCCGGAATGATGCAGAAGCCACAGTTGTGATCGCAGCCATGCGAAGGCCGTAGGTAGGCGTAACTGCGCGGCGTCTGTAGCAGGCGTAACAATTCGCCTTGACCTTGCGGCGCGCGGCCACCTGACTCAGGCCGGATTTTGCGACCGCGCAAGGCTTCTTCGACGATGCGGGCGATATTTGAGTAGTCACTCAAACCGAGGAAAGCGTCGACGTCGGGGAAACGCGCTTCAATCTCAGGCAAGAATTTCTGCGGAAGGCAACCCGCCACAATCACCGAGCGTAGTGAACCCGTCTTTTTGGCTTCCAGCAGCTCTTCGATTGCCGTTTCCGACTCCTCGCGCGCGGGCCCAATAAACGAACATGTATTCAACACCGCAACATCAGCCGTGCCGACGTCGCCGGTTAGGGTGAAGCCTTCGGATCCCAGGCGGCCCAGGATGTTTTCCGAATCAATCAAATTGCGAGCACAGCCCAGGTGCACCAGGGCGACGTGAATGTCTTTAGCGGTCATGGCCGAAGCTTGGGAGCTCAGGAAGGCAGTCCGGTCGGACTTTTAGGGGAACCTTATTGCGAAGCGCGCTGTGCTTCCCACTCTTCCAGGGTAAACATCACCTCGCGGGCTTTGGAGCCGACGAAGGGACCCAGCACTCCTTGTTCCGTCATGATATCTATGAGACGGCTAGCGCGGGTGTATCCAATCGAAAGCGCGCGCTGCAGCAAGGACGCCGAACCACGACCAGACTGCAAAATAATGCGTACCGCGTCCTCATAAAGCGGATCGTCAACCTCTGCGGAACCGCCGCTGGCACCTTTCATTTGCACCAGATCTTCGAGGAATTCCGGCTTGCCGTGCTCGCGCAGGTGATCACAGATTTTGCGTACTTCGTCTTCGGAAACAAATGCGCCCTGGCCACGCGTCATGCCACTGGCACCTGGTGGCCGGTAAAGAAAGTCGCCGTTACCCAGCAACGCCTCGGCACCGCCTTCATCCAGAATTACGCGACTATCTACCAAACTGGTCACGCGGAAGGCCATACGGACCGGCAAGTTCATCTTGATCAAACCCGTAACCACGTCGGTAGAAGGACGTTGGGTTGCAACCAGTAAGTGAATCCCAGCGGCACGAGCCTTCGCCGCCAAACGCGAGATCGCAATTTCGACCTCCTTCTTGGACACCATCATCAAGTCCGCCAATTCGTCGATAACCAGGACGATATAAGGAATGGTGTCTGGGAATTCTTCGGAGTCATATTCCTCGCCGACCCGCTTCTTCATTTCGGTGGCGCTCAGATTGTTGTAGTCATTGATGTTGCGCACCCCCGCCAGCTTGAACTGATGGAGACGATCTTCCATTGCGCGCACTGCCCATTCCAGCGTGAAGGGCGCCCGCTTCATGTCGGTAACCACCGGGCAAAGCAGGTGTGGAATGTCCTGATAAAGTTGCAGTTCAACCTGCTTTGGATCGATCAACACCATGCGCACCTGCTCCGGCGTGCGGCGCAGCAACATGGTCAGCAAAATCGAGTTCAGGCATACCGACTTACCCGATCCAGTGGTGCCGGCGATGAGCATGTGCGGCATCTTGGATAGGTCTTCCACCGCATGCTTGCCCAAGGTGTCGCGACCCAAAACCATCGGCAGGCGGTTCTTCTCCCACGCCAAATCGACGCCGTCATAAACATCCTTCAGGCGCACCGGGTCGCGCTTCAAGTTCGGCACTTCAATGCCGACGGTCGTCCGGCCAGGCAACGGATAAACAATGCGCACGCCATGACTGCCCAGCGCCACACCGAGGTCGTCGCGCTGGTTGTTTAGCTTTTTGACGGAGACTCCGGCGGCAAGTTTGACTTCGAATAGGGTCAAAGTTGGGCCGCGTTCGGCACCAACGACGCGGCAGTCCAAACCGAAGGCGTCGAAAACATCTTGTAAGCGTCGGCCCAGGGAATCAATTTCAGCTTGGGCCTTGGAACGATCGACGTATTCGCCTTTCTCCAGAATGCTGGGGTCGGGCAGAGAGTCCAAGCGCGGCTTTTTGCGACGTTTCTTCGGCGATTCTTTGTTGAATTCCAGCGCGTGGCTCTTTTCTTTGGCCGCGTCCGAAATCCCGGGCAAGGATCCGGCACCACTAGCGGCTTCCAATTCAGCCAACCGAGCAGCAGAAACGCCTGAAGCTGCGGCAGATGCGGCTGAAACAGCAGGTTTGGCCACCGCCGTGGGCGCGTTTTCGGCTACCTCTTCAGCCACCGGCTGGCTCTTGGCAACGACCGGTATGGCGGCGGGAGCCTTATTTTCAGCTGGCTTTGCCTCACGTTCTACTACAGATTCCAAGCGCTCGCCTTGCACAGTGGCAGGAAAACTTTCCAAGCGCTCCGGCAGGTTGCTCTGATCTGCGCGAACAGAATTTGCCATGCCTGCAACCTTGGAATGATCACCAACTAACTCGGCAATTTTCTCTTCGCTGATTACCTCTCCTGGAGCATGGAATGGCGACAGCAGGCTGCGCACCTTATTCCAAGCACCCTTCACACCGCGCGTCGCCTTTTGATGATTGCGCTTGGTCTGCTCGCGCAAGCTCGGTCGCTCCGGTTGCAACGGCAGGTTCGGTTGACGCAAGCTGGCTCGTCCACGCCGCAGCAATTCGCGAATCAATGGCACAAAAGCCCATTCCGTCGCAAATAGGGACGACAAGCCGGCCAACAGCACCAGCAGAGTAACCACCCCGAATTTACCCAATGCCAAGCGCATATTGGGGTAGTAACGATTTCCAAACCATCCACCAGGGCCATTCGGCAAAACCACTGATGCAACTGGATCACCCTGCAGCCCACGCGCGCACAGAGCTACCGTTACCGCTAATGCCAATACGCCGACCAACTTCAGCAAGGCGCTACTGCCTTCGGAACTGCGCAGCAAGCGCGCAAAACCCCAAAAGATGCCGAAGGATGGAATCAGGTAGGAACCTACGCCCACCAAACGCATCAAGTAATCGGCGATGATGTGTCCAATCCGGCCCGACCAATTGGATCCGGGGTCCCCCGCCGCATAACTCACCAAGGCCACCAAAGTGAAGATGGAAATGGCGATCAACATCATGCCTAGCGGCTGACGTCCACGTTTACCGTGCAGAGCTTCCCAAGTACGTCGGGCTAGCCAAGATATAAGCGAACCAGTACCGACGACCAGCGCTCCCATCCAACCCAGGATGGTGCGTCCGCCTTCGCCCAAGAAGCTCAGATGGTTGGCACTACCTGCCTTTTTTTTGGCCTTAGTTTTGCCGCGCTTCTGAGTGTTCTTCTTCGCCTTGGTCTTCTTTTTTGCTGCCACTTTGCTGACGGAACATGCATGCCCCTGAGCCTCATCCTAAGCGGTTGCTCAGTTCCGTTCCACCACCGAAACGGTTTCTGCGCTCAGTCTGCGCCATTTGCCAGCGTGTAGCGGACCAGCTCAACCGCCAGTTCCGCCTTCGGCAGCGGGCCGACGTCGTGCTGGCTGCCGTCGGATTTGAGAATGGTCATTCGGGATGAGGCCGCACCTTGTGCCTCAGGTCCATTCAACACCACTACATCTAAGCATTTGCGTTGCATCTTGGCGCGTGCATGCTGCAGGCCGTGATGGCTTTCCAGTGCAAAACCTATCACCAGTCGCTGCTGTTTGGTCGCGGCGAGTGTGGCGACAATGTCTGGATTAGGAATTAATTCTAAAAATTGGCCTTCGCCTTCCTGGCGCTTCAATTTTTGCTCAGAGACCTGCTTGGGTCGATAATCTGCGACTGCGGCGACGGCAAACATCGCGTCGCAATCTGGCCATGCGGCGAGACTAGCGTCAAGCATTTGCAGGGCACTTTCGACTTGGACCGATAGCACGCCATCGGGTGGGGTGATTTGCACCGGCCCGCTCACAAGCACCACCTCATGGCCGGCAGCGAGCAGCGCTTGCGCGATGGCGTAGCCCATACGTCCCGAAGATCGGTTCGACAAGAAGCGCACCGGATCGATGGCTTCGCGGGTGGGTCCAGCGGTGACGAGTACGCGCACGCGGAAATGCTAGCAGACGGCTCCTGCAACCGGTTGGACGTCGCCTAAGAGCCGAATTTGGGGTAAAATACCGCATGCTCGGCATACTCCTCCCTGTCATTCTCCCTCTGCTGCCGATTGCGGTAGATCAACCGATTTCAGCCCATCTCGACGTCGCCCCGGCCCCGCTGGTCAACGCAGCCGTCGACGAACCCGAAATCTGGATCGCCTTCCCTACTGAGGGGCAGGCTTTGACCCCCGTGGTGCTGGTTGGACTGGATTTTGCTAACGAGGGTTACGCGCCGCGTTTCGGCATTACTCCATCCATCCCGCTGTTCCAGTTCGGCATCGATTTGCCGTTTCTAGGCCAAGCATCGCTGATGGTGACCACTGCCCCACCAGCCATTTTCAGCGGCGAGGTCGACCTTTATTTGAAGAAGGGTTTGTTTGGTCGCGAGAGCAATCGCTTGACCTTTACTTACCTATAAAGCCACACCCCGATCGCTGCGGCTGGGTTTGCGCCTAACCAGATTGATCATTGCTAGAAAGCCCTACGGAGTTTATTCAACGTAGGGCTTTCATCATGATGGACAAGCAATCGGATCCAAACCAAGGCATTGCCGAATTGCATGAGCACTTGGCTTGGTTTTTAGGACCAAAGGCTGAGCATCGCGGAGTATTTGAGAATGCAATCCTGACCATCCTGCGCGATTATGTGCATTGGCGCGCCAACTATTTTCCGGGTGATCCCATTTTGATCAAACAAGGGATCAAACGTGAACTGCAACCGGGCACGGATCGATTGGCGGACTGTGTACATGAAATGATTGCGCAATTGCGGCGCAACTTTCCGTTTTATAGCCCGCGCTATTTGGGGCACATGTTGTCCGACATCAGCATGCCATCGATGTTGGGCTATTTTGCCGGCATGTTATACAACCCCAACAACGTGACGACAGAGGCAGCACCAGTCACCGTGGAATGGGAATTGGAGGCCTGCAACGCGTTGATGCGGATGTTTGGATATACGCCACCAGCGCAGTTGCGGCCGGACGAGACCGAAACCGAATATCGTCGGCGCTTGGATAACGCCGGAACTTTCGGTTGGTCGCATACCACCTTTGACGGCACCTCGGCGAATATTGAGGCGTTGTGGATTGCGCGCGGGGTGAAGTATGCCCCGTTGGCGATACGCGATGCTGCCCAGACCTTGGACGTTCCTTTATTTGTGCACCTGCCTGGGTCGCCTGCGAGCGAGAGCAATGGAATCAACGAAGCTAAGAGTTTTGCCGACAATGAGGCTAGTTTCATAAAACTTCAGGACGCTCCGCTTGATCAATTGACTTGCTTGCGCCCGGACGAAACTTTGCGTTTGATGGACGCGTACTTGGATGCTGCAACTGCCAAAGCCGGGTCGCGCGCTCGCGCTTGGCAATTGTTTCACGACTCACCGCAAAACATTTTAATCAAAGGCTGCGCCGAAGAGTTTTGCAAAAAGCCGCCACTGATTTTCGCCACAGGCGCGGCCCACTATTCCATCAAAAAGGCCGCCGACCTATTGGGTTTGGGCACCATCAATATGGTTTCAGTAGGGACCGACAAAATGTTCCGCATGGATCCACTGGATCTAAAAAACAAAATTGCCGCCGCGATTGAGGACGGCAAGTCACCACTAGCTGTGGTTGGCGTTTGCGGCACAACCGAAGAAGGTGCGGTCGATCCTATCCATCGTATTTTGCAAGTACGAGAGGAAATCGAAGCCGAATATGGTGTGAGTTTTTGGGTCCACGGCGACGCCGCCTGGGGCGGTTATATCCGCACCTTGTTCGCGCCCACCGACCAAGAGATTGCCGACGTTGAATTTGAGGTTTTTGCCAACCGCCATGATTTTGAATATCCGAGTGAGTCTAGGCTAGCCCTATGGAGCCGCCAGTTCTTGAATTGGGCGCGTGCCAATTTTCCGGACCAACGCGGATTGCGCAAACGCATACGCCAAATCGCCCGCGACTACGGTGCTTGTAGGTATGGCGAAGCTTTGGAAAAATTTCGACAACTGCGTTTGGAGTTGCAAATTGACCTGGACGACACAACGGTGAAGCAAATGACCCAGGACCGCATCTTGCAACGAATTCGTTGCCAGGTGAAGGACCGCGTCCGCATTCGTAAACCAAACGGGGCATTTTTACCGATTCACTATTGCTGGGATAATAAAAGCGTGCATAAGTCATTTTTGGCATTGCCGAATGCCGACTCTATTACTTGTGATCCGCACAAAATGGGCTATGCGGCATACCCGTGTGGGGTGGTGGCGTTTAAGGATGACCGCGTGCGCAAGGTGACACGCCATGAAACTCCATACATCACTTCGATTGAAAACGGCGAAATGGATCGCTACCCACCGCGTTATCCGAAGTGGAGTGAAGAAAAGCAGCGCAACGTGCCATACGTCGAAGCTTTTGCGCCGTTTATTTTGGAAGGGTCGCGGCCGGGTGCGGTTGCGTCTTCATTGTGGTTGGCTACGAAAGTTTTGCCGCCGAACTTTGACGGCCACGGTCGAATCATTCGCTCGACCTTGTTAGCTGCGCGAGAATTGCATGAACGATTGAATGCGTTATCTACATTAAAAAAAGCGGAAGATTTTGAAGTCGTCATGTTGACCGGCGAACCGCCGGATACAAACGTTGTCACTTTTGTGCTTAAGCCGAAGCTCAAGCCGACGTTGGAAAGTTTGAATATACTGACAGAGAGTGTGTACGCCGATTTCCAAATCGACGCTGAACGCGGTGACCGCAAGTTCAGCTACAACCAAGACTTTTTCATGTCGCATACAACCATGCACGCGCCGAGCTACCCCTACTCGACGGTGAAAGATTTAATTTCCGAGCGGTGCGACCTGACTGGTGACGTCGGCGGTGACTATGAACAACATGGATTGTTTGTGCTGCGCGCAACAGTCATGAATCCATATTTGCTAGCAACGCGTGATTTGTCTACGCAGAATGTACTCGAAGATTTTGTTGCGCGATTCATTGCATCGGCGCGAGTTCACGTTGCAACTGTTATATAGCTGGTTGATGGATCATTCTATCCCTTAAACCGGATTAGTTTTCTTAAGCGCAATATGAATATGTAAACCGCAGGCGACACCAAGTAATGCAGCAGGGCTAGCCCCGAATATCAGCATCAGGTAAGACAAGCTCCAAATAGCGCTGAAGAGATTGGTGAAGAAGTCCGGCTGTTGAGAAAGACCATCAGTGAAGGCAGTGGCGATAGCACCTATGATGCCGCCTGCTATCAAAGCACCATACGCCAATAGGAAACCGAAGAAGGCTGAAAAAATAACTCTGGGAAAACGTTGAAACAGTGGCGCCAGGAGTCGACCCAAAAACCAAGCGGCAAGTATGCAGCCCGCTACCCCGATCCCGACACCTGTCGTGTAATGAGTCGCCAACACGCCCATTTGCGCCAGGATGGCGGCGGCAACCACCATCCCGAGCAAACAATATGCGGCAGCAATTTTGGCGACCAGCCTAGATTCCACCGGTTGCGGCAAGTAGCGCGGCGGTGCCACCGACCACTGGCAAGACCAGCTTGGTGGCGTCTAGGTCGATAGAAAGCTTAGTGCCCGGCTTCGGCCAAAGGGTGAAGTCGCGGTCACTTGAAAAAATCATCAGGCCAATTTTTTGACCGGCAGGAATGATTTGATCATCGGGTTGCAAGTCGAAGCTCATGTCCACGAACTTGCCTTTTTTCAGCGGCTCGCTTTCGGTTATCGAAGCGTGATTTTGCGGGTCAGCCCAACCACGCGTGATGATGTTGTCGTTAATATGACCGCCATCTTCCCAAGGCAGTGCAACCAACCAAACCGATAGGTTGGCGGCAGGTCCGTCGGCGGCAACGCGCACAATGATTCGCGCCGTGCCGGACAGGTGCAGTGGAGCAGTCAATTCTTCGGAAACATAAAGCAGCCGGTGCTTGGACTTTTCGGCTTTGGCAAGCTTGGTGCCGGATTCATTGACGTCATCCACTAGCTTTTCAATGCCCTGAATTTTCGCCGCAGCCGACGTCGTCAGCGCGCCATGACCTGCACCGCCTGATCCCAAGTGCAGCATGACCATGTCGGAAAGTGGATTCGGGTAATCGGCGTAGGGTGTAGGATTGCTCTTCTTATCACCCTCGCGCACAATCCAGGAACGCGGCATGTCTTCAACACCATTTTCCACGCCGTACAGATAACGACTGAACCAGCGGTTCATCATGTCTGGAGTTGGCGGGCCGCCATGACCGCCTTGGTGAAAGTACGCCATCACGGGAACGCCGCGCTCCTTCAAGGCTTCATAAACTGAAACACTGTGGTTGGGCATCACGTTCCAATCATTAAAGCCGTGCGAAATCAGCACTGCGGCGTGCACCTTGTCGAGGCGCGCACGGTAATTGCGACTGTGCCAAAATTCGTTGTAATCGCCAGTGACACGATCTTGATTATCATTCATCAGTTCATCGCGCACCGTCTTGTTGCAGCTCTTGCGCATCTTCGGGTCGCCGCTGTGAATGAAGTCGTATAAAACGTCAATGTCCTCGCCCATATACCCGCCGGGGTGGCGGACTAGGCCGTTAGAACGGTAATAATGGTAATAAGAAGTATTCGGCGCATCAGGAATGATGGCTTCGAGCCCCTCCACCCCAGTGGTGGCTGCGGCCAGCGGCAAAGTACCGTTATAAGAAGTACCGGTCATGCCAACCTTGCCAGTCGCCCAATAAGCTTCCACCGTTTCGTCGCCATTTGGGGTGGTGAATCCTATGGCTCGGCCGTTCAGCCAATCGATCACTGCCTTCGGCGCAAGTTCTTCATTTTCGCCGCCGACGGTAGGACAGCCTTGTGACTTGCCGGTTCCTGGCGACTCCGAATGCACCACCGCAAATCCGCGCGGCACCCAAGTGCGCAGCAATGACCGCGAAATCGGCCCTGATCGATCCTGATAGCGGATTTGTGGCGCCTCCTTGCGCTTCGGCGGCTTTTTGCCTAGCTCATGATTCGTATCCCAATAGAAACCATTGCCTCCGGCGACACCCGAAAAATATGGGCTCGTCTCATAAATCACCGCAACTTGCAGCCCTTCACTATCGGTCTGCTTTTGCCGCGTGACGTCGACGTGAACCCGATCGAGCTTGCCGTTGCCGTCGGAATCAAATTCGGTCTCTACCCAGAGTTCGTGCTGGATCCAGTCCTTGGATTCCTTGAATTCGGGCACGTCCGTAGCCAAGCCGTCGACAAAAATGGGCTTGGCGTCGGCTTTGGATTGGGCAACTAGCGGTGTGGACAGGGGCAGCAGAGCTACACCGGTCACCAAAAGGCATTTTGGCAAGGAGATCATGAGGGTCAGGTGGGGTAGTAATTGGGGGTGTCACCAAGGCGACGATGACTCTTACGGAGAAACCGGAGGGTTGATAGCTTAGCTTATGCTCGTCCGGCCGACTCGCGGATTAGCATTTCATCGGCACATAGCCTGGAGCCAACTCCACCCGCTTTAGCCAACCCTGAATTGCAGGGAATTGAGTCAAGTCAAAACCGCCTTCATCGGCGACATGGGTGTAGGCATAGAGCGAGACGTCGGCGGTGGTCAGGGTTTTACCGGCCAAAAATGGGGCGCGCTGGAGTTGCTGCTCGATGACGGCAAGAGCTCTGTTGCCGCCCTCTTGTTTGGCTTCATATTCTCCGCGGCGGTCCTCTGGCAGGCCTAGGTATTTGTTTATGAACCGAGCGACGGCGATGAAGGGCTCGTGACTGTATTGCTCGAAAAATTGCCACTGCTGCACTCTTGCCGCGAGCAGCGGATCGCTTGGATAGAGCGGAGTGTTTGATGCGAGGTAATTGATTATGGCATTGGATTCCGACAATATTTCTCCATCGCCCAAAACCACCACGGGAATTTTTCCATTTGGATTCATTTGCAAAAATTCCGACGTTCGAGTTTCTCCGGCTAGCAAATCTACGTCCACCCAATCCATGGCTTGACCTAACAAACTGCATACCAGTTGAACTTTGTAACAGTTGCCAGATTTTCGGTCGCC
>JACKQG010004872.1_pt1 | contig 15266 bp, 6 predicted proteins | sample 8237621 | NCBI WGS metagenome assembly JACKQG01 (sample SAMN15677084, study PRJNA649215) | marine metagenome | biome: marine; feature: Black Sea; material: saline water; isolation source: suspended particulate matter (SPM) from the Black Sea western gyre | collected 2013-06-09/2013-06-10 | depth... | reverse complement strand
GGAGTCTCTGCGGTTAATCCATCATTGCTGTTATCTCCATCTGGCGAAACATATAAATCTGCATCAACCTGTTGTGGGTTTACTGCATTCAAAATATCAAATGTGAAATCATCCAAAGGTAATGCGTGATATTCAGTTGGATTCATCACCGTAAATGTATCTACGATAACATCAATAACAGGACAATTACTAGCAAAAATATCCGTTCCTATTCCACGGCCTGTCCGTCCTGTTGGAAGATTTATTGTGTTGTTGGAATAGATATTACAACGATTTTCTGCTGAAAAACTCGGTCTTGAATAAGAAGTGCAATAAATCCCGCCACCATACGAATCAGCCGAATTATTACTTATCGTCACATCCGCCAAACTCGGACTGGAATAGTAATAGCAATAAATCCCGCCACCATACGAATCAGCCGAATTATTACTTATCGTCACATTAACCAAACTCGGACTGGAAAACCTACAGCAATAAATCCCACCACCTCTAGAATCAGCCGAATTATTACTTATCGTCACATTAACCAAACTCGGACTGGAAAGAGAGCAATAAATCCCGCCACCAAAATATTCAGCCGAATTATTACTTATCGTCACATCCGCCAAACTCGGACTGGAATTGTCGAAATAAATCCCGCCACCTTTATAATTTGGATAATTTTGCGCATAACCGTTTTGTATTGTAAACCCTGTTATTTGTGTTGTTGAATCAATTACAACATCACTTTCCTCAAAATCAAACCGTATCACACTTGCCAGAGAATCGCCATCAATAATCGTGGTTTCTCTGTCCTCGCCAATCAGTTTTATACTGTTTGTAGCAGGCCAGATGATGTTTTCATAGTAAGTGTCAACAGCAACTAAAACGGTGTCGCCTTCGCTTGCGACGTTTAAGCCGGCTTGGATGGTGCTGTAATCGGCCGGGATGTTAATTGTATTTGAAAAAAGCAACCCGCTAATCAAACCACAGATTACACAGATTGAACGGATTAGTTTCGTTATTTTGTTTTTCATTGTTTTGCTCCTTTTAAGTTTGTCAAGTTATGGTTGGATATACAAAAATAGGTGCAGAAGTTTCTTGTGCTGAAACGGAAACGCACCAAATGGTCAATAATAATACTATAATTTTGAAACTTTTCATAATTAAATGTGTTTCGATGAACAAATTTACATTGTTAGTTTCGGTAGTAACAAGAAATTGTTTTAAGGTTCACAACGAAAACGCCGAATACATCGAATAATATCGATCTTAACAAGTCCGATTTACTTTATTCAATAATCAATATTCAGTTTATGTCAAGAAATGGTACAAGCTCACCTTATTGTTAGTAAATTATTAGTGTTTTATTGAATTTGGCCTTACTCAATCACTGCCTGATGCCACTGCTTACTGCTTCGGTCTCATTTTCTCTTGTCTTCACCTAGTGGAATTCCAGCTTTGCGGGACCATCTTCGATGGATTCCACCGGGTTAATCAGGATTTATAGGATTAAATGGTGCAAGGATGAAAAACTTTTTGGTAATCCTGAAAATCAACTCATCCTGCAAATCCAGATTCTGACACTGTTTTTATTCACAACGAAAACGTCCACCTGAAAAACGTTGGCGGACAAGCCTAAGTTATAAACTTGTTTTATTTCGTCTGTTCGTCCGTTAGTTGTTTATTTTATATTTTCTACTATTTCAACAACAACATCTTCTGAGTACTTACAAAATCTCCAGCAGTCATTCTAACGAAATATAATCCGCTTGGTTGATTTTCTGCATTCCAAACTACTGTATGATAACCAGCTTCCTGACTACTGCTTGCTAACTCCTCAACCAGTTGTCCCTGAATGTTATAAATAGCAAGTAGCACGGAGCTAGGAGCAGGGAGTTGATAACTAATAACCGTTGTAGGATTAAATGGGTTTGGATAGTTTTGGGATAGATTAAATTCTTCAGGTAATACTTGAGTCTTGAATAATATCGGTTCAATATCATCACCAATAATTCCATTAATCTCGAATGCTATTTGATCAGTTACATCAATATTCTGGTTAGTATTTGCTTTATAAACCTTGAAATCAAATTCTTCACCCAATTCACCATAGACCATTAAGTTAAAAGTAAACCTATCAGTCAAAGGAAAATATGTAGCTTTAACCATACCTCTGCATTCATTATCTACAAACGCAGATAAAACATCGCCTTCATTCATTTCATCCAATTCAGATGTAATTGCCATATTATGCTCAAATCTATGTGGATTTACCGATAAACCTAAATCCTGATTTTCTATTAACTTGGTTAACCTAACTACTTTGCACAAACAATCCGGTTCAAGATAAAACAATTGATCATCAACATTCATTAACAACATATATCCTTCACCAGGATACATATTATCTAATCCGCTTCCACTGTACCAACCAAAATCATTATAGTAATTTGCGAAAGAACTCTGGTTTTTTATAAATGATGCGTTTGGTTCAATGCCAATTAATGCGTTATTAAGAGTCTCACCACTTTGTGGTAAATAAGATATCCAATTCCATCCTTCAGATAAATCAATTGTCGTCGTCCAAAATTCTACTGGCAAACCTGTGTAATTAAATTCTACATCTGCAGAAATATTAAGCATATACATACTTTTTACATCAAACTCATCCATACCATACCAACCAAAACCCTCATAATATGAAGCGAATCCAGATTGATTTTTGATTAGTATTCCGATATCTCCAATTGATTCTAAAACTGAATTAAGACTCATTTCATCATTTTCAACATTTATAGAAAACCAGTTCCAACCGGCATGAAATGGTAATTGGATTGCAACTTGGTCTAAATCAATTTCTTCTTTTATATATCCACTCCACGCACAGAATTGCCCAACATCGTTTATCCAATAATCAAGATCTTCTTCTATGTATTGTGGAAGTCCATCGCAAAGTTCAATTGACATTTCAACTAACTGCCATTCGTTAGGAATAATATGCCAACTCCAAGGAGAATTAAACCCACCATTTCCATAATCAAGTGCTCCATCTATATGCAAAGTTCTTTGATCTTCTGGTAGTGCAAGTTGTGTTTGACAAGCTTGGATTGTTGACTCATCACTCGTTGCAACTACAAATTCGTATTCTGTGGTTGATGGATATCCGTGAATTCCAACTTTATAATAAACCATCACTTCTTCTTCATCTTGTACAACAAATTCTACAGGAATATCAATTTCTGAATTTGCAAAATCATTCGATACAATTCTGATATTTCCGCTGTAAGTTCCTACAGAAAGATCTTCAACTGTTGGATCACAAATTACACTAATTCCCTCTTCATCTCCAGAGGCTACAACACCAGATGATGGATTAACTGCCAACCATCCTGTTTGGTTAGTTGTTATACTCATTGTAATATTTCTTGCTCGATGTCCGCCATCACCATAAGTATCTTGAATCCAGAGTTTCCAATTTCCAAATAATTGTTCACCATTAAACTCGGTTTTAGCTACAGTAAACGAACCGTTATTATTGCTATTCGCAATTTCTACTACAGTCCCAGCTGGAGATTCAGCCCAAAACGAGCCTTCTTGAGGCCAAGAATCTGTACTCCAGTCATATAAGATTTCCCAACTCGTAATTTCACCTGCATCAGTTATATTATAATCTGTCCATCCAAGTTCAGAATAAGTATTTCCACTCCAGCTACTTGCAGAAGGACTATCAGGAATTGAATATATGAAGTTATCTCTGGATTCTACTGAAGCAATCAGGGAATAACTCAAATTACCAGTACCAGAATTGCCTATTGTAAAGGAACCCTGAATAGCACTTCCTGGAATTGTATTAAACTGTAAAGAAGTAGGAGAAACTTCAATAATAGGATTTACAGTAGTTGGAAATTCAACATAATCAATCCATCCACAATCAGAACCACCTGAAACATACGCATCTTTCACAAAAGACCATTTGAAAGAATGTCCGCCAGAAGTTACAGGATATGATACTTGTGTCCAATCTACTTCTCCTGCCCATTGTTCTTGCTGAACATTATCAATATAGAAATTCAGAAAATCGTAACCGCTTTCTGAAGATACTTTTACATAAAAAGATACTTCTCCACCAGATGCTAATTCAACATCAACCGTAGTTGTAGAATTTTGATAATCAGATATGACTCCAGATCTCGCAGAATAAATTCCATCATAAGCTTGTGAATCATCAATAAACCAATCTTCATTACCACTAAATTCCCATATTGGCGAGAACGAACCAGTCTCAAAACTTTCTGCAGTAGAAATAAATAGTTCAAAATCGAAGGTTGTATTTTCAGTTGTAACTAAAACACTTTCTGTAAATGTTGCATAGCCAGGGGAATAAACACGGAATGTGTATAAATCCTCAAAAATATTACTTATCAGATATTGTCCATCAGCATCTGTATAAACAGGATCGATTGTGGTGTCAATTAATTCGATACTTACACCACTTATTGGCAAACCACTTTCTCCGTCAGTAACTGTTCCAGATACTTGTACAATTTGAGCTAATTCTAACGCAACATCCAAAATAGTTTGTGAGTCATCTTGTATAATAACATTTTCAACAGTTTGTGGAATATATCCGAAGGCAGAAAAAGTTATATCATAAGAACCGTTTTGTAGCAGACGATAATATCTTCCAAAATCTTCGTCGCTAATATACGGATTTCTGTAACTTCCGGTATTATCAATGCCATCAACATAAATTTCTGCCACGAGAGGGTCTCCAGTATTTGCATCAGTAATATGACCAGTTACAGTTGAATGATTTACACGATCCAGTAAAATCATTGCTGCTTCAATGTTATCTTCACAAATACCATTAATCTCATCGGATGGTGGAATAAATACAGTACCAAGTTCTACTGTGAAAGAAAAAATTCCGTGTTCACCATAAGAAAAATCATCTGTAGTTCCCATACACGGATATAATTCTAAACTCTGTTGCGGAGTATAATGCCCACCATATTCAGAAGGTATTGTTACTGCCATTTCAGTCGCTAATTCCTCTAATGCACCTTGATCCGGAGCAACTGCTCCATATTGATAACCAAATGGGAAAAGCACGAGTTCACTATAACTGTGATATGTAATGCCCGTTACAAAATGATGAGATTCTACTAATCCTTTCATTGCAAATATTTCAGGTTCCGACCACGCTTCCGGTCCGTGATAAACAGGAGATGTAAATTCATCTGAAGTTCCTACAGACCCCCACTCCCAACCGTAATTTCTGTTTGGGTCAACACCATCTGTTCCATATCCTGATGAATTATCGGTGTCAAAATTACCATCTAAATTATTATCACGGATGTTCTTACGCCACCAAAGATCAATTTGTTCGGTAACAATTCTATGACCATTAGGATTAACCAATGGAATAAACCAAATCTGCGAATTATTTACATTGTCGGTTATCGTCTGGTCAAGCCCATAATTATCGAGAATGTAGTATAAATTTGACATTACAACTTCCAAACTAATCGGTTCACGGGCGTGATGTTCTCCCATAAAATAAACTGATGGTTCATCCTCTTCAGTTTCAACATTGTCTGATACTTTTAAAGCCCAAATTTCGTGGTGATAATTGTCGTAGTAAGAATTTCCATTGTCAGAATATTCTTTTCCCCAACTTTCGCCAACATCATATAATTTACATAATCCCGGATATTCTGCTTCAATCTGCTGAAGTTCATTTATTACATCTTCGTAATTACGATACCCCGCTAAGTCTCTATCTGTTCTCATTTTCAAATTATTCTTCAACTGATTTTCAGTCTGAACAATATCAACAGTATAACCCAACTCAGTTATTCTATCATATTCACTTTGTGATACAACAATATCCCAATACTCATTTGGCTTATAGCCCGCAACATCGTAATTATCATGATTAAATTCTTCAATTATGAATTTGTCTGGTTGGTTGAATCGGATAACCATTCGTTCTTCGGCAAAACTGAACGCAACAATCATTCCAAGAAAAATAATTATAGATACTCTATTAAAAATACTCATCTTGTTTCTCCTCTTTTTTATTTTAAAGTGGAAAATTTAAAGTAAAAAGTGTTTCGTTTACTCTAAACTTTCAACTTTTTACTAATTTACTTCATCAGCAACATCTTTTTTACTGTGCTGAAATTGTCTGAAGTTAGCTTATAAATATACACACCGCTGGACACTTTTTCACCATACAAATTATGTCCATCCCATTTGACTGAATAGTATCCAGAAGGTTTGTATCCTTCAGCTAAATCAATTATTTTTTGACCGTTCAAATTATATACTGATAGTGAAATATATGAATCTACTGGTAATTCAAAACCGATTTCTGTTACAGGATTAAACGGATTTGGATAATTCTGTAATAATACAAATGATTTAGGGATTTCTTGTTCTAGGCGTAGTAGAATCGGTGCTAAATCATTCCCAATTATTGCATCTGCTTCAAATGATATCTCATAAACTAATTCAATTTCTTCGTTTGTCGCACGGTTGTATAGTTTAAAGTTTAGTATTTCACCAGATTCTCCATAAATCATCATATTGATTGTATTTTTCTCATTCAACGGGAAATATGTCGGAGATGCTACACCACGACACTCGTTGCCTACAAACGCAACTAATTCAAAATCAGAATTTTCCAATTCTATGATTGCAGTTAAAGCCATATTATATTCATACAAATGAGGATTAACTTCCCAATGAAAATCCTTAATCTCATCATCAACCTTAACTAATCCAACAGGGATACCATAAACCAATTGATCTTCAGTTGACATTTGTAACATAAAACCATCGCCTGCTGACATTGTATTCAATCCTGATCCGCTATACCAACCAAAATCATCGTAATAATTAGCAAAACCATTTTGGTTTTTGATAAATACACCGTTCGGTTCGATACTTATGAGCGCATCATTCAAATTGTTGGGAGATTGTGGTAAATATCCAATCCAATTCCAGCCAGCAACTAAATCAATCGGAGAATTTTGATAGTCAACAGCAGAACCGCTAAAACTAAACTCAGCGTTAGAAATCATTTCAATCATATACATTTGATTGTTGTCAATTTCTGTTAATCCCGAACCACTATACCAACCGAATTCTTCGTAATAATTAGCAAAACCCATCTGTCCTTTAATAAACTCTGCACTACCTTCAATTGAAGACAATACTATATCAAGACCCATATCATCTGCGATTAGATTCACAGAAAACCAATTCCAGCCAGTCATAAAATCCAAGGTTATTTCCGAACCAGATATTGCGTGAAGTTCAAAAGGATTTATATCGTCCCCTACAATGTCATTATTCACAAAAGTTAATGTTTCTTGGACATTATCAAATATCATATCTTCAGAATAATCGTAAGCTTTGAATGTGATTGTCTCTCCGTTTGTATTTCCATATATCATCATATTCACGGTATAATGACCTGTTACAGGGAAATAAGTTGGATAAGCAACTCCACGACACTCATCATCGGCAAATGCACCTATTACATCGTTATTATCATAAGATTCTTCATCATTAATAAATAACAACCCTGCAAGAGCCATATTAAATTCAAAATTTACAAAATCCACATTCCAATCTGGATAGTTTGGTGGAAATTCATCGTTTGCTGAAATGTAATTAGTCTTTGTTTCTGTAGATGATAATCCGTTTTCGTCGGTAATTGTCAAACTGATTGTAAAGTTTCCTACTTCTTCAAAAGTGTGCAATGGGTATTGTAAAGTACTCGAGCCACCATCTCCAAAATCCCAAAACCAATTGATAATATCGCTATTACCTTGAGTTGATAAATCTGTAAAAGATATTGTCAAAGGAATGCTACCGCTTGTAGCATCTGCTTCAAATTCTGCAATTGGTGGAATTTGCTGATCAAATCCTGAACCACTTACCGACAAATAATTAAGAGGATGATTACTATCATTGCTCGTTATTGATACATTACCGTTGTAAGTTACTTCATATAGTGGAGAAAAAGCCAAATCAAACACTTGAGTATTTCCAGCACTAATTGAGTAATTAAGAGAATTTCTACCGTTCTGAACTGAATATCCTGTTGGAGTTGAGATATTACCAGTTAAAGTAGCATCTCCGTTATTCGATATTGTAAATTGTTGAATTGAAGTTTCTCCAAGTGCAACTTCTCCAAACGCTAAACTCGATGGACTAAGTCCAAACTCTGGTGCTGGTGGTATTTCTGTTGGCGGGAAAATGATATAGTCAACCCATCCACAATCAGACCCATTACTCACAGAGCCATCTTTATCAAATGTCCATTTGAAAGTATGATTTCCGGAATTGACTGAATATGATTCTTCACCCCAAGATACTTCACCGCTCCAGCTATCTCTTTCAGAACCATCTATATAAAATTTCAGATAATCATAGGAGCTTTCTGATGAAACTTTCCTAAAAAATGAAATCTCTCCTGATGAAGTGATGTTCATAGTTATTGACATAGTTGATGTCTGATTATCAGAAATATTTCCTGATTTTGCACTTTGTGAGCCGTCATAAGATTCACTACTAGTAATTGACCAATTTGCATTTCCGCTAAAATCCCAATCTGCACTAAACCCGCCTTCAAAGCTCTCGGCATTAGACTCAAATAATGTAAAATTAAACTCATTGTTCTGCTCAGTAATTTGAACTGTTTGTGAAACAGTTGCATAATCTAATTTTGAAACTCTTATTGTGTAAGTATCTTCTAAAATATTGAGAATTGTGTAATCTCCGTTACTGTTTGTTGTAACTGGAGAAATTGGAGTATCGAGTAGTTCGACTGTAGCACCTTGAATTGGTAAACCAGTATCTCCGTCTATTACATTTCCACTTACATCTACAGTTTGTGCTTGATCTAACACAATATCAACTACTGTAATATTTCCGTTTGAAACATAAACATTGTTAATAGTTTGAGAAATATATCCGAATGAAGAAACTAATAAATTATAACTTCCAGGAGCAATCATTCTGTGATAATTTCCAACTTCAGGGTCTGTAAAAATATGAGAATTATCAAAATCATGACCTATAATTTCAATAGTTGCGTTTAGTGGAGTCCCGCTTTCGTTGGTTACAATTCCACGGATTCCGTATAAAGTTTCTTCCATATAATACATAAACGAATCTTTATTGTAAGTCCAATGATCCAAAAGTTCGTTTTCAGGAAGTAGTTTTTCATTAGAAAGCTCAAGTGTCATTTCTCTGCAACCATGAAAATAATTCATATAATCCTGTCGTCCACCATCAATCGAATACCAATCATAACCATTTGTAATTCCATCATCAAAACTGCTCATATATCCGTAGGGACTATTACTTTGTGCGGCATCCGCATAAGTGTGCGAAACATCCTGCCACCAATCGTCATCAGCATGCCGTTGAGACCAAGTGTCCCAAGGATAATTTACCACTTCAGCTCCACTATGCAAATTTGATGATAAGATGAAATTATGTTCATCTGCCAAAGCCATAAATGCTATTGTTTCGGGTTGCCAACTGTTGCCATCAGGATGTTGCCCATCTTGAGGGTCTGGATAATTTCTGTTCAAATCTACTCCGTTGGCATTTGAACGAGTTGCTCCCCAAACAGAATTATTACTAGAATTATATGTGCCATCTGGATTTGAAAGTGGATTGATCCAAATTTCTGCATTATCAACTAAATTTGCAACTTGAGAATCTGAGCTATAATTGGATAAAAGATGATCAATTAACCGAAGCATTAAGACATAACCAACAATCTCGTCTCCGTGCATTGTTGCTGTATACAAAAATTCAGGCTCATTTTCGTTAACATTGACATTGTCTGATATTTTTGCTATTAAAAGTTCTCTGCCTTCAACAGATGAACCGATATTTTCAACTACGCATAAATCCGGATAATCTTCTGCAAATTGATACATCATATCCACATAAGTAGAGTAAGTTGGATATGAATCCCAATCACGCATTTGATCTTTTGACGAAGCCATCTTTGGCTCAAACATCATACTTGGATTTTGTAGAATTTCGTAATCATATCCCAATTTTACAAATTCTGCAAATTCATTTTCGTTTGCATACGCATAAATTTCCAAACCATCGTGATGATGATCAATTGATACTATTTTACTCAACGCATTTACTTCTTTAAACGTCTGTACAGAAAATTTGAAATATTTTTCAGTATTATTAGTAGCCATTAAAACAGTTACTGCGATAAGTATATTGATGATTATATATATTCGTGATTTCATTATTCTATTCCCTTAATATTTTATAATTTTTTTCTTTAATCCTTAGAGGAACAATTTTAATGGTTTCTCAAAGGATTCTTCTAACATAAACATACTCTAATACTTCCAACATTCACAATAAAATAAATGTAACATTAGGTAACAGGATCCCAAGCTAATTATTTGATATTAATAATTAACAATAGTCAATTTGTAGGAATAATACCTACAAATCAATAAGAAATGTACCTATTCTCTCAATGAACTTAGTCTGCCTAAAATACGCAAGTTATTTGATCCTTGAAATATAGTTTTTATTGTTTCAGCGCTTACTGCCGTTCTCCTTCTTCAAGGCAATATTATTAAGCGCCGCTAGGTTTGTCCTCCTCAGATTACGCCTGGCGAAATATAAAAAAGAGCAGATGATTGTCTGCTCTTTTTTATTGAGCTTACGATGTAAATAATAATTTTTATTCAGTATATAAATTGGTAATTTATTCAATAATTTTGACACACATTTTATTACTTTTGACACTAAAACAAAACTCATAAAAGGAGATATAAATGGATAAAAGTACTATCGTAGCCCGTGATTTAGCAGGACCGGGAATTGGAACTTACGAGGAAGTAGAACAAGTTCTTCCGAAAAATTACAGTTCGATTCTTAATCCGAAAGAAACTCAAATTGCAATCACAGCTGTAAAAGATTATATTGAGAAAGGTCTTTGTGAAGAACTCAATTTAATTCGAGTTACAGTTCCTCTGATTGTGGATAGAGATAGCGGAATGAACGATTATCTCGATAGAGACGGTTCACGAACACCTATTGATTTTCAATGCGGACTTGGACTTGACAAAAAAATTGATGGTCAAGTTGTACAGGCAGCGACTAAATGGAAAAGATGGGCGTTACAGCAATTTGGCTTGGATATCGGAGAAGGCTTATATACCGATATGCACGCTGTCCGAAAAGATTATTTTCTTGACCACGACCACAGTTCTTATGTTGACCAATGGGATTGGGAACAAGTGATAACTGAAAAAGAACGAACTTTAGAATACTTAACAGATGTTGTAAAGAAAATTTGGAAAGTTCTTAAAGGTGCAGAAACTCATGTTCAGGAATTATATCCACAGTTAATAACTGATGAGCATCCGAATCTTCCTGATGAGTTAACTTTCTTACATGCAGAAGAAATTTTGGATATGTTTCCGGATTTACCCAGAAAAGCTCGTGAAACTAGAATTTTGCAAGACTATCCTGCAGTTTTCATTTATGGAATTGGATGGACACTAAAAGACGGTTATCCTCACGAAATGCGCGCTCCCGATTACGACGATTGGGTAAGTGAAACAGTATCTAAAGACGGCAAGCCAATGCACGGATTAAATGGTGATATTTTGGTTTGGAACTCATTAACTGAAAGACGACATGAACTAACATCGATGGGTGTAAGAGTGAACAAAGAAACGCTCAAGCAACAGTTAGAAATTACTGATCAGTTGGATTTCTTGGAAATGCCATATCATAAAGCAATTATGAATGATGAAATTCCACTAAGTATTGGTGGTGGTATTGGTCAGTCTAGAGTTTACCAATTATTGCTTAAGAAAGCACATATTGGTGAAGTGAGCGTAACAGTTTGGCCACAAATCTTAAAAGATATCTGTAAGAAAAAGAATATCCATGTTCTTGAATAGATTTCTTTGATTTTTAATGGTAAACCAAAAATCCCCAAGCTGAAAAGTTTGGGGATTTTTTTGTCTAAAAAGTTCATTTACCGTAAAATATTTAAAAACAATTTGAATATAGATTTGTAGAATGTATTTACGATATTTCATTTAACTCCTACGGAGTTTATTATAATTTTCAATTCAATTCTATAAATATGTAATCCCTACGGGATTTTTTAATGTTTTCAATTTTATTCTACAAATATTTAATCCCTACGGGATTTTTACAGTATCTCAACTTGCCTAAGTTGAACTTCTTAACACCCCGTCTGCTTCGCATCCACCCCTCTAGAGGGGAATAAAACCATTTCAACTTTTTCACCCTGCCTGCCCTGTAAGGAGCTTGCGACTGTACAGGGATTCTGACATTGTTACAATATAGACAATTTATCATCTTTTAACGATTTTAATATGTAAACAAAAAACATTGTGGAGGTGGCGAGAATTGAAGACTCGCCGTAGGACAAGCCAACGGCTACGCCGAGGCCTCGCGTCCGAATAAATTAACTCTGTAAAATGAACTTATTTAGTTTTTCTTGAGGAAATGATTTAATTAGACTTTTCTTCTTTTCCCCTCTGTCGGATGTTTTAGAATTTTCTCTCGTACTCTAGCTTCTACTAAAGTTTCGAATTCTTCATAATATACAAGTGTTAATGGTCTTCGATAAGATGTACTTTTACATCTACCTCCACTATGCTCTCTCAAACGACGAGATAAATCTGAAGTAGAACCAGTATATAATTTATCATCTTTTAACGATTTTAATATGTAAACAAAAAACATTGTGGAGGTGGCGAGAATTGAAGACTCGCCGTAGGACAAGCCAACGGCTACGCCGAGGCCTCGCGTCCGAATAAATTAACTCTGTAAAATGAACTTATTTAGTTTTTCTTGAGGAAATGATTTAATTAGACTTTTCTTCTTTTCCCCTCTGTCGGATGTTTTAGAATTTTCTCTCGTACTCTAGCTTCTACTAAAGTTTCGAATTCTTCATAATATACAAGTGTTAATGGTCTTCGATAAGATGTACTTTTACATCTACCTCCACTATGCTCTCTCAAACGACGAGATAAATCTGAAGTAGAACCAGTATATAATTTATCATCTTTTAACGAGTTTAATATGTAAACAAAAAACATTGTGGAGGTGGCGAGAATTGAACTCGCGTCCGAATAAGGAGATCAATCAGCATCTACATGCTTAGGTCATTTTTTAAGTCTTATCTGATTTTCGCAAATAACCCAACTATAATCAGACCAGTCTGTAGTTCTCGTTTCATTCATCCAGACAGTGAGTGAAACCAGTCTGCACAAGATGATGTCTCGTTAACAGGCGGCAGACAAGCCCGTTAGGAGACAGCAACCGTCAGTTAAGCGGCTGCAGCGTAGCCATAATCGGCATTTAACTTGTGTTCCCGGAAGATTTCCGAGGTTACCGAGAATCCTCGACATGCCACTGAAAGCCCTTGCTTACCCGTCGAAACCAGTCACCCCCTCAAATATTATGTCAAAAAACAATGTCGTAATTTATTACTAAATTCTGAATGATTTAGAATAAAATTAGTTCCTATAAAAAAGGGGCTGAACAAAACCGAACAGCCCCTTAACTTAAGTTTTGATGATCTTATTTGATCATCAACATTTTATGAGTTTCTCTGTAACCGTCTGCAGAAATTGTATAGATATAAATTCCACTAACTTCAGATTGACCTCTATCATTATATCCATCCCACTGTACAGAATGATAACCCGGTTGATAATTTGCATCAACAAGAGTTTTCACTTTTTGTCCAAGTACATTGTAAATATCAATTCTTACATCGCTTAGTTCAGGAATATCAAAACTAATTGTTGTAGTTGGATTAAACGGATTTGGATAGTTTTGATTCAATCCAAACTCTGCTGGAATTGCATAATCAGCAATTGACAATAATGGTGTCAATGTGGCTGAAGCTGCATCAGTAATTACACTTTCTTCATTCCAACGAAGATTCATAACATTAACCACAGTTTCTGAGTCACCCTCAAAGTTATCTGCAACTTCAAATCTTAGAGTAGCCATTATATCAACCACATCTTGCGCTTCAGTACGAGCACCAACGAATATGATTTCACCATCTCTTGGATTTACTTCAGTAGTAAATGTTGCAGTTTCTGACCAAGCAACTTCCACAAATGTTAGAATCTCAGGATCATAATTTACAATGTATTCGAATGACAATATATTATCATCATCTGCCAGATATAAAGGAATATCTGCCATCTCACCAGCTTCAATTTGCTGATCTGACATATGCATTTCACCACTTGCTAATAATGGTTCACTATATGGTAGTTCAGGAATTATGTTAACAAGATATTGAAGAATGATAGTCGCATCTAATGCAGATACAGTACCGTCCAAACTAACATCTGCATTCATTAATTGTATATCATCTAATTCAATATAATCCGCAAGATACTTTAAGATTTTTGAAGCATCTAGTGCTTGAACAATTCCATTTTGATCAACATCACCATAGAATACATTAACAGAAATCATAGTAGGATCTGTAGTGTCAATACCGTGAGTTGTTTCAACTGTCAATGTAACAGAAAATTCTCCGTTGATTACGAAAGTATGTTCAGGATTTTCTTCAGTTGAAGTATCACCATCGCCAAAATCCCAAAGGTAAGTTACATCAGAACCTGAACCTAAATCAGATGTATTTGTGAAAGTTACTGTTAATGGAGCATAACCTTCAGTTACATCCGTTGTAAACGAAGCTTCCGGAGCATATTCACAAGAACCGTCATCTTCTGTTACAGTATCATCGTAGTTGTCTGCTACAGGATCACTACAACCGTAGATTTCTTCTCCTAATCCAGCATCAGATGACCAAGCTTCACCTAAGTCCGAACAGACTGCATCACAAGCTGTGTAATCTTGAACATCATTGTAATAGCCGTCACCATCTATATCTTCATAACAAGTAACGGTATCTTCATAATAACAACTTCCATCATCTTCTGTTGCTAACTCGTCAAAGTTACAAGCTTCTATATCAGTACAGCCAAATAGCTCTTCTCCTGATCCAGCATCAGATGACCAAGCTTCTCCTAAGTCTGAACAGACTGCATCACAAGCTGTGTAATCTTGAACATCATTGTAATAGCCGTCACCATCTATATCTTCATAACAAGTAACTGTATCTTCATAATAACAACTTCCATCATCTTCTGTTGCTAACTCGTCAAAGTTACAAGCTTCTATATCAGTACAGCCAAATA
>JACKQG010004870.1_pt1 | contig 15270 bp, 12 predicted proteins | sample 8237621 | NCBI WGS metagenome assembly JACKQG01 (sample SAMN15677084, study PRJNA649215) | marine metagenome | biome: marine; feature: Black Sea; material: saline water; isolation source: suspended particulate matter (SPM) from the Black Sea western gyre | collected 2013-06-09/2013-06-10 | depth... | reverse complement strand
TTAGGTGGAGGTTGCTCTTTATTCAATGATTATGTTGGTTCATCACATATTATTGTCCGAATGATCCTGTGGATGGGTAATCTGGTTAGGCTCACAGCTGGCAGGGTGGCGGTGTTAATCTATTCCGTTTAGGGGTAGCAATAAGCACGCCTGCCCTGTGTAGTGAAAAGCTACTACATTATGGTGCTAATAGCTACCCGTTATAAGGAAATTATTTGACTGAGATGTTTATTGCCTATCAGGACTACGACTTATTGGTGAAAAACCGTTATGTTTTTCCAATATTGAACTATTCATACCAACTTCCTTAGATTAACTGGTGCATGATTAACCGAATTTTGGTCTTAACCATTGTTTCTTTGATGACTTCATTAAACTTATCTGGAAAAAATATCCTCCTGACCGGCGGATTTGTATATCATGAAGATGGCAAATTTCTGACGGATACAATCGTCTTATGTCAAGATGGAAAAATAACCTATGTCGGTCCGAGTGAAGATCTTCCTCCTGTAAATCACGTTCAAAAAATCAATCTCAACGGTGGTTATGTTCTTCCGGGGTTCATTGACAGTCATATCCATCTCCAGGGGTATGGGAGATCTCTCGACATCCTGAATTTAGTGGGAACTAAAAGTCTGAGCGAAATCGCAATATTGGTTTCGGATGCGATAAATCAAAAAGAGAAAGGTGAGTGGATCATTGGCCGGGGTTGGGATCAAAACGATTGGTCTGAAACTTCCTTCCCAACAAAGGATATTCTTGACAGAATTGCCCCTGATTATCCCATCTATCTCACCAGGATTGACGGGCATGCTATCTGGGTCAATTCAAGTGCGATGAATCTTACTAACATCACCCTGAAAACTCCTGATCCAGAAGGAGGTAAAATCATCCGGAATAAATATGGAGAACCTACTGGCGTTTTCGTTGACAACGCTATTGCCCTCATCAGTGATCACATTCCTTCTCCTTCGAAAAATCAAAAACGTAAGCAGATTCTGCATGCCGTGAAAAAATTAAACAAAATAGGAATTACATCCATCCACGATGCGGGTACCGATTCCGAAACTCTCGACCTACTCAAAACACTGGCAGATTCCGGAGATTTAACTCTCAGGGTCTACGCCATGCTCCAGGACGATCCAGACCAATATCTTCCCTATTTTGAAACCGGTCCTCTCATTGGTTATGGGAACAACCATCTCACTATCCGATCCATTAAGGCTTATATTGATGGAGCCCTTGGTTCAAGAGGGGCTGTCCTGAAAGAGCCGTATGCAGATGATCCCGAAAATCGAGGTCTCTTATTATCTCATCCTGAACATCTCGACTCTCTCGTCTCTGCTGCCTTTTCACACGGATTTCAGGTAAACATTCACGCCATTGGTGACCGGGGAAATCAGATCTGTCTTGATATTTTCGAGAAATATCTTGAAAAGTATCCCGGTGACCATCGTCCCCGCATCGAACACGCCCAGATTCTCGATCCATTAGACATTCCCAGATTTGCAAGTTTTGGAGTTATACCGTCTATGCAGCCCACTCATTGCACCAGCGATATGCCATGGCTGGAAAGCCGTCTTGGAAAAGATCGGCTGTCTGGAGCTTATGCATGGAAGTCCCTTATTGATTCCGGCTCCATCATCCCTGGCGGGTCAGATGCCCCTGTAGAAAATCCCAATCCTCTCTGGGGTATCTACGCTGCCATCACTCGTATGGATCACACTGGACATCCAGAAGGTGGTTGGTTTCCCAAAGAATGTGTTTCACGAATAGAAGCTATCAGGATGTTCACGGAGTGGGGTGCCTATGCCGCTTTTGAGGAGACCATAAAAGGAAAAATCAAAGAGGGATATCTGGCTGATCTGGTGGTTCTGGATAAAAACATTCTGGAAATTCCAACTGAAGAAATTCTCTCTACAAAGGTCCTCATTACAATTGTTAACGGAAGGGTTATTCACAAGAAATGATCTCAAAATCTGAGCTTAAATATCTTAGAAGTCTTCACCATAAGAAATTCAGACAGAAACATCAACAATTTCTCATAGAAGGCACTCGCATTATTGAAGAAGCCATTTCTGGGAATTGTCAAATTGTCAAGGTGTGGCATTTATCCAATTTAGATGAGCGCCAACAAGGACTTATCAAAGAATGTGAAAAGAAGAATATCCCAGCAGTTACAATTTCCGATCGTTATCTGTCGCAGATTTCAGACACCGTTCATCATCAGGGAATACTCGCCCTTGCGAGACTCCCTGAGGAAGAGGAAATCTCAAAAGGAAGTAAAAGTAACTGGCTCTACCTCGATAATATTCGAGATCCCGGCAATCTAGGAACGATTCTGAGAACAGCAGATTGGTTTGGTATCAACCGAGTGGCTCTTTCTCCAAAATGTGTGGATGTCTACAACTCAAAAGTGCTTCGATCAGGCATGGGTGCCCATTTCCACCTTGCTGCCCATACTGGTGTGAATCTAACCCAAATTAAAAATATGGGGCACACAATTATTGCTTCAGATCCCAAGGGAAAACTAATCTCAAAATATCAGGCGCAAACACATAAAAATTGGTGTCTTATCTTAGGGTGTGAAGCTCATGGTATTTCAGATGATATTAAGCCATTAGTTGATCACTATGTGGTAATTCCGGGCAAAGGAAAAGCAGAGTCTCTCAATGTGGCTGTGGCATCGGGAATTATGATGTATCTCCTCCATTGATTTTTTCACTATCTGGTTCTTAATAACTCAAGTTTCGCACATCATAAGCCTATGTTAATCATATACATAATCAATAGCCCAGTCCTTCAGGGCTGGGATAGAAATGTTGAAAGATGGTTAGGACGTTTACGTCCTTCCCCTTCAAGATGAAATTATTCACAATAGGTAACGTCGTGAACGACGTAACAATCTGTATTGGCTTCAATATCCCCGCCCTGAAGGACGAGGCTATTCACATGCGAAACTTGAGTTAATAATTTTAGTTTATCACACATTATTGTGAGTAATATTATTTTTGAACGACCCTCCTTTTTATACCCTTCTTACCTCTCCTTGCCCGTCCAACTCGTGCACTTACCTGAAATTAGATCTTCTTTGCATTACGATCTATAAATATGACTTCTTAGGGTGTCTATAAAAATGTAACAAGTACAGACAATTGGCTAAATCAGAAAAACTTTCCTCGTCTAAATGTCTATATTCACCCCCTCTTTTTTTCTCCCCTCCCGAAAGAATCGGGATTTTCAACTCTCAAGGGGGAGAAGGTCTGGCGTGTCCATTCTACCATAATTGGCTGCCTTAGAAAAACTCCTCTCCCTTGACGCCTGTCCGGCTCCTGACGGTGGAGAGGGTTTGGGTGAGGGTGATCTTTCACCGCTATTGCCTCTGCAGGCTTTTAACTGATCATTCAGGTACCCGACAGGTTTATCAGGCCCCCGACTGATTGGTGAAGAACTCAAAACTTTTAAAAATATTACCTCGAATTTTCAAAATTTTAAATGTATCCTCTTCTAAAGATTTGTAAATTTTATGTTTGATTAATTATAATTAATTAGGAACAAGACAATGAAAAGAAAAATGGTAATGATAGACGGCAATGAAGCTGCCGCCTATATTGCCCATAAAACCAACGAAGTGTGTGCGATTTATCCTATCACGCCATCCTCTCCAATGGGTGAACTCACAGATGCCTGGTCAGCTAAGGGTCAAACAAATATCTGGGGAACTGTCCCCGTCGTTGTGGAAATGCAGAGTGAAGCTGGAGCGGCTGGGGCTGTCCATGGGGCTCTGCAAACGGGCGCACTCACTACTACATTTACCGCTTCACAGGGATTATTACTTATGATCCCCAATATGTTCAAGATTGCAGGTGAGTTGACTGCCTCGGTATTTCACGTTTCCGCTCGAACGGTTGCTACACACGCCCTTTCAATATTTGGAGACCATTCAGATGTCATGGCAGTGAGGGGAACTGGATTTGCTCTTATGGCTGCGGGGAGCGTCCAAGAAGTGATGGATCTTGGGCTAATTTCCCAATCAGCCACATTAGAAGCTCGAGTCCCCTTTCTCAATTTCTTTGATGGATTTCGCACTTCCCATGAAGTGATGAAAATCGAACAACTTTCTGATGATGATATAAGAACCATGATTGATGATGAACTTGTGTTAGCACATCGTGAGAGAGCTCTTAATCCCAACAGACCAGTACTAAGGGGTACGGCACAAAATCCCGATGTCTTCTTTCAGTCAAGAGAGACCGTAAATCCTTTCTATGCTGCCACACCAGAAATCGTCCAAAAAACTATGGATAAATTTGCCGGGCTTGCGGGTCGTCATTACCATCTATTTGATTATGAAGGATCGCCAGAAGCTGAACATATCTTCGTTATCATGGGCTCTGGAGCAGAGACAGTTCACGAAACAGTTAACTTCTTAAATAAGTCCAGTGAAAAAGTAGGAGTTATCAAAGTACGTCTGTTTCGTCCCTTTTCCTCTAGAGCTTTTGTGAATACCTTACCGAAGACAACCAAAAAGATTGCCGTTCTTGATAGGACAAAAGAGCCAGGAAGCACGGGAGAACCGCTGTATCAGGATGTTGTAACAGCCTTGATGGAAGGGAAGAAAAATGGACTACCCTTTAGTTCTTTGCCGACAGTTATTGGGGGCAGATATGGGCTGTCTTCAAAGGAGTTCACTCCGGGAATGGTAAAAGGTATCTTTGATGAACTCAAGAAAGATGAACCAAAAAATCACTTTACCATCGGTATTCACGATGATGTTTCTTATACAAGTCTGAACTATGACCCAGATTTTTCAGTCAGAGGAGCAAAGGAATTCAATGGTATGTTCTACGGATTGGGGGCTGATGGTACTGTGGGAGCTAACAAAAACTCAATCAAAATAATCGGAGAAAACACGGACAAGTATGCCCAGGGATATTTCGTTTATGATTCAAAAAAAGCTGGTGCCATGACGGTTTCTCATTTGCGTTTCGGCGATGAAAAAATCTATTCTCCTTATCTCATCAATCATGCCGATTTCATTGCTTGTCACCATTTTAAATTTCTTGAAACCCTCGATCCTCTCAAAAATGCTGTGAATGGCGCAACATTCCTGCTCAATGCTCCTCATAGTCCTGATGAAGCGTGGAATGATCTCCCTGCAAGAGTTCAAAATCAGATTGTTGATAAACAGTTGAAATTTTACGTCATTGACGCACTGAAGGTGGCTAAAAAAACGGGGATGGGAGTGCGGATTAACACCATTATGCAGACTTGCTTCTTCGCCATATCAGGAATTCTTCCCCGGGATGAAGCAATTAATCAGATTAAAAACACTATTGAAAAAACGTACGGTCAGAAAGGTGCGGCTATTGTAAAAAAGAATTTTTACGCAGTAGATCAAACCATTGAGAACCTTCACAGGGTAAAGGTTCCATCAGAATCACAAAGGGAAGAGAGTACAAAATCCATCGTTCCAGAGGAATCCCCGGATTTTGTTAAAAACGTGACAGCAGAAATTATTGCTGACCGTGGTGATCAACTACCTGTGAGTGCCTTCCCCAATGATGGTACGTGGCCCACAGCCACCACCCAATGGGAAAAACGGAATATTGCCTCAGAGATACCAGTATGGAATACCGATATTTGTATTCAGTGCAATAAATGTGCCTTAGCATGTCCCCACGGTGTAATTCGGATTAAGGTTTACGATAAAACGCTTCTTGATAATGCCCCGGAAACATTCAGATTCTCAAAGGCTCGTGGAAAAGAGTGGAATGAGAATGAAGTTTATACACTTCAGATCGCTCCAGAAGATTGTACTGGTTGTGCCCTCTGTGTTGATTTTTGTCCCGTGAAGGATAAGGCTGATCCATCTCTCAAAGCAATTAATATGGATCCCCAACAACCCTTGATAGATTCTGAAAAAGAAAACTGGGATTTCTTCCTGAAGCTCCCTGAGGTGGACAGAGCCAGGATAAAACACAACACTTCAAAAGGGTCTCAGTTTCTGCAACCTCTGTTTGAGTTTTCCGGTGCTTGTGCTGGCTGTGGTGAGACTCCGTATGTAAAACTTGCCACCCAGCTATTTGGTGACAGGATGATTGTCGCCAATGCTACTGGTTGTTCCTCAATTTACGGGGGTAACCTTCCTACCACTCCTTGGGCAAAAAACCGTGATGGACGTGGACCTTCCTGGTCCAATTCCTTATTCGAAGATAACACCGAATTTGGGTTTGGATTTCGTCTGGCAATTGATAAACATATCGAGTATGGTATGGAACTGTTAAACAGTCTCCGGGATGAAATAGGAACTGATTTTGTGGGCGAGATCATACATGCTGACCAGAGCGATGAACCAGGAATATTCGAACAAAGAATGCGAATCGAAAAACTTAATAAAAAGTTAAAAAGGTTTTCTCATCCTGCGGCAAAACAACTACTTTCTATCTCAGATGACCTGGTGAAGAAAAGTGTCTGGATTATGGGGGGTGATGGCTGGGCTTACGATATTGGTTATGGCGGTCTGGATCACGTCATTGCCTCAGGTCGGGATGTGAACATTCTTGTGCTCGACACTGAAGTATATTCCAACACTGGAGGTCAAGCATCAAAAGCAACTCCAATAGGATCTGTAGCAAAATTCGCCGCTGCAGGAAAATCTTCCAATAAGAAGGATCTTGGTCTCATGGCAATGAACTATGGCAATGTCTATGTAGCACAGGTTGCAATGGGTGCTAACGACACACACACAGTGAAAGCATTTGTAGAAGCAGAATCATTCCAGGGACCATCCCTCATTATCGCTTACAGTCAATGCATTGCTCACGGTATTGATATGACTCGCGGCATGAATCAACAAAAACTAGCGGTAGATAGCGGACACTGGATATTGTATCGCTATGATCCCCGCTTAGAGGCGGAAGGGAAAAATCCTCTTCAACTTGATTCTAAAAAGCCAAAAATTCCAATGCAGGATTATTATTACAACGAGACCCGATTCAAAATGCTCACCAAAAGTATGCCAGAGCGAGCAGAGCGTCTTCTTCATGAAGCACAAAAGGCTGCCAGAAAACGATATGAATATTACCATCATTTAACAACTTTAAACCCATCATCCAAAGATTAAAGAGGAATGGTAATCTATCAATATCTCTTATAATCTGGAGAGAGCAGCCTGACTTTTAGAGAATTTATTAGATCGCAGTAAGTTGATAAACTAAAATATTCTTTAATGCACGAGATGTCAATAGCAATAAATGTGGTGGATATCATCACAAAACAGGCTCAAGCTGAAAACGCAAAGAAAATCAACGAAGTGGATCTTGAAATTGGAGTTCTTGCCGGAGTTATGGTAGAATCACTGCAGTTCTGCTTCGAGGCAGCATGTAAAGATACGATGGCTGAAGACGCCAAAATGACCATCATCGATGTCCCGGGTAAAGGCAAATGTCTGGATTGTAATAAGACCTTTTCCATTGATACCTATCTTGCCCCCTGTCCAAATTGTCAAAGTTTTAGCGTGGATATCATTCAGGGCAGGGAAATGAAGATTCGATCGATTAATATTGATTAGAGGAGTTTATTATGTGTGATACATGTGGATGTGGACAACCTGAAACATCTGTAACCATTCGGAAGCCTGGAGATACGGAAGAACATTCTCACAAACATGCTCATGCTGATCACCAGCATCATCATGACCAACAACACAGTCGAAAGATAGCCATCGAAGAAGATGTGCTTTCCAAAAACAATCTTCTAGCGGAACGAAACCGAGGTTACTTCGAAGGAAAAGGTATTTTTACACTTAACCTTGTAAGTTCCCCGGGTTCTGGGAAAACAACCCTATTGGAAAAAACCATAAACGATCTGCACGATGATTTCAATTTCTGTGTTATTGAAGGTGACCAACAAACCATGCGAGACGCAGAGAAAATACAATCCACAGGTGTACCAGTCGTTCAGATCAATACAGGAACCGGTTGCCATCTGGATGCCAATATGATTCATCGAGCAGTGAAGAAGTTATCACCACAAAATAATTCCATATTGTTGATCGAAAACGTTGGAAATCTGGTATGCCCAGCCATGTTTGACCTTGGTGAACATCATAAAATAGTTATCATCAGCATAACGGAGGGAGATGATAAACCACATAAATACCCAACGATGTTCAGCGTGGCGGATGTCTGCATTATCAACAAAACAGATTTACTTCCCTATGTCGATTTTGATATAAACAAATGTAAGGAATATGCTCTCCAGGTTAATCATCATCTGTCGTTTTTCGAACTGTCGGCGAAAACAGGATCTGGAATGGATCAATGGTACGACTGGTTAAAAGATAAAGTATCTCACCAAATGGCTTTATGACCAAAACCGTTAAAAGGGAAAAAATCTCTGTAAACGGAATTGTTCAGGGTGTTGGTTTTCGTCCGTTTATCCATAATCTGGCAAAAAAATATCATCTTGCAGGCTTCGTCGCCAACACATCTACCGGTGTTGAGATTGAAATCGAAGGTTCAAAGGGAAGCTTGAACCAGTTCATTAAAGAGGTAAAAATTAACGCTCCACCACTTTCTGTTATTACCGATATTCAGTCAGAATTCATCAAACCTCTGTTAGATGATGACTTCATTATCAAACCATCAGACGCACGGGTATCTGTTGCTACATTGATTTCCCCAGATGTAGCCATCTGTGAGGATTGTTATAGAGAACTTTTTGATCCCCAGGATCGCCGGTATCTCTACCCCTTCATAAACTGTACCAACTGCGGTCCTCGATATACCATCATTGAGAATATTCCCTATGACCGTCCATACACGTCTATGAAATCATTTGTGATGTGTCCGGACTGTCAGGCAGAATACGATGACCCTTCAAACCGGCGATTTCATGCTCAGCCCAACGCCTGTCCTGTATGTGGACCCCAGGTGTCACTTCACGATGCGACGGGACAGAAACTGGACAGTTCAGATCCAGTAAGCAAGACAGCGGATCTATTGAAATCAGGGAAGATCCTTGCCATAAAAGGACTGGGTGGATTTCATCTAGCTGTGGATACTGCAAATGAAGAAGCTGTAATGGAGCTGCGAAAAAGAAAAGGTCGTGAGGAAAAACCACTGGCTATTATGGTAAAGGATATGAAAATCGCCAAAACTATTTGCAATCTTATGAAAGATGAAGAACAGATTCTTGCCTCATTCCAACACCCAATTGTACTGGCTTATAAGAAGCGTGACCACGGAATTGCACACTCTGTTGCTCCAGGCAATGATCGATTTGGTATAATGCTCCCCTATACCCCTCTACACCACATACTGATGAGTTTTGACTTCCACGCACTTGTGATGACCAGCGCGAATTACTCTGAAGAACCCATCTGCATTGAAAACGAGGAAGTCTTTGAGCGTCTTGGAAACATTGCCGACTATTTTCTCACACACAATCGAGATATCTATCTCCGTTCTGACGACTCGGTAGTAATTCACCTGAACAGAGAAATGCGACAGATTCGACGGAGCCGGGGATATGTCCCAAAGCCAGTGTTTGTTTCATCGAAAGGAGCGCCTATCCTTGCTGTTGGCGGTGAGCTAAAAAATACCATTTGTCTTCTAAAGGACGATAAAGCTTTCCTGAGTCAGCACATTGGGGATCTTGAAAATCTGGAAGCTTACAATTTCTTCAAAATGACTGTTAATCATCTGGAACGGATTTTTGAGACTAAACCAGAACTCATTGTTTACGACCTCCATCCAAGCTATTTATCAACCCAGTGGGCAAAAGAACAAACCGACGTCCCCACCTTTGGCGTTCAACATCACCACGCTCACCTAACCGCTTGTATGGCAGAAAACAAATTGGAGAATCCAGTGATTGGGCTCATTATGGACGGTACGGGATACGGCACAGATGGAACTATCTGGGGTGGTGAAGTGTTGGTGGGAGATTTCAGTGAATTCACACGTTACGCATATTTTGAACCAATGCTTCTCCCCGGAGGAGATGCCGCCATTAAAGCTCCATGGCGAACAGCAGTCAGCTATCTGTTGAAATCCTTCGATGGGGAGCTTCCTGATCTACCCTTTCTTGAGCAGCATAATGTCGAACCTATAGTTGAAATGGTAACAAAACAGTTTAACTGCCAATCCACCACCAGCTGCGGAAGGCTATTCGATGCTGTGGCGGCTATGAGCGGGGGTAAACAGGAAATTCACTATGAAGCACAGGCTGCAATCGAATTTATGCAGGTTGCATCTCAACTGGATATTAATCCTTTTGATGTCGAAATTTCTACATCAAACGAGAATATAATTATGTGTGTTGTTCCCATCATTCGATCTGTGGTAAAATCTATTCTGGACGGAGAATCCATTTCCAAAATCGGCGGACGTTTTCATAAAACCCTGATTGATCTGTTCACGAAAATTGTAAAAGAAGCATACCAGACGACAGGAATTCGAGATGTGGTGTTAAGTGGAGGAGTTTTTCAAAATCACCTCCTTTTTGAAGGAATCATACCAGTATTGCTGTCAGAAGGGTTCAATGTTTATACTCACTCACAGGTACCCACGAATGATGGTGGACTTTCTTTAGGACAGGCAATGCTCGGCAGACATTATTTACAAAAATGATGAAAGGACGTTATTGATATGTGCTTAGGTATACCAGGAAAAGTGATTGAAATATTTGACGAAAACGGACTGAAAATGGGAAAAATTGATTATAGTGGAAGTATCAATAAAGCGTGTCTGGAGTATGTTCCAGAAATTGAGATTGGTCAATATACTGTCGTGCACGCGGGCTTTGGTATTTCTATCCTAGATGAAGAAGAAGCGAAAAAATCGTTAAAGATCTGGGAAGAGTTCGCTGATTCCGCCGCTCAAGAAGGAGTGGATATTTTGGGAAATCCATTAGATGAAGATCAATAACTATCTTGGAATTTAGGTTTTGACCTTTTAAAAGACTGAAGCATAAATTCCACAGATATTGAATGAAATATTTAGACGAATTTCGCGATCCTGTTTTGGCTAAAAAAATTGTAGCTGAAATAAATGCCACGGTTACCCGCCCATGGGTCATCATGGAAATTTGCGGGGGACAGACCCATTCCATTATCCGCAATGGGATCGATCAGGTTCTAGCAAAGGAGATCGAACTGGTGCATGGTCCAGGCTGCCCTGTCTGTGTCACTCCGCTTGAGATCATCGACAAAGCCATCGAAATTGCATCCAGACCGGATGTAATCTTCACCAGTTTTGGAGATATGCTTCGTGTGCCCGGTAGTAAAAAAGATCTCTTTATGGTCAAGTCCGAAGGCGGAGATGTACGCACGGTTTATTCCCCATTAGAAGCGGTTGAAATTGCCCGTAACAATCCTGACAAGGAAGTGGTGTTTTTTGCTGTTGGGTTTGAAACCACTGCTCCAGGAAATTCTATGGCAATTTACACTGCCGCTAAAGAAAGGTTGACCAATTTCAGTGAATTGGTCAGTCACGTTCTCGTTCCTCCGGCAATGGAAGCGTTGTTATCATCTCCGGATAACCGTGTTCAGGGCTATCTGGCAGCGGGTCATGTCTGTACCGTGATGGGATTAGAAGAATACATCCCCATCGCTCAAAAATACCATGTACCCATTGTTGCTACGGGATTTGAACCCATAGATATCCTGGAAGGGATTCTGCTTGTGGTGAAACAGCTTGAAGAAGGAAGATGCGACGTTGAAAATCAGTATCTCCGTTCGGTAAAGTTGAAGGGGAATATTCCAGCCCAAAATATTATTCAAAAGGTGTACAAAGTGACAAACCGAAAATGGCGGGGAATCGGAGAGATTCCTAGAAGTGGCTTATCAATTCGTGAGGAATACATCGACTTCGACGCCGAGAAAAAGTTCTCTGTTGGTGACATCAATACGATGGAATCTGACCTCTGTATCAGCGGAGAAATTCTTCAGGGTCTGAAAAAGCCGCATGAATGTCCCGCTTTTGGGAAAGAGTGCACCCCAACCCATCCCTTAGGGGCGACGATGGTATCCGCCGAAGGTGCCTGTGCAGCGTATTATAAATATCAAAGATTGAGATAATATGACAAATATCAACCCCGAAACCCTCTCCTGCCCCCTTCCTATTATGGATCATGATACGATCCAGCTTTCCCATGGCGCTGGTGGGAGGTTATCCGCAGACCTAATCGACAAAATATTTCTCCCGCGATTTGGTAACGAAACCCTGGATAAACTGGAAGATCAGGCAACTCTTGAATTACCCGGGAAAAAACTGGCATTTTCCACAGACAGTTTCGTCGTAGATCCAATCTTCTTCCCTGGTGGAAATATCGGAGAACTTGCCATTAACGGCACTGTGAATGATGTATGTATGTGTGGAGCAAATCCCCTTTACATCAGCGCTTCCTTCATCCTTGAAGAGGGACTTCCAATGGAAGACCTGCACCGCATCGTTCTGTCCATGGAAGAAGCTGCGAAAAATGCCGGTATTCGAATCGTGACCGGAGATACAAAAGTTGTGAACAAAGGAAACTGCGACAAGATTTTTATCAACACTACTGGATTGGGGATTGTTCCAGATGGTGTGAATATTTCCGCAAGCAACCTTCAAATAGGAGATAAAATCATTCTCTCAGGTACAATTGCTGATCATGGAATGGCGGTAATGACCAGCCGGGAAGGCTTATCTTTTCAAACACAGGTGAAAAGTGATACGGTGGCTTTGAATAGTCTCGTAGAGGAAATGTTGAATGTTACAAAAGGTATCCAAGCAATGCGTGACCCCACACGGGGCGGCGTTGCTGCAACACTGAATGAATTTGCCCGCTCCTCAAAAATCGGTATCCAAATTGATGGCGATCAAATCCCCGTCAAACCCGAGGTTCACGGAGCTTGTGAAGTATTGGGTATCGACCCGCTATACGTAGCTAACGAGGGAAAGCTGATCGCAGTTGTTCCAGATAACAGAGCAGAAGAGATCCTATCTGTTATGCATCAGCATCCTCACGGAAAAGATGCAGCAATTATTGGCGTGGTAGTGGAGGATCATCCGGAAATTGTGACTATCAAAACGGGGCTTGGTGTCAACCGGATTCTGGATATGCCTGTTGGGGAGCAACTCCCGAGAATCTGTTGAAACGTAAGTTGATGTGTTAAAGTGTTAATGTGTTGAAGTGTTCATGTGTTAATGTGGTAAGGAAATAGAGTTATGGGAAAGATCACACGATTTGAAGATCTAATTTGCTGGCAAAAGGCTCGTGAACTAGTGAACAAAATTTATTCGATCACCAAGACCGGATCATTATCACAAGATTATGGATTAAAAGACCAATTACGCCGGGCAGCCATATCTTCTATGACAAATATCGCCGAAGGGTTTGCACGCTACCATCAAAAAGAATTCATTCGATTTTTAGATATATCACAAAGTTCTGCGAGTGAAGTAAAAAGTTTACTTTATGTTGTGCTTGATCAAAATTACCTGGATAAAGACACCGTTTCATCTATTCAAAATAAGGCAGGAGAAGTTCAGGCATTAACTTTGGGGTTATTGAAATACGTGAACAATTCTATCTCAACGAACAAAGTAAGCGAACCCTTTGTAAAATATGATCATTCACAGCAATCAATAAAAATTCCGGATGAATTCATAAACCATGAGCACTTAAACACTTGAACACTTAGACACTTAATGGACCTGAATATTCTTCTTATTACTGCAATTTCGATTGGCTTTATTCACACAATTATTGGTCCTGATCACTATCTGCCGTTCATCATGATGAGTCGTGCTCGAAATTGGTCGCTGAAAAAAACATCCGTCGTCACTATCATCTGCGGAGTGGGACATGTCATCGGGTCGGTACTGCTCGGGATGGTTGGAGTTCTTCTGGGAACAGCCATCGGATTTCTTGAAGGCGTTGAGTCCGTCCGTGGGGATATCGCAAGCTGGCTTCTGATAGGTTTTGGTGTTGCCTACGCAACGTGGGGAGTCCGTCTGGGCTTGCGGGCCAGTGAACATAGCCACGATCACCCACACGATGGGGATTCGCATCGCCATGCACACCATCACCTTGGGAAACATATTCATCTTCATGGAGACTCAGCATCTCTAACTCCGTGGCTTCTGTTTATCATTTTTGTGTTAGGTCCCTGTGAGCCGCTCATTCCCATTCTAATGTATCCCGCCGCCCAGGGAAGTTGGATGAACCTCTTGTGGGTAACTCTTGCTTTCGGGATAACAACCATTGTCACCATGACTGTCGTTGTTATTCTTACTTCTACCGGACTCGCAAAAATAAACCTGGGTCCTGTTGAACGTTATGTTCACGCCATTGCTGGGTTAATTATTGCTATATCTGGGCTGGCAATAAAAATTTTTGGATTATAGCCAACCTACATTTTTTTAATTATCAAGCGGGACGTTTTGTCTCACTGGAGAACAATCATTGAGAAACAGATGTTAATTCAGCGGTTGGATACAGAGCGGGGAATTGTTTTGAGGAGAATTCACGAATTTTGATACGGGATAGAACTCCAATTCTCTACGGTACGGTTTCAGTAAGTTAATTGCTTCAAAAGTTGTGGTATCTCTTGTCTTGATCCACTGATCCAGCTTCTCTTTTTCCAGAATGACGGGCATACGGGGATGAATGTAAGAAATGGACTCTGCTGAATCGGTGGTCATAATGGTGTAGGAATGAACTGGTATACCCTCCGGATTGATCCAGATGTCCCACAAGCCAGCCATAGGCAGGATAGATTCGTCGGGATAGCGAATGTAGTACGGCTGTTTTCCACCGTCTTTCTTTTTCCATTCGTAATATCCATCGCTAATGACCACGCAACGATTTCTTGAAATGAGATTTCGATACGCTGGTTTTTCTTCTACTGTTTCACTGCGAGCATTGATCATACTGAAACGGCTGTCAGGACCCCTTGACCAGGAAGGGATAAGTCCCCACCGCATGAGCTTCACCGTTCTGTGAACGGTATAAAGCATCACCGGGGAATTCTGGGCAGGGGCAATGTTATAACTCGGCTGGTAATCCCCTTCTCCTTCCCATTCATTCACCGAGAGTTCCTCAATAATCTCGAGTTCACCTTTGGTTAATGTTTTTCTGCCACACATTGCTAAATTTAACCTTTCAAAGGTTTCAAACCTTTGAAAGGTTATGACAATCATTCCAGAAAATACTTTTTCAACTTCTTGTTTTCTCTAACAGTAGGTTCATATTCTTCAACAAATTTCCGGTAATTACTTT
>JACKQG010004869.1_pt1 | contig 15272 bp, 13 predicted proteins | sample 8237621 | NCBI WGS metagenome assembly JACKQG01 (sample SAMN15677084, study PRJNA649215) | marine metagenome | biome: marine; feature: Black Sea; material: saline water; isolation source: suspended particulate matter (SPM) from the Black Sea western gyre | collected 2013-06-09/2013-06-10 | depth... | reverse complement strand
GGCCTCCTTCGACGACGACTGCGATTGCGATGCTTTTGTTTTTGCCGTCAACGGCAAAGCCTCCGAACCATGCAGTTTCGGGGGCCTGTGTAGAGCCGGTTTTGCCATAGACCTTTATGTTCTTCTCGGCAAGGCCTGGAAGAACCTCAGCGAATGTAGTATGAGCTGTTCCGCTAATCTCGTTAACTACGGCGCTCATACCATCGCAGATTACCGCTAAAGTTCCCGGTGAAATTTCAAGGTCGATACCCTGAGAGGAGGCTGATGAGTCGTAGGGAGTATTTTGTGCAACCGTTTTAAATAATCGTGGCAGCTTAAATAATCCGTTGCGGGCGATAGTGGCCATTGAGTTGGCAACCTGCAGAGGAGTGGCCCGGAGATTGCCCTGACCTATTCCGAACCATCTTTTTTCGCTATCACTTAGCGGCGGCAGTTGCTCGAAATCTGTAATTTGCTTCCTTGGAGCGATGTTCGATATTACACCGGATAACTGTCGGAAGTTTCTTGGGATTTCACTTTGGGCAATCGAAGGTGGTGGAAAGAGTATTATTTGGCCGTAGCCGAGGTTAAAGAGCCATTGCTGAAGGACCAAGGAGTCGATTCTGTGGGCGAGGCGGGAAAAATAAATATTGCAACTGCCTCGGATGGCGTTACGGGCGTAGTTTTCCCATCTGCCGTCATGGCCGGTTCTGAATCTGTTAAACAGCAAGCAGTTCGGCCAGCCTTGCGGAGCTTTCTGAGCGGGGCAGGATATAATCTCATCAGGTGTGATTTTGCCGGACTCGAGGCCGGCGATGAGAATCAGGGGCTTTACGACAGAGCCGGGTGGATAGCGTTTATTTATCGCCCGATTTATGAGAGGTTTGTCGGTGTTCTTGCTGAGGTCGCCATAATCATATCTTGCACGGTTTAAGTCATAGACCGGCATCGAAACCAGCGCAAGAATGTCGGATGTTCCGACATCAATGACAACGGCGGCCATTCCGGGGCCGCAATTAGGCTCGTGGTGATAGGTTGCCAGATAGTTTTCGATCTCTTCCTGAAGTTCGATATCAAGTGTCAGCTTAACGTTTGAGCCGAAGCTGATTTCGGTTCGAACAATCTGACTGTCTATGTCTTCGAATTCTTCTCCTCGTCTGCCGCGAAGTATTGCTTCACAAATGTATTCGACACCATCCTCTCTTCCGCCGAGTTCATCGTCCAAATAACTTGCTAATTTGTCCTCTTTGAAAAGCTGCTGGTCTTTTTCTTGAGTTACAGGACTAACCCAGCCTATTGTTTGGGCTGCGACAGTACCGTAGGGATATAACCTCCGGGCTCTTGGTAGAATTTGAATTCCATCAACTTTCAGGAATTCCAACTGAGCGGCAAAAATATCATCATCAGTTTTCAGCTCCAGGAGCATCTCTGGATCGTGCATTTCAATGAGATCAGTTTTGTTGATGAGGCGAATTCGTTTTGTCAGGTCCGGTTCTTTTGTTTGGAAATCGGCCATTGCTTCAGAATGAGGGACATTTATTATGCTGTTGTATTTGTTACTAAGTTCGGAGTTCGGGAAGTAGGGCCGCCATGCCTGAAATGAGCGTTTGTCCCAAATGTCATCGTTTATTCTCTTTATTTCAGCTCTGATATCCGAAGATTGGACACCCCTGAATTGGGCGCACTTGTCGATTACCTGGTTTAAGTCTTCGAGGCCAAGTTCCAGCTCTTTTTGTACTTTGGCAACAGCATCCGGATCATCTTTGTCGGCGGCCGTTAGTAATTTGCCCTGGCTGACGCGGTCATCCATAAAGCTGCTGAATTTATAGTCTATACATAATTGGAAGTTTGGTTCATCAGTTGCCAATACATTGCCTTTTGTGTCGAGTATTTCGCCTCTGACGGTTTTAAGCTGTCGTGACTGGCCTTTTTGGCGTTTTAGCTGCTCGATGTCACTCTGGACGGATGAGGTCGGAAGCAACTGCATTTGTATCAAACGTATCAAACAGAGAAACAAGAGCAGTGAGCTTAATATTACAAAAATTTTGATTCTTTTTTCGTACATTATATTTTTTTGTGATTAGAGCTGCGATTCGTAATTTAAGTGTTCACAAGAAACGGATTTAACGCCGCCCGAATCGACCTGGTTTTCTTATATGCATCCACCATGCTGATGGCAAGAACAAAAAAGGTCCGACAATGCTGGAGTACAGCGCAATCCCAAAGAGAGGAGCAATTATTTTCGGCGGAGATGGCTCGCCCTTTAGAAAATTCAAAAGGCAGGCAACCGAGCCGGCCAAAAGACCTGTGATGAATATGGCAATAATTTGATAAGGTATTTGCTTTATGGCAATAACCCTGTGGAGGTATGCCAGAGCAGAGCCGAAAATACCATAGCTAATCATCTGGGGGCCCATCGTCGGGCCGATAAGGTCGGCGGCAAAGCCTATCACGAACGAACATATAATCGCATCCGAAGTATCGCAGTGAACAGCAAAGAATACCAAAAGAATTAACAACAAATCAGGTTTACTGTTCAAATCCGCAAAAAAGCTGGCTTGCAGCACCGTAGCAAGAAGGACTAAAACTGCAAACCTAAGCCAGTGCATTTAAATTTCCTCAGCCGTTTTCCTTTTTGAATCCATCTTAAACAGGAACGCTCATTTATTCAGACGGATTCATTACGATTATATGAATACTATCACTCTCTTTTATGTTACAAACCGGTTCGACGGTAATATCCCAGAGCAAAGGCTGGTCGTTATGCTCACATCGAACCACTTTTCCAATAATCATTGGAGTACCGAGGAAGCCGGGCCTTTTGCTTGCCATAATCTTAGTGCCAATCTTGACTTTCTCCTTTAACATTTTCACCTTAGCCTGATTGTTGCCGCAGCCTTTCATAATCCAGTTTGCGTCTCCAATTCGTACCGCGGTGTCCGAAGCAGGGTCGGTAAACAGCCTGATGCGGGCCCGGTGGGTGTCAACGTCTGAAATGGTTCCGATGATACTATTGTCAGCCAGAACGAACAGGTTTTTCTCCAGGCCATCTTCTTTTCCGCGATTGATGATAAGCTTGCCATGCAGATTATCGACAGAGACTGTAATGACATCAGCCGGAACAAAACCAGCGCGTTCCCAAGCAGGTTTATTACGTATTTTCGTTAGCTTTACATTTTCTTCATATAGGACGTCCCGCTGTTGGGTAATGTTTGCAACATGGTTTAAGAGTCTTTCATGCTCATTTCTGGAAACCATGTCTTTGTCTTTAAGCGGTTTTCTTGTGGCTGCCGAAAGTGAGATGTTTCTGCCAATGCTTAACGGCCAGCGGAAAATGCGTGTAAACGCGAACTGGAATTTATTCGTTAGATTCTGCGGGGAGAGAAGGATAATAAATCCGGCCAACATAAACCAGACAAACAACATTCTTCTGGAGACTGTAATATGCTTCCATGCCATTATCGTATTTCAGTTGCCGTATTGCGTATAAATTTAATTTTCATCGAATACGCATTACGACCAAAGGACCACACGTTATTCCCATCCATATTCGTTATGGTCCATCGTATCCTTCCACAACTCCAGATTTTCAAGATAGACGCTTGTGCCGCGTGCCACACAGCTTAGCGGATCATCAACGGTTTCAACTTTCAGTCCTGTTGCGTTTGCCAGGACTGTATCCATGCCCCTGAGCAGTGAGCCGCCTCCGCAGATGTGTATTCCGTTGTCGATTAGGTCTGCGGCCAATTCGGGCTCGGCTTTTTCGAGCGTTGCGGTGACCGTGTCAATAATCGTAGCGATAGGGTCACGCAGCGATTCCCTTATTTCCTCACTTGTTATGACGATTTTTCTGGGCAGGCCGGAGATGGTGTCTCTGCCTGCGATTTCCATCGTCAATTCTTCTTCGAGCGGAGCGGCTGAGCCGATTTGTATCTTGACTTTTTCAGCTCTTGGTTCTCCGATAAGCAGGTTGTAAGTTTTCTTTAGATGATTAATTACCGCTTCATCCATATCATCGCCGCCGATTCGAATTGATTCGGCAGTAGCGATATCGGCCAGAGACATGATGGCGACTTCCGTTGTTCCTCCCCCGATATCGACAATCATAGAAGCGGTCGGGTCTGTGATAGGCAGTCCGGCACCGATTCCGGCGGCCATCGGCTCATCGACCAGATAGACCCTGCGTGCGCCGGCACGTTCGGCACTGTCTATTACAGCTCGCCTTTCAACAGCGGTTATTCCACTTGGTACGGCGATAACAACCCGCGGCCTGACAAGCCCGCCCCTGCCGTGCACCTTTCTGATGAAATAGCTTAACATCGCCTCTGTGATTTCGAAATCGCTGATTACGCCGTCCTTGAGAGGTCTTATTGCGCTGATGGAGCCTGGTGTTTTACCTAACATTTCGCGCGCGACCAGACCTACAGCTTCACCGTTGTTCAGAACGATGTTTGTTCCTTTGCGAACAGCAACGACGGAGGGCTCATTGAGGACAATACCTTTGTCGCGGACACAAACCAGAGTAGTACAGGTACCAAGATCGATACCCATATCCATACTGAACCATCCTAAGATTGTGTCCAGGACCACTTTCGACTCCTTTCTTAATTTCCAAATTCAGACACTTGTGGAAATCACAGTTCCTAACCGTTTATTTTTATATAATAAAGAGCGGTATTGTCAATACGGAAATTTACGTTGGTATTTTGAAAATTGTGCCATACTGCTGATTGCACTGGTAAGCGACATAAGCCGCAGTAGCCAGAACCGCACAAAACGCCAAAGCAAGAATGATCGTATAGACATTATCCGGTATTGTTATATTTTTGCCGCGAGCTTGCCCGTTAGGACTCATATATCAACCTCACAAAGTTATGTGTTTTTCTACAAATTCGTACTTACGTTGTCACCGGGTTTAGGCTGTTCCTTTGTAACGTCCATAAGTTCCAGTGTGCCGATAGCATTTTCAGGCTCGACATCCAGGATAACAATGTCACAAATAAACTTGTCGGCGCGAGTTACATGGAATTTCATGTTCTGCTTGACGCCATTTGCACCGCCAATGGATATCTCCGCGAGAGAGTTTTCCATATCAACTGTTGTTATCAACCCATTGAGACCGATATCCACTGCGGGTATTGCTACTCTGGCAGTTTCCTTTAGCGGGGTAACCGTTACCGGAGTCGCTACAGTTTGGCCGGTTTTCTGTAGGTGAGTTCCTAATTGGTTTTGCAAGTCAGTCTTTTCTTCAAGCAGTAGTTTCGATTGCTTCTCCAGGCTGTCTATGATAGCCATTTTCTGGATAAGCGTAGCGGTTGTTTCATTTAGCTCTTTGTCTCCCTGTATTCTTCTTGCATCAACACTCTTCAGCTCCGCGAGCTTGTCTTCCAGGAGTTTTCTTAAATCCTCATTTGTGCTTAAGAATTTTGTATTGATGTCTCTCCATATATTCTCCTGGGCAACGGCCTCGTCGGCTTTTCTTTTAGCTTCTGCTAATTGTGTTCCCAACTGGCCGACCTGGATTTTAAGAGCGTTAATTTGATCGTTTAGCTTTTGTTCCAGTGCGTTCGCCGCATCAATTGCCTCTTGTCGCTGTTTCTTGGCATTTTTCTCATTCTCCACAGCGGCATTTTTATCGGTCTTTAGTGTATTGTACATTTGTCGGTAATTTTCAGCATTAGAAACATAAGTTACGACAATGCCGCAGAGAAAAATAGAGGATATCGTCAGCAGAACTATTAAGACCTTTGTAAGCGTGCTCAAAACAGGCTCCTTTCGTTAACTTTGTATTTTCTTTTCGTTACACCCATTACCTCACGGGGAGGCACCCTAAACAATACCAAGGGATTTGGAAATCATCCCTTTTGCCGGTTACTAACTATCTGTGAATCCGAACTCAATTGGTTCAAGCAGATAAAACAGGGCTCCCAAGCCCTAATATATGTATATAGTGTAATTTTACGCTTAAAGCACTGAAAGGTCAAGTTATTTTTAATAAATAGCCCAAATTAAAATGACCGATAGAAAATAGAGGGTATTCGTTCCGATAACATATTATTTTCAGGGTTTAATATTTCATTTTAGACATTGAAAAACGGCTTTGGCAGCGGCGATTCGCACAAATATTGACTCATTTTGAAGCATTTTGGGCAGAAATTTTTTCAGAGCTGGGGTGCGAATTTGCCCGATTGCCAGTGCAATTAAGACATTAGTTCTTTCGACGGCCTGCAAATCCAGCCCGTTTGTGAGATTTTTTTCGAAGACTTCGAGGACTTTCGGCTCTCCTATGGGGTCCCTGAAGTGTCCGAGCTGTTCAGCGGCAACCAGCCTGACCTCCAGAACATCGTCGTCGAGCATTCTAATCAAGGCATTTTTTGCTTCGGATGTTTTGAGCTGACCCATAGCTATTACGCCCATTGTCCTGACGTCATGGTAAGCACTTATCAGCATTGTCCAGAGCTTTGAAAATATTCGCTTGTCACCCAGCCTCGCAATTGCTTCGGCCGACTGATATGCGACTTTATCATCCGAATATTTGTCCTGCATAGTATTCCAGAGGAGTTGTAAGGAGCTTTGATCACCACTTTTGCCCAATAGCAAGACGGCGTTCGCCCTGACCATCTGGTCGCTGTCGGTCGCTGCTTTGCGAAGAATTTGCAAATGCTCAGTAGAACCGAGCTTTCCCATTGCGTAAGCAGCGGCGATTATTACGTTCGTATCTTTATCCTCGAGCAATTTATTGAGGGATCTTTTCGCAGGTGAGTATTCTAAGTCACCGACAGCCAGGGCGGCTGCGAATCTGACGGGGACGTAATTGTCCTGCACTAATCGTTGTACCTGCGGCATGAGTTTGAGCTGCCTTGTTGAGGCGACTACTTCTATGGCATGAACCCTGACCAGCGGATCATTGTCCATTAGTGCGTCCTGGATGATTCGGAGAGCTTTTGACCAGGAGGCACTAAGGTTGGTGGTATTTAAATCTCCGGGTGTTGTTTGTAAGGATTCATCGCAACCGAAGACAAATACTATCAGGCAAGTTACGAGCAAAAGTATAAGGGCGGGGGCATTATTTTTTAGCTTATGTTCCATTTGGCAATCCTAATGAGCGAGTTCTGTATTTGATTGTTCTTAAGAATCTTACAGAAAGTGGTATTATTATTGGCAGGAGAAGACAAAATTCACAGCAAAAACCCAGCCATTGGCCATATTTGCTGAAAATAGTTATTCTTCTGTCAATGGATATTCTGTCGAGTATCCATCCGGACATGCCGGTTCTTGACATAGCTTCAGGAGGTAAAGTGCCGGCCAAAAAACCGTCTCTTATTCGTCCGGCGCTGTCGATAAAGCAGCTTATTCCGGTGTTGACGCTTCGCACGATGGGGAGTCTGTTTTCAACTGCCCTGAAGGCACAGGTTGCTGCATGCTGCGGCAGCTCTGCGCTTGGAATGACTTTTCCGTCTTTGAACCGAACGAACCAGCCGTCGTTACTTATATTGACAAGCCAGTCGATTTGTTTTGTGCCCTGTTTGTCCAGAGCAAATCTTCTGGCGATTGCAGGGACTGTGCCCTCATAGCAAATCATTACACTAAATTTGTAGTTTTGAATTTTATTCGGGTCTGTCATTTCAAAAATAGTATATTCAGTGCCGGCATCGAGGGAATAATCGAATTTGTAAGGGATGAATTTGATTTTCATCAGCAGTTCATAAAACCATGACATGCTTCTCCTTAACGGCAACACCTCACCGAAAGGAACCAGGTGTATCTTGCTGTAAACCTGCGGGGCTTTTTGACCGTCTTTTTTATATAGAAAAGCCGAGTTATATCTCTTTGCTAAATAGGCGTTTGAATTGTCCTGGAATGCTATTTGGCCGCCGTATGCACCGACCAGGACAAAAGCTTTATCTTTGGCGTGTTCACTCAAGGCTCTGTCAATCATAATCGACTGGTCCGAGGGATTAGAAAGTTGTAAAATCCGCAATACGTCAGGATTTAGTGTCGCCTGTACCATTGTTTCCGGCCAGATGATGAGGTCGGGTTGATTCTTGACGGCGGCTTTGCTGTTCTCCATTAAACCATCGAACAACTCCTGACCGGACTCAAAGGACCTCTTGACGGATTGAGGGACGTTCGACTGTAATGAAGCAATATAAGGGCCTGGCTCGACGTACTGCTGTTCCTGGCTGATTCTCCATCGACCGTAAATAATTGCCCCGGCGACAGCGAGGCAAACCAGGGCGGTCTTTAGCAGCGGGACGATTTTGAAGAGGCTTTTTTGCCTGGCGGCAATTATCAGTTCGGCCAGCATGCCGTTGACCATAGCTATCAGAAACGATAGACCGGCGGTTCCGAATATGTCGGCTATCTGGATAATTGTTATGTTTTGGTATTGGCTGTGCGCCAGAAACCGCCAGAAAAATCTGCCCAGGAAAAAACCCTGCATCCGTTCGATGGCGACAATCAAAACGGCCGAGGCCAAAAATAACGGTACTTTTTTTGCCCGGCAGTATCGCAGAAACATCGCCAGTATCGGCCAAAGCAAAGCTGTGTAGAGGCAGAAAACAATCCAGCCGGCAATAGTGACAGGTACTAACCAGTAGAGATTGCCGAGCCAGTAAAAAAGTGAAATGACGTAGCTGACCAGGATTAGGCGGCGGGGCTTTGTATCCGGTGAACACGCGATAATGAAAGGTACGAACGCGACCCACGCCAGAGATGCCCAGCTAATCGGCGGCTGAATCACCGTGAGCATCACCGCGGTGGCAATCAGCGGTAGAGCAAAGAGCAAAATGTTTTTCATCCATAAATTTTTCAATCGGCTAAATCCTTTAAGGCCTAAGTAAGATTATGAAATTATACTGGATATTAATTATAAAGCAATATACTCTATTTACCTTTTAAGGCAGTCTACATATAATAGCATATGTTTACTATCGACAATGGATTTAGGGTATTCATCGCAGAAGATTATATAATATGTCAAGGACGAAACCAATTTACCATATAGACAACCCGGCGACAGACATTTATGTGGGTGACAACCGAGATGTCCTCCCTCAAATCAAGAAGGGTAGTGTAGATCTTATTTTTGCGGATCCCCCATTCAACTGGGATGTTAATTATGGCAAGTGGCGAGATAACATGCCACGTGAGGCATATCTTAAGTTTACTTATGAATGGATTGATGCCTGCCTAAGAGTCTTAGCACCACATGGCTCAATTTGGATTAATATCCCTGATGATACAGCCGCTGAGATTGTTGTCTATCTGAAAAAGGAGAAGAAGCTGTCGATGGTAAATTGGTGTATTTGGCACTTCCGATTTGGACAATGTCGCAATTCAAATTTTATCGTCTCAAAAGTACATGCTTTATATTTCGCTAAGGATCCATCCAAGCGAATATGGAATCCTGAGCAAGTACTTGAGCCTTCTGATCGAGCTACAACTTACGCTGATGCGAGAACCAGAAAAACTCAAACTCCAAGCCTACGTGTGCCTTTGGATGTCTGGTACGGGAAGTATTGGGGAAGGATACAAGGTAACAATAAGGAAAGACGGAATAATCACGAAAACCAAATACCTGAGGTATATTTAGAGCGTGTTATCCGTGCATGTTCCAAAAAGGGGAACTTGGTTCTAGATCCTTTTTTAGGAAGTGGTACTACGTGTACAGTAGCACGTGCGTTAGGCCGACAGTCTGTTGGGATAGAATATAGCAAAGAAATTGCCAAATCAGCATTTGAACGGATTCAAAATGGGCCAGTAAGGCTTGAGAATTCTTTTGAGTCTGTGGTAATGAGAGCTTTTTTCTCGGTTAACAATGGTGAGAGCACTGATGAGGTGATTCTCAATGACTCATTACGTAATGCATTTGTCAAAGCTTGTGACAAAGAACTTACGAAAATGGGCTTGCGCCGAAGAAAAGAATCTGACTACAATTGGACACTCGAGATTATGAGGAAGGAAGGGAAACTCGGTAGGGTGGTTAACAGACAAAAGAGAATGACTCCTTCTGTAAAAGATATAGAGATCAAACGCGCAAAGGAAGTAGCAAGGAAGATCATAGATGCTGGGTTACCAAAGGAAATTGACAGAATAATGTGTGATCCGGTTCTACGGCGAGATTTCGACCAAAAGACCAAAAAGATCGCACCTAGAATAGACCTTTATCTTGTAAGAAAAGCGGCTCTAAATTTCCGAAAAAAAGGGGCTGCTACAAAATAAAACATCAGTGAAGTAGAATTGCCAGCTAATGGCGAGAGATATCAATACAATCACGAACGTAGTCAAGCAGGCGTTTTTTGCATCACATGAAGGTTATAGCACGGACGAGGTAATAATTTGTGACAAACTTAATGAAGCCTTTATTAAAGCATGTAAGAGGGAAATGGTTTCACTGAGTGATGAAGCATTCAACTGGCATTTAATAAGTTTGAGGAAACAGGGGAAGCTTGGTAAGGTAGCGACAAAACGAGTTTATGCAAATCACGATGATTATCTCCACGCAAGTGAAATTGCAGCAAGGTTCATCTACGATAAGCATAACACTACAGTTGATCTCGCTTTTTGTAAGCCGGAACTAAAGCAAGAATTTGATTCCATTGCACAATCTATTGCACCGAATATTTCAGTCTATTTGCTACGAAAAGCTGCATTTAAACTAAGGAAAAACCGGCAACTTAAGCCTGAATTAGTACCAAGGGTGGCCAATTGGTCGAGGAATGTTTTAAGCTTTCCTGCTGAGGAAATAATTCAGAATCAGAGTCTTGTGCCAAGAGCACCAGGAGTGTATGTCTTTTGGGATTCCTCTGGTTATCTGTATATAGGTGAATCGAAAGATCTATATTTGCGAATCAAGAAACATCTTGATCATTCTGACCGTAAATCTTTGGCTCATTACTTTTGGGAAAAAGGTTTCAGGGAAATTACAGTTGAACTTCATGTTTTCGAACGTGAATCAGAGGCTAGAAGAAAAAGCTGTAGGCAAGCATATGAATCAAACTTAATAGAAACTAGACAACCCCAATTCAACCTGAGACCATAGCTAACTATATAAGTTAGGACTTTACGGATTTATCACTTTTTGTTTTTTGAAGACTTTGCCGGAGAGATAATCGGTGAAGGTTACCTTGACTGTAAGGGGCTCGTCGAAACTTTTGACTATGTCGGTTATATCGAATGTTAATCTGTAATTGACTTTTAACATCGAGTCAAACCAGAGTTTTTTGAGTTCATCCGGTTGTACGGGCGGCCACTTTGCGAGCAAGGCGCTGCCATCGGTTTTGCTTAGATCCCAAAGCTCCACCTCTATATCTGCGGCTGCTTTTATTACATCGCCTTGTTCGTCGAAGGGCTCTATATAGACAATCAGCTTTTCTTTTGTGCCGTCTTTGTCTTTGTCGAAGAGGCCGGTATATTTTCCAATTTCAACATCCTGTATGCTATAGAGGTTTTCGCCTTTGAGCTGCTCAGGCAAGCCGGAGAGGGTTTGTATTTGTTTTTGTAACCGTTCGTTTTCGGTGGTAGATTGTTCGAGCTGGCTTTCCAATTGCTTTTGCTGGATGGTCAAGGTTTCAACTCGTTCCTGCAGTGGTGATTCGGTGTAGGAGCTGTCACAGCCGGCGACAAATGCCACAAAACAAAGGATAGAAGAGAGAGTGCAGAAAAACTTAACTGTTGGTACTTTGATATCCATATCCATTATAACACTCCTGTATTACCGCTCTTTTATTACTGCTCCGGCTCCTCCTGATTTCTCACGATTTCAGGTGCTTTCTGCAATATTCTGTCGGCTAATCCGTATTCGACTGCTTCGGCAGCGTCGAGCCAGAGGTCCCGGTCGCAATCTTTCTCGACTTTCTCTACAGCCTGGCCTGTATGAGCGGCCAGTATATCATAAAGACGTGCTCGCAGCCTTAAAATTTCCTGAGCTTCGATATCGAGATCGGTAGCCGGTCCGATCAGTTGGCCGGTGATTAACGGCTGGTGCAGAAGGATTCTGTTGTTTGCCAGCAGGAATCTTTTGTTTGCCTTTCCGCCGGCCAGTAACACCGCGGCCATACTTGCGGCCTGGCCGATACAATAGGTCGCGACGTCGCAACGTAAAAACTGCATCGTGTCATATATTGCCAGGCCAGCCGTGATTGAGCCGCCGGGCGAATTTATGTAGAAGTGAATATCGTTCTTGTTATCTTCGTTGCTTAAAAAGAGCATCTGGGCGATGATGAGGTTGGCGGATGTGTCATCGACCTGTCCGCCGAGAAACACTATTCTGTCTTTGAGGAGTCTTGAATAAATATCATAGGCGCGTTCGGTTCGACCGCTTTTCTCAATTACTATCGGTACCAAAGTTTGATTTACGCTCATTTTAACTATTCCTTGTTTGTAAAAAATATATTTCCAGACAGTTTGGCTCTTTAGAGCCGGTTATTTACTGTCTTTGTCTTTGTCTTTGTCCTTTTTATCGTCTTTGCTGTATTTCTCTTTCTTTTTGTCTTTTTCTTTGTTTTCTTCTTCGTGCAGAACCTCATCGATAAGACCGTATTCTTTAGCCTCATCGGCAGTCATGTATCTGTCTCTTTCAGTCTCAGCGGCAATTTTTTCGGCAGGTTGACCGGTGTGTTTTGAGAGGATTTCATTTATCGTTCTTTTTGCCTTGAGTATTTGTTCGGCCTGTATTTTAATGTCTGAGGCCTGGCCTGTAACACCGCCCCATGGCTGGTGCAGCATTACCTTTGCGTGCGGGAGGGCGTGCCGTTTGCCTTTTGTTCCGGCCGCCAGTATTATCGCGGCACCGGACTGCGCCCTGCCGATGCAGTAGGTTGCTATGGGTGAGCTGGTGAAGAGCATAGTGTCATAAATGGCCATTGTATCATCAACGTTGCCGCCCGGCGAATTGATATACAGGCTGATTTCGCTGCTGCGCTTCAGGTTGTCGAGGTAGAGCATTTTCATAATGACCTCTGCGGCCCTGTCATAGGATATTTCTCCTATCAGGAAGACAATCCTGTTCTCAAGGAGCATATCATCCAGACTCATCTGGCGGTAGCGCTGATACTGGCCGTACTGATTGTATGCATCCCCACTTTGAGGTCCTGTTTGGCTATAAGACGCGAGGTGAGAAACCCTTGCAATGTTTCCTGCATGATGTTCAATAGACATTCATTGCTTCCTTTATGAAATTCACATTTTTTTCCAGCTCGTGTTTCGTGCCTTGTTTGGCACTTCTCCAGTGCATATTTCGCCCCAAGTGGACTCACCGACAAGCGGATAACGTTTTAATCGGATATTTTCAGCCGAAGATTCTCTTTTTACCCCATTTTTGTTACATATAATTGCCCATAACGGAATTTTTGGCGTTTTTTAGCCGGAGTCTTTGGATTTTTTGGGCGTTTTTTTCTTTGGCTCGGCTTTCTTAGCGGCCTTTTCAGCGGTTTTTTTTGCCGGTTTCTTATCTTCTTTTTTGGCTTTGTTAGCTTTCTTATCCGGCTTCTTCTCTGTTATTTTCGCTGTTTCGAGCAGTTTTTCTATACATTTGTTCTGGCGTACTTCGAGGGTGAACTGGGCCAGTGAGCCATTGCGTTCCATGTCCTCTCTCATTTTTTCAGGACGCTGCTGCCGCTGGATGGCTATCTGGGCGATATGTCCGTTAATCTCTTCATCGCTGACCTTGATATCGAGCTTCTCGGCAATTTTATCCATAATGAAGAATGTTTTAAGCTGCTTTTTTGCCTCCTCTTCGCTGCCGGCCTGAAGCTGCTCTAACTGCTCATTGAGCTGCTCGCGGGGCAGGCCACGCATAATCAGATTCTGATATTGCCTTTGCAGAAGTGAGGTTGCCTGCTGAGCGACGATATCCAGGGGCAGGTCGAGATTGGTATTGTCGTGCAGATACTGGTAAATCTGTTCGCTCATCTCGGTTCGGACCTGTGTTTCCAGGCGGCTCTGCAGAGTGTCCTGAGTTTTTTCCCGAAGCTCGTTTTCATCTTCGATACCCAGTCTGGTGAGGAAGGCCTGGTCTAACACGGCGGGCTTGAGCCATTTGATATCTTTGATATCGATACTGATTTCGACTTTTTTGCCGCGGTATTCTTCTCTGAAATATGTCTTGGGGACATCGACGTTTATCTGTTTGGTTTCGCCGCATTTGGTACCGGTAAGCAATTCGTCGAGCTTCTCGACAGGGACTTCCCCGACAAAGCCGTTCTGTCTGACGTATATCTCGATGTTGTCGAGTTTCTGCTGTTCCTCGACTCCTTCTGTTTTTATAAGGGCATTGGCAATTATCTGGTCATCAGGCTCAACTGCTCCATCTTTGCGGGGCGTCCAAACGCCGGACCATCTTTGCAACCTCTCAACCTCCCTGTCGATTTGCTCGTCGGTAACTTCGAGTTTTGTCTTGGTTACTGAAATGCCTTCGAGTTCGGGCAATTCGAATTCGGGACGCACCTCGACTTCAAAATCAAACTTCAGGGGGCCTTCGGTGGGCATCTCGATTTTTTCGAAGTCGATGTCAGGCTCGCCGAGTGTATCAAGTTCGTTGTCCTTGAGGGCGGACTCGCTTGCCTCGGCCAGTAATGTCAATTTGACCTGCTCGATCGTATCTTTGCCGAATCTCTTTTCGAGAAGGCGGCGGGGCGCTCGGCCTTTCCTGAAGCCCGGCAGGAGCGCTTCTTTACGCAGGTTGTTGTACTGCTTGTCGGTGGCCATCTTGATTGCCTCTTCGGGTATCTCTATCGAGACCTTCTTTTTGCAGGGGCCGGCTTCTTCGATTGTTACCGTATTTTTCGGTTTTGGGGGTTCTTCTTCGGCGGTTGGCTCTTCTTCGGTTTGCTGTTCGGCGTTATCCACAGGCTGTTCTTCTGTTGGCTGTTCGACATTATCCACAGGCTGTTCTTCTGTTGGCTGTTCGGCATTATCAGCAGTCTGTTCTTCTGCTTGCTCCTGAGTTTGTTCTTCATCGACCATTTCGGTGCTCCTGAACGATTTTTTTACTTTTTCAGCTCTGAATTAATAAACAAAAAAGGCATAAGGGAAACAAGTTTTATCCCTTAGCCAGGTTTTAATAATTTCCAATCCGGCTTGTTTTTTATATGCCCGGATCTAAACATATCGGCAACCAACGCCCAACTACCGATTAGCCGGTATCTTGCCGATACTATAAGGTTCCTTCAACGTAAAACGTCATTATTTCCCTAATCCTTAGGGAAACTCCTTAAAAAGCGGGCGATGAGATTTGAACTCACGACATTCACGTTGGCAACGTGACGCTCTACCACTGAGCTACGCCCGCA
>JACKQG010004867.1_pt1 | contig 15278 bp, 13 predicted proteins | sample 8237621 | NCBI WGS metagenome assembly JACKQG01 (sample SAMN15677084, study PRJNA649215) | marine metagenome | biome: marine; feature: Black Sea; material: saline water; isolation source: suspended particulate matter (SPM) from the Black Sea western gyre | collected 2013-06-09/2013-06-10 | depth... | reverse complement strand
TTGACATCCTCTTGCCTTTATTGTTATTATAACTCGATAAAATGACAGGCTGAGAAGCCCGGCCTGGAAGCCCTACGGGCTGGAAGCGGAGCCGGAAGCCGGCCCAGAGGGGAAGGCGAATATTTTTCAAAGGTCTCTTTTCGATATGACTTTGTTAAGTGGCTATTGACATCTTTGCGAAAGCTGGTATTTAAGGAAACATCAATAAGTCAAAATCTCACGCAAAGCCGCAAAGGGCGCAAAGTTAACTTGTTAATATTAAAAAATATTCTCTTGGCGTTCTTGGCGTCTTTGCGAGAGAATATAGTTTTTACGAATTCGTCAACTTTGTTGACCAGAACATTCAAGGGATAATCGTTCACGGTGAACCTCTGAACCTGGAACGGTTATTTCAAATGATTAAGGAGATATTTTATGAAAGTCCTCGTAAGCGATCCTTTGTCTGATGTGGGTGTAGAGATCTTCCAGGAAACACCTGGAATCGATGTGGATGTCAATACCGGCCTTACCCCGGAAGAGCTGAAAGGGATAATAGGCCTTTATGACGGCCTTGTTATCCGGAGCGCCACCAGGGTAACTGCCGACATTCTTGAAGCGGCCGATCGACTGAAGGTCATCGGTAGGGCCGGAATCGGCCTGGATAATGTGGATATCCGTGCTGCGAGCCAGCGTGGGATCGTGGTTATGAACACCCCTGAAGGGAACACCATTACGACTGCCGAGCATACCATCGCCATGATGATGGCCCTTTCACGGAATGTCCCCCAGGCAACAGCATCACTCAAGGAAGGGAAATGGGAAAAGAAGAAACTCAAGGGCCGTGAGCTTTTTAACAAGACATTAGGGCTTATCGGCGCAGGGCATATCGGCCGGATTGTGGCTGACAGGGCCAAGGGAATGAAGATGAACGTCATTGTCTATGATCCCTATATCAAACCGGACAGAATTGAAAAACTTGATCTTGAGCCGGTCTCGCTTGACGCACTCTTGGCCCGGGCGGATTACATTACGATCCACACGCCCAGGACTGAAGAAACGAGCAACATGATCAACAAGGAAACCATCTCAAAAATGAAAAAGGGCGCGATGCTGATCAACTGCGCCCGCGGAGGGATTGTAAACGAGGATGATGTGTATGAGGCCTTGAAGTCAGGCCATTTGGGAGGGGCGGCCTTTGATGTGTTCGGGTCCGAGCCGCCAGGGAAAATCCCCCTGATGGACCTGCCGAATTTCATTTGTACCCCCCATTTGGGGGCATCCACCACAGAGGCCCAGGATAACGTGGCCAAAGATGTGGCTGAACAGATCATTGCATACCTCCTCCATGGGACAGTGAAAAACGCTGTCAATGTACCCAGCATCAGCGCAGAACTGATGACCATTTTGAGGCCTTATGTAACCCTCCTCGAGAGAATGGGCTCACTCCAGTCCCAGTTGGCTGACAGCGCCCTGACCGAGGTGCAGGTCCGTTATACCGGGGTCATCACCGAATACGATGTTACCCCGCTCACTATCTCGATGCTGAAAGGGCTTTTGACGCCAATCCTCAAGTATGACGTAAACTTTGTGAACGCCCCTTATATTGCCGCTGACAGGGGCATAAAGGTAATCGAATCCAAGACCACTACCTCTGACGATTTTGCCAGCCTTGTCAGGCTCACGGTAAAGACCTTAGAGGGGGAAAACACCGTATCCGGGACGATCTTTGGTAAGAAATTACCCAGGATCTTACGAATTAACAACTTCTATCTCGAGGCGATTCCCGAGGGACACATCCTCCTCATCCATAACGAAAACACCCCGGGCGTCATAGGCCGGATCACCTCGGCCTTAGCCAGGCACGATATCAATATAGACCGCATGCAAGTCGGTGAGGAACAAGAAAAGAAGCAGAATGTGATACTCATAACAACCGGATCCAGTGTCAGTGAGGGCATCCTTGAAGAGATCCGCTCTCTCGACAATGTCTTCTCGGCACGAAAAATTGAATTGTAGGTAACACTTTAGGCGTTTAAACAAAGCGTTGGACCATGAGGGTCTCTTTCCCAAAGGACGTAAATACGTGGATCATTTCATAGGAACGGCAGCGAGGCCTTAGAATTCGTCACAGGACAGCCCCAGGAGAAGGTATCCATTTAAACGGACATCGCCTCTGCCTGCCCGGAAGCTGTATTGAACGTCAAGGGGGCGTTCTATACGCTCTGGAGAATTTTGTTACGTCCTTTGGGAAAGAGACCCTCACGGTCCCAGGCAACAAACGAATGATTGTAGCAAGACACTAAAGTAATACACTAAAGTAATACAATTGTAGGAGAGATATATTATGGCAGAAGAAGAAATGGGTTTCATTATAAAGGATAAAAGATCGTTTGATGAGCAGGGTGAACTCAGAGAAAAAGACGCCAAAGGAGAAACGGTAAAGGAGAAACCCAAACAAGAAACCCCCGGAAAGGAGGCCGGGTCACCGCCTCTGCCGGAGGTCAACTTCGCATCGCTTATCCTTAGCCTCAGTTCTACGGCCTTCCTTCACTTCGGGGAAATCCCTGATCCCGTGACCGGCGAAAAAAAGAAGGACCTGCCATTGGCCAAACATGTAATAGATACCATTGCCATGCTAAAGGAAAAAACCGAAGGGAACCTGGCAAAAGAAGAGAAGCAATTTATTGAAAACATCCTGTCCGAACTCAGGTTGCACTTTGTAAAGGCAAAATAGCAGAGATCATCAACCACTTAACGAAATCTGAAATAGAGGGACTCTGAATGAAATATAATCGATCCGGCGCTATCTGGCAAGGGCCCGGCATTGTAACGCGGGTGATCTTCTGCATTATTACTGCATTTATCTTTAACATTCCGATCGATTCGGGATCAGCACCACGGGCTCAGACAAGCCCGCTTCTGCCCACCGCCCCCGGCTCTTTCTCCGGCCTTGTCAAAAAGGCAAGGCCATCAGTGGTAAACATCAGTACCGTCAAGACTGTGACAGGAGGGATGACCCACCCCCTCCCCTTTAGAGGCCCCTCCGGACCGAATGATCCTTTAAGGGACTTTTTTGATCGGTTCTTCGGCGATCAGATGCCCAGGGACTACAAACAGAAAAATCTCGGATCCGGGTTTGTCATCGACGAAGATGGGTTTATCCTGACAAATAATCATGTTGTGGAGCAGGCGGACGAAATCACTGTCAAGTTAGCGGACGGGAGGAGCTTCAACGCGAAAGTCATAGGCCGCGATCCCAAAACCGACTTGGCCCTTATCCGGATCGAAACAGATCAACCGCTTAAACCGCTCCTTATGGGTGATTCCGACAAACTGGAGGTTGGTGATTGGGTCGTTGCCATGGGGAACCCCTTCGGTCTTGACAACACGGTCACGGCAGGGATTGTCAGCGCCAAATACAGACATATCGGCGCCGGGCCTTACGAGAATTTTATCCAGACCGATGCTTCCATCAATCCGGGAAACAGCGGGGGACCTCTTTTGAATACCGCCGGAGAGGTAATCGGGATCAATACCGCTATTTTCTCACGGACCGGCGGGAGTATCGGCATAGGGTTTGCGATCCCGATTAACATGGCCAAGCAGATCTTAGGCCAGCTCAAGAAAGGGAAAGTGGTCAGAGGCTGGTTAGGGGTTATGATCCAGAAAATTACCCCCGACCTGAAAAGCAAACTCAACTTGAAGGACGTTAAGGGCGCGTTGGTGGCAGATGTAACATCTGGAGGGCCTGCTGAAAAGGCGGAGATCAAGCGAGGGGACGTCATCGTTTCCTTTGACGGCAAGAAAATCGATGAAATGAAAGACCTGCCGTATATGGTCGCTTCCACGCCCATAGGGAAAATTGTGCCGGTAGTGGTGATCCGAAAGGGCCGAGAGCAGGCTTTTGATGTAAAGATAGGAGAGCTGGAGGAGGAAAAGAAGGGCCCTGAGGGGGCCGAGAGCGGCACCAAACAGCGATTCGGCATGAAAGTCGAAGAAGTCACACCACTCCTGGCAAAAGAGTTTGGCCTGTCGGAAATGACCGGACTCCTGATCGTTCAGGTGGATGGCAATTCGCCGGCCGCGGAAGCCGGCCTCAGGCCGGGGGATGTGATTTTAGAAATAGATCAGACCCCTGTCAAAAACTCTTCTGACTTCATTGAAAAAACCAGGGGGTACAAAAAGGGCGACACCGTCCTCTTCCTGATCAGGAGAGGAAACGCCACCCTGTATCTGACATTGAAGATTGACGATTAAAATTGACAATCAGCAACCCTCAATCCATTTCGCGCCAGCAAAACTGAATGCCCGATTGAAGGTCACCGCCCGCAGGCCTGATGGATACCACGAACTGGTCTCCATCATGGTACCTGTGAGCCTGTATGATCGCATTGAACTCCAAACAACTTCTGACAGCCGAATCACCATATCATGTGAAGGCTTTTCAGCGCCCGCCAATGAAGAAAACCTTGCATGCCGAGCTGCGAAGTCTTTTTTCGCTCAAACCGGCATTGACCATGGGCTTTCAATAAAACTCACGAAAAATATCCCGGTTGCGGCCGGGTTAGGCGGTGGGAGCAGTGATGCAGCGTGCGTGCTCAAGGCCCTCAACCGGAAGTTGTCCCGACCGCTCACAGCAAGACAGTTAGCGGAATTGGCACTCGGGTTGGGAGCGGATGTCCCGTTCTTCTTGAACGGAAGGCCCTGCATCGCCCGGGGGATTGGTGAAATCTTAGAACCTGTTGAAAACTGGCCGCAATTCTGGTATATTATTGTAACGCCGCCTATCAAGGTTTCCACCTCCTGGGTATATCGCAATCTCAATTGGTCATCGCCAGGTGTGGCAAGGGAATTAGAGTTGACAAATAATGAGTATCAATTTATAATTAAAAATTTAAAGAAAAAGCCGTTTCCGGTAGGTCGTATTTTGGAAAATGACTTAGAGGGGGTTACCGCTTCCCATTTCTCTGCCATAGAGAGCACCAAAAGGGCTTTGACCGAGGCAGGGGCGGATGGCGTCTTGATGTCAGGCAGCGGGCCAAGCGTTTTTGGAATTTTTAAGTCAAAAGATAAGGCTCTCCAGGCTAAAACAGATCTGGCCTCCTGTAATCTTGGGGATATTTTTTTGGCACAAGGCCTCTTGTGACTTTCGGCTTTTGGTTTTCCGCCTGCCGTTCTGAGACCTTTGAAAAATGCTCAATTTCGTTCAAGATCAAGCCACCGGCCCGTAGGGGCCTACGCCCCGGTGGGGCGCGTGAGGATTTTAACCACAGTAATATATTCAATATTTCGAGGATTAAAATCCGAACGGAACGCAGAGATTGTGCGAAAGGGGGCGTTTTTCAAAGGTCTCGTTCTGGGGTGTCGTCAAGCGGTAAGACACGGGCCTTTGGAGCCCGCATTCGGAGGTTCGAATCCTCCCACCCCAGCCAAAAGAGAAGTGACTTGAATATTGAGGATTGAATTTGGATCAGGAGATAAAACTTTTCGGTGGTACTTCAAATCCTGAATTGACGGCTGAGGTATGTGATTACCTCGGTATCAAACCGGGAAAAATCTTGGCCAAGACCTTTAGTGACGGGGAGATCCAGGTAGAGATTGGAGAAAACATCAGAGGAAGAGACGTCTTTATCATCCAGTCTACCTCCACCCCTGTCAACGACAACCTTATGCAGCTCTTGATCATAATGGATGCCATGAGAAGGGCGTCAGCCGAACGAATCACGGCCGTGCTCCCTTACTACGGGTATAGCCGGCAGGACCGAAAGGTTAAACCAAGGGTTCCCATAAGTGCCAAGCTTGTTGCCGATCTGATTACCGCTGCAGGAGCAAACAGGGTCGTGTCCATAGACCTGCATGCAGGGCAGATCCAGGGCTACTTTAACATCCCGGTTGACAACATCTTCGCTGCCCCGATCTTGCTCAAATATATACAGAACAACCTGCAAGACAACCTGGTTATTGTTTCGCCTGATGCTGGTGGTGTGGAAAGGGCCCGCGCTTTTGCCAAACGCCTGCGTGCATCCTTAGCCATAATAGACAAGAGACGCGAAGCCGCTAATATATCTGAGGCGATGAACATCATCGGTGAAGTGAAGGGAAAAACCGCCATCATCCTCGATGATATGGTCGATACCGCAGGAACGTTGACCCAGGCTGCAGTGGCACTCAAAGAAAGGGGCGCAATAAAGATCCACGCCTGTTGCACGCATGCCGTCCTCTCGGGGCCAGCCGTTACGAGAATCGACGCTTCACCCATTAGCAGGCTCATCATAACCAACACCATCCCTCTCAATGGTACGGCCAAAGGGTGTCGCAAAATCGTTGTTCTGTCCATAGCAGAACTCTTAGGAGAAACCATCAAGAGAAGCCACAGCTCTCATTCAGTAAGCACGTTGTTTGTTTAAAATATGAAAACGCCTGTGAAAAACCGGGCGTTTTTACTTTGTGAAAAATTTTATTAATACTGGAGGAATCAGATGCGTCAGATAACACTTGGTGCCCAAGTCAGAGAACGCACAGGAAAAGGGGCAGCCAGAAAATTAAGGAAAAGCAACCAGATACCAGCCATTTTCTATGGTCCGGGTAGCGTGCCGATTATGTTGGCCGTGGACTACATTGAACTTGAACGTATGACAAAACTAAGCGGGGCTGAAAATATCATTCTGGACCTTCAAGTCAAATCGGAGCAGGGTGAACAAACCAAGAGGGTGATGCTTAAAGAACTCACGGTAGATCCTGTTAAGAATACGTATCTTCATGCCGACTTCTACGAAATATCCATGGATAAAGAAATTACCGTGGACATCCCCGTCCGACTGATGAACACCCCGATAGGCGTGACCAATGGGGGGTTTCTGCAGCATGTCAGAAGAGAGCTTACGGTCTCCTGTCTCCCCGGCAGGCTGATAGACGCATTTGATATTGATGTATATGGACTGGACATCGGGGATAGTATTCATATTCGAGACATCAAGTTTCCAGAGGGCATCCGTTGTGAAGAAGAGGACCATCTCACCGTAGCAGTTGTTTCCGCGCCGGGAGGTGGCGTCGAGGAGGAAGAGGTGCCCGAAGAGGAAGTTGAGGTGGAAACGGCTGTCTCAGAAAAGGACACCGCCGAAGAATCGTAAGGAAGGGGGTGAACAGTAACACGAAAATTTGCGCTTGATTGTGGGCCTCGGTAATCCCGGGCCAGAATACGAAAATACAAGACATAACATGGGCTTTAAGGTTGTGGACCTGTGGTGCAAGGATCTGGGGCTGACCCTGAGCACCCGTCGCTTCCGGGCAAGGGCGGCCCGGGCGGAATTCCGGGGAAATAATATCATACTTCTTTGCCCCCTGAGCTTTATGAACCTGAGCGGTGAATCGGTCAGGGCCTGTGCTGACTATTATGACCTGGAGACCGAAAGAATCCTGGTCGTCCATGATGATCTGGACATCCCCCTGGGAAGGATAAAAGTCGCCAGAGAGAGTGGCGCCGGGGGGCACAAAGGCGTGTCATCCATCATCCGCCATCTGGGTAGCACAGGATTTTGCCGGGTCAAAATCGGCATAGGACATCCGCGCTACGGAGAAGCCGTAGAAGACTATGTCCTCGCTCCCTTTTACGCCGATGAAAGAGGGCTTGCCGAAGATGTACTCCGAGTGGCCGTTAACGCTTGCGAACTGTTCGTTTTGGAAGGTGTTGAATCGGCAATGAATCATATCAATTGCCAGAACTTAGTGAATTAAGGAGGAAACAAACTAATGCAGGGATTAACCGTTTATGCTCCCTTTTTGGGGATCTTGAGTCTGATTATCGCTTGGCTGATATATAATTATGTCAAGAAACAGCCGAATGGCACTCCGTTGATGCAGGAACTTGAGGAAGCGATTCATACAGGCGCGATGACCTTCCTGAAGAAAGAGTACTCTGTTCTGATTGTCTTTATTGCCGTTGTGTTTATTCTTTTGGGGTGGGGAATTGCGTGGAAAACCGCCATTGCCTTTGTGACAGGCGCCCTTTGCTCGATGGCCGCCGGCTTTTCGGGCATGACGGCAGCCACCAGGGGGAACTCCCGGACGGCAGAGGCTGCCAATAAGTTCGGCCAGGCAAAAGCCCTCAATGTCTCCTATTTTTCCGGTTCCGTCATGGGTCTGGCCGTCGCCGGATTAGGACTCTTAGGAGTAGGGTTCTGGTTCTGGTGGTACGGTGGAGATCCGGCCACTGCACAATATATCAACGGCTTCGCCATGGGTGCAAGTTCCATTGCCCTGTTTGCCCGTGTTGGTGGCGGCATTTATACCAAGGCAGCGGACGTGGGGGCAGATTTAGTGGGTAAAGTGGAAGCAGGCATCCCCGAAGATGACCCGAGGAACCCGGGCGTCATTGCTGACAATGTGGGGGACAATGTGGGGGATATCGCCGGGATGGGCGCTGACATTTTCGAGTCATTTGTCGGTTCGCTCATTGCTACGATCGCCATCGCCGCTACTTTGAGCATCAACACGCCGGAGACCCTTGCGGCATTCGCCAAGGAATTCCCTGTTTTAAAAGACCTATCCGCGACGGCTATTAAGCTGAAATATATGACCATGCCTGTCCTGGTAGCCATGGCAGGTCTGCTAAGCTCGTTTGTGGGCGTGTTCTCTATCAAAGTCTTCCAAAAAGGGAACCCTGCAGGGGCCCTGAGATACACAACCTTTGTGGCTGCGATCATCTTTGTGGTTCTTACCATAATTGTTACCAAGTCTCTCGGTATGCCTATGGGCGCCTTCTGGGCAGTATTTTCCGGCCTGCTTTGTGGTATTGCCATCGGCCTCCTTGCCGAATACTACACCTCGGGCCCACCGATCAGGCGTATCGCCAAACAATCCGAAACCGGTCCCGCCACCGTCATTATTGCAGGCCTGGCAGTTGGCATGCAATCCACTTATCTCCCCATCTTGGGCATCTGCGTGGCCACCTTCGTCGGATATGAGACCGCCGGGATTTACGGCATCGGCCTTTCAGCCGTGGGCATGCTGGCAACAGTCGGCGCAACCATGACCGTGGATGCATACGGCCCGATTGCCGACAACGCGGGCGGTATCTCGGAAATGGCCGGCCTCGGTCCCGAGACAAGGAAGATAACAGACGGTCTCGATGCCCTTGGCAACACCACTGCTGCCATCGGAAAAGGGTTTGCCATCGGCTCCGCAGCCCTGACCGCTTTGGCCCTTTTTGTGGCCTATACGCAGGCCGCCAATCTCGGGCAAGTCCTCATCGACAACCCGATGGTGATTATCGGGCTCTTTATCGGCGGTATGGTCCCGATGACATGCGCGGCCCTTACCATGACCTCGGTTGGCAAGGCGGCCTTCAGCATCGTGGAAGAGATCCGTCGCCAGTTCCGGGAAATCCCCGGCCTCTTGGAAGGAAAGGAGGGTGCCAAGCCCGATCCGGCAACCTGCGTGTCCATTGCAACCACCTCTGCCCTTAAGGAAATGGTAGCCCCCGGCCTCGTGGCTGTTCTCACACCTGTTGCCGTCGGTTTCCTCTTGGGCAAAGAAACTTTAGGTGGTATGCTGTTGGGCGCGACCGTCATGGGAGCGTTCTTAGCACTATTCATGGCCAATAGCGGCGGCGCATGGGACAATGCCAAGAAATGGATAGAGGCAGGTAACTTGGGAGGAAAAGGCTCTAACAATCATAAGGCCGCTGTGGTGGGCGATACCGTTGGTGATCCGTTTAAAGACACCTCAGGTCCGGCCATGAACATTCTGATCAAGCTTATGGCTGTGGTCTCTCTGGTAATAGCACCGATTCTTCCGACATTGGGCTTATTTATAAGATAATGATTTGATCTAAGAAAACCTGTACGGTTAAAACCGGCTCATGGCCAATAGCTCATAAAATGAAAAATTGAGCTTGAAGCCATGAGCCATAACCTTAATATGTGGAGGTGTATATGTTTCAGGTAGGCGATTTGGCCGTTTATCCTGCGCATGGCGTCGGCATCATCGAAAAGATAGAAAGCCAGGAATTCTCTGGTTGTGAGCAGGATTTTTATGTAATGCGAATTCTCAATAATAATATGATTATCATGATCCCTACCAGTAATGCGGGTAATGTCGGTTTGAGAGAGATTATCGGAAAAGCAGAGCTTCCAAGACTCTACTCAATTCTGAAAAGGAGGGATGTCCCTCTTGACAATCAGACGTGGAATCGGCGTTACCGGGAATACATGGACAAGATTAAAACAGGATCTGTCTTTGAAGTAGCTGAGGTTTACCGCGATCTGTTGATTCTGAGAGTGGAAAAGGAACTTTCTTTTGGTGAGAGAAAGATGTTGGATACTGCCAGGACCCTTCTGATCAAAGAGATATCTCTTGCCAAGGAGATCGGTGAATCACAGGTAGAGAAAGACTTAGATAAAATGTTTGCCTGATCTGTCACACTGTTCCAATCCTCCTCAACGACTCAACCACTCAACTTTTGCACAATCTCTGTAATAGTAAACATTTTGTTAGTGTCCCAACGCTTAGGGCTCGCGCAAAAATAAGTTCTCAGAATTGGCGCCCAGATTTAGGTCAGATTTGGCTGCGCCGATTGAGCAAAACCACCCCAGTTAGATGGGCTTCGCATCTAACGGGGCAGGCAGGAATAGTCGTACTATTTCGAGGACTTTGGGATTGAGGCGCGGTCCAAGATGATCTGAAGATGGGATGCGAAAATGTGAAATTAATTTTGCGCGAGCCCTTAGACAGGATATTTTCCTATGAGGTGCCTGAGAACGCTCAGGACACCCGGTTGGACATCTTTCTCTGTAGCATCTCAACCGGTCTGTCTCGATCAAGGATACAGGCGCTTATAAAGGACGAACACGCCAAGGTAAACAATCGCCCTTCAAAACCAAGCCACAAATTGAAGGCCGGAGATCGGGTTTCACTTTCAATCCCGCCCCCCGTTGCCCCGATTCTTACGCCCGACGACGTGGACTTTCAGATTATCCACGAAGACACTTCCTTAATCGTCTTATCGAAACCGCCAGGGATTGTTGTCCATCCGGCCCCGGGGCATTCAACCGGAACCCTGGTCCACGGCCTTCTTAAACACTGCAAGGACCTCTCCGGGATCGGGGGAACATTAAGACCCGGTATTGTACACCGGCTTGATAAGGATACGTCCGGCCTCATGGTTGTGGCAAAAAACGACCAGGCTCACGCATCTCTCGCCCGGCAATTCAAATCCGGTTTGGTAAAAAAACAATACATAGCCCTCGTACATGGACGAATCAGCGGTGAGGGAGGAAAGATGGACCTGCCTATTGCGCGACATCCTGCGAAGCGAAAGGAGATGGCGGTAGTCACCTCGGGAGGAAGGCGGGCCCTCACGCTATGGCAGAAAGTGGCAGAGTTTCAAAGCGGGTTTTCTCTCCTCTCTGTTTCCATAAAAACGGGACGGACCCACCAGATTCGCGTCCATCTTTCCCATGAGGGTCATCCTGTCGCGGGTGATCCTGTCTATGGATACGGGCGTAACTGGTGGAAAAAATGTTTCAACCAAAAAGGTGCTGTGCTCAACCTGAAAAGGCAAATGCTTCACTCCGAACGGTTAGGTTTTACCCATCCGGCGAGCAAGCGTTATATGGAGTTCGAAGCGCCCCTTCCGGACGACATGAAGCAGGTCTTAGAGTTTATAAAATGGCTGGATTTACAATTATGATTTGCCATCTTGTCATAAAAACCTTGACATAAGGAAGAAAGGAACTATAATAGACCAATCTTATAATATTTTCCTGCCTTACGGGGGATTCGGTATAGACCGGATATCTGTATAGACTTCATAACAACTCTGCTGAGTAACCCTCGCTAACTCACATAAAAGGGTTCCCAAGGCACAACCCCTGTTTGCAACGGGGCATTGTGATGGCTTTCAGCTTATGTCGTTATAGCCGATCTGTTTTCTTTTCCAGATTTTCTCTGGTTATGAACTTGATTTTTTGCGAAACCGTACAACATGTTTTAATGGAGAAAAAGAATGAATCTTGTTGAACTTAAAACAATGAAGATCAGTGTGCTGACAGAAATGGCAAAGGAGTTTCACATTGAGGGAGCATCCGGTATGCGAAAGCAGGATCTCACCTTCTCTCTGCTCCAGGCCCATTCAGCACGAAATGGTTTGATTTATGGCGAGGGAGTCCTGGAAATCCTTCCGGATGGCTTTGGCTTCCTGAGGGCCCCGGACGCCAATTACCTTCCAGGCCCTGACGATATCTATATCTCTCCTTCCCAGATTCGTCGATTTAATCTGAGAAAAGGGGACACCGTCTCCGGACAGATCCGGCCCCCAAAGGAATCTGAGAGATATTTTGCCCTTTTAAAGGTCGAAAACGTCAATCATCAGGACCCGGAGATATCAAGAGAAAAGATCCTGTTTGACAACCTTACCCCGCTCTATCCTGATAAAAGGATCCCCTTGGAAGTTGCATCTGATAATTATTCCACAAGAATTATGGATCTGATGACACCGATCGGAAAAGGCCAGAGGGGCCTGATTGTCGCCCCTCCAAGGACTGGAAAAACCATGCTCCTGCAGAATGTTGCCAACAGCGTATCGGCCAACGAAAAAAATATTCACAAGATCGTGCTTCTCATCGATGAAAGACCGGAAGAGGTGACCGATATGGCGCGATCCGTGGAGGCCGAAGTGATCAGCTCCACCTTTGACGAACCTCCTCAACGACACGTCCAGGTAGCTGAAATGGTCATTGAAAAGGCCAAAAGGCTGGTTGAACACAAGCTTGATGTCCTCATTCTTTTGGATAGCATTACGCGGTTAGCGAGGGCATATAACTCCGTCGTTCCCCCCAGTGGAAAGATCCTTTCCGGCGGGTTGGATTCCAATGCACTCCACAAACCAAAACGCTTTTTTGGCGCCGCGAGAAACATTGAGGAAGGGGGCAGCCTCACCATCATTGCCACGGCCCTTATTGACACCGGAAGCAGGATGGATGAGGTCATTTTTGAGGAATTCAAAGGCACTGGCAATATGGAGATTCACTTGGATCGAAAGCTGAGTGACAGACGGATCTTTCCATCCATTGACATCAACCTCTCAGGGACCCGGAAAGAGGAACTTCTGTTAGAAGAAGCGGATCTCCACCGCATCTGGATTTTACGTAAACTGCTTGCCCCATTGACCCCGGTGGACAGCATGGAATTCTTGCTTGAAAAAATAAAGGGCACGAGAGATAATAAAGAGTTTCTGAATTCAATGAGCGACTAAACAAATCTGGAGAAATCAGGAGTAATAAAAAAGATGAAAGCAGGTATCCATCCAAAATATTACAGGGCGACGGTACACTGTGCCTGTGGGAGTGAATTTGAAACCGGTTCCACTGTCAAGGAAATTAATATCGAAATCTGCTCCAAATGCCATCCGTTTTTTACAGGCAAACAGAAGTTAGTAGATTCAGCAGGCAGAGTGGAACGCTTTAGGAGAAAGTACGCGCAATTTGATAAGGCATCTGCCGCAGCTAAAACTGAAGCATAAAACGGTAACCCACAGAGGACCTGCCTTTGATTTCTCCCAAAAGACGGATCTCCTTTTGCTAAGGGCTCACGCAAAAATAAATTCGCAGAATTGACGCTCAGATTTAGGTCGGATTTGGTTGCTGCGATTGAGTGAAGCCACAGGAATAGTGAACTATTTCGAGGACTTCACGATTGAGCAGCAGCCGAAGACGGCCTGAAGCTGAGATGTAAAAATGTGAAGTTATTTTTGAGTGAGCCCTAAGCCGTCCAGGCATAGCCAATTGACCCTGATCATGTCCAAAGGACATGGATTCCCTGTAACACTTTAGCCGTCTGAAACAAACCGTTAGACCATGAGGGCCTCTGTCCCCGGTACCATCTTCCGGAGCTACGGGGCAGGCGGGGCGGGTGCAGAAATTCCGGCCTCCGGCTCGGAGAAAAAATAACCATCCTCGAACAGACGTTTAGGTGGCGCTGATGTTTGCCAAAGTCAAAGAGATAGAAGAACGTTATAATGAATTGGAGAACGCTCTGGGTCAACCCGAGATTATCCGTGATCAAAAGGCCTATCAGACATACGCCAAGGAACGGAGCATCCTTGTCCCAATTATTGTTAGCTTCCGAAAACTTAAGTCGATTCAAGATGAGATCGCCAGCAACCAGTCTTTGCTGAGTGATCCAGACCCTGAAATCAGACACCTTGCCAAAGAAGAAATCGAGGCCTTAGGCGTAAGCCTGTCGAAAATAGAACGGAATCTCAAGATCCTTCTTATCCCCAAAGACCCCAACGACGACAAGAACATTCTTTTAGAGATAAGGGCAGGTACCGGCGGGGAAGAAGCAGCGCTTTTTGCCGCCGACCTCTTCAGGATGTATAGCCGATACGCTGAAGTAAAGGGATGGAAAACAGAAATCCTTGGTAAACACATAACCGGCATCGGGGGGCTGAAAGAAATCATCATCCTTGTGGAAGGGGAAATGGTATTCAGCAGGCTCAAGTATGAAAGCGGGGCTCATCGGGTCCAGCGCGTGCCCGAGACGGAGACTCAAGGTCGAATACACACATCTGCAGTCACCGTGGCTGTGCTTCTGGAGGCCGAAGAAATAGATGTGGAAATCAACCCCGAAGATCTCCGTATAGACGTGTACCGTTCCTCGGGACCTGGAGGTCAACACGTAAACAAGACTGCCTCGGCTGTCCGAATTACTCACTTCCCCTCAGGGCTTGTAGTGACCTGCCAGGATGAAAAGTCCCAGCACAAGAACAAGGCCAAGGCAATGAAGGTGCTCAGATCCAGACTGCTGGATCTTGAAACCGCCCAACAGCAATCCAAGATCTCCGAAGAACGGAGGACGATGGTTGGCTCCGGCGACAGGAGTGAAAGAATCAGGACTTATAACTTTCCCCAGGGAAGGGTCACTGACCACAGGCTCGGGCTCACTCTCTACAAATTAGAGACGCTTCTCCAGGGAGAGCTGGATCTTGTTATCGAACCCCTTATCACTCACTTTCAGACCACAGCCCTGAAAAAGGCTGGCGGAAATTGATCCACGACCCAGCGCATGGGTTAGCTTTCCTGAATTCCCGCGGGAATGACGAAAACGGATGATTTCTGACTTTTTGCGAGCTTGTCAATATTCAATATCCAATCTTGATAAAGCCGCAAAAAGGCGCAAAATGCACAAGAATTGAAAACGGCAAGTAAGAAAATCAAAGAGTTATAAGCCGTGAAAATTTGATCTCAGACTTTTTACGAGACCATCAATCTTCAATCTAAAAATGCCCCCGAAAAGATGGC
>JACKQG010004866.1_pt1 | contig 15279 bp, 10 predicted proteins | sample 8237621 | NCBI WGS metagenome assembly JACKQG01 (sample SAMN15677084, study PRJNA649215) | marine metagenome | biome: marine; feature: Black Sea; material: saline water; isolation source: suspended particulate matter (SPM) from the Black Sea western gyre | collected 2013-06-09/2013-06-10 | depth... | reverse complement strand
CCAATCGTCCCTACGTTAACGTGGGGCTTGTTTCTTTGGAATTTTTCCTTTGACACGACCTATATACCTCTATCAAACCTGTTAGCAAATTTACAATAATAAAACCTAGTGACCGCTTTTTACCACGGCGTCCGAAACATTTTTCGGCGCTTCTTCATAGCACTCAAATTCCATTGAGTAAGAAGCGCGTCCCTGAGTAGCAGAACGCAGATCCGTTGCATAACCGAACATTTCAGCCAACGGCACCGAAGCTCGGACTATTTTCCCAGCCGGCGCATCTTCCATTCCAGTCACCACGCCACGACGACGGTTTAAATCACCCATCACATCGCCCATATAGTCTTCCGGCGTAACCACTTCAACCTTCATAATCGGCTCCAGCAACACAGGACGTGCAGCCAGGGCACCCTGCTTCAGAGCGATCATACCTGCCAACTTGAACGCCATCTCATTAGAGTCAACATCGTGGTAGGAGCCATCGTACAAAGTTGCCTTCACATCAACCATCGGATAGCCACCGAGCACTCCATTTGCGAGCTGCTCATGCACCCCTTTTTCTATCGCAGGAATGAATTCACGCGGAACCACGCCACCAACGATAGCATTCTCAAACTTATTACCGGACCCACGCTCTCTGCTTTCGAGCTTGAGCCAGACATGACCATACATGCCTTTACCGCCAGACTGACGGATAAACTTGCCTTCCTGCTCAACCGACTTCCTGATCGTTTCGCGGTAGGCAACCTGCGGCTTTCCAATATTGGCCTGTACATGAAATTCACGTAGCATGCGATCAATAATAATCTCCAGATGTAACTCACCCATCCCGGAAATGATTACCTGACCGGATTCATCATCCGTATGCACTCGAAAAGAAGGATCTTCACGGGTTAACTTACCCAGCGCGATACTCATTTTTTCCTGATCACCCTGGGTTTTTGGCTCCACCGCAACCGCTATAACCGGTTCCGGAAAATCCATACGCTCGAGGATGATCTGCGCACCTTGATCACACAGAGTATCACCCGTTGTAACCTCCTTGAGGCCTACAGCAGCAGCAATATCACCTGCACGAACTTCTTTAATTTCTTCACGCGTATTGGCATGCATCTGCAGGATCCGACCAATACGCTCTTTCTTACCCTTGATCGGATTGTAAACAGAATCGCCCGATTTCAGCACACCGGAATAAACCCTGAAAAACGCCAGGCTTCCAACAAAGGGATCGGATGCTATCTTAAACGCCAGTGCCGAGAAAGGCTCATTATCGGTAGAGTGACGCTCAACCTCTGATCCATCATCCAGATGCCCCTTGATAGAAGGCACATCTGTGGGGGCAGGCATATAATAGATGATCCCATCCAGCATCGCCTGCACACCTTTATTCTTAAAAGCACTTCCACAAAATACTGGAACGATCTCACCAGCGAGGGTTCTCTGACGAATCCCTTTACGAATATCATCAATCGAGAGCTCTCCGTCTTCCAGATAGCGCTCGGTCAACTCATCATTGGCTTCGGCAGCACTCTCTATCAGATGCTCCCGCCACTCCTGACACAACTTCAACAGATCCTGAGGTATGTCCTGCTCCACATAGGTGGCACCAAGATTTTCATCATCCCAGATAATGGCCTTCATCTTTACCAGGTCAACAACCCCCTTAAAGCCATCCTCAGCGCCAATATTGATTTGCATCGGCACCGGGTTACTACCTAAACGACTTTCTATCTGGCGCACAACGCGCAGATAATCCGCTCCAGCGCGATCCATTTTGTTAACAAAGGCCATGCGCGGAACATGATATTTATTCGCCTGTCGCCAGACTGTTTCTGACTGAGGCTCTACTCCACCAACGGCACAGAACAGAGCACAAGCTCCATCCAGAACACGCAGACTTCTTTCCACTTCGATGGTGAAATCCACATGACCAGGCGTATCAATGATATTAATACGATGCAGATCAAACTGCTTATCCATTCCCTGCCAGAAACAGGTGGTAGCAGCAGAGGTTATGGTAATGCCACGCTCCTGCTCCTGCTCCATCCAGTCCATGGTTGCCGCGCCATCATGCACCTCTCCCATCTTGTGGGAAACACCCGTATAAAACAATACACGTTCCGTCGTGGTTGTTTTACCCGCATCAATATGAGCCATGATTCCAATGTTACGGTATCTCTCAATTGGTGTTACACGGGGCACAGCAAAAATCCTAAAGTAATAAACTTACCAGCGAAAATGTGAAAACGCCTTATTAGCTTCAGCCATCTTGTGCGTATCTTCACGCTTTTTAACCGCCGAACCTTTGCTATCTGAAGCATCCAGCAATTCACCCGCCAGCTTGTTAGCCATGGTTTTTTCACCACGCTTCTTGGCTGCATCGATTAACCAGCGCATTGCCAGCGTATTACGACGTGATGGACGCACTTCAACCGGCACCTGATAGGTTGCACCACCGACGCGGCGAGACTTAACTTCGACCACTGGACGTACATTTTCCAGAGCCTTTTCCATCATCTCGACAGAATCTTTCTTGGACTTTTCCGCTACTGTGGCCAAAGCCTTATACATGATCTTTTCAGCGATAGACTTCTTTCCGCTGCGCATAATCATATTGATAAATTTGGAAACCTGCTGACCACCAAATTTTGGATCAGGTAAAATTTCTCTTTTGGGGACTTCTCTACGTCTAGGCATTCTCTATATTCCTGCAGCTTATTTTGGACGCTTGGCGCCGTACTTTGATCGACCCTGACGACGCTTGGCAACACCCTGAGTATCCAGACTGCCACGCACTGTATGATAGCGAACACCAGGCAAATCTTTAACACGACCACCCCTGACCAGAACCACCGAGTGTTCCTGCAGGTTATGGCCTTCACCACCAATATACGAAGTCACTTCATAGCCGGTCGTCAGGCGTACACGAGCTACTTTACGAAGCGCAGAGTTAGGCTTCTTTGGAGTTGTAGTATATACACGAGTACACACACCTCTTTTTTGTGGTGATGCCTCGAGTGCCGGCACATTACTCTTATAAGTCTTTGACTTACGAGGTTTACGTACCAATTGGTTAATGGTTGCCATTTTGTTCAATTCTCCTACATGAGTAAAACGCATTTACTCAACATACTTACAGAAAGACCAGCCTCTTTAATCGCGCCGTACCAGGACGACATCCGATTGTTTGACAGCTGGCTGGTCCCCAAAAATAAACGACAAGTCACGCAAAAACATGACCTGTCGTCAGGGAGGCGGAATTTTAGGGCTGCAGAGGTATTCTGTCAACCGCTAAATAGCATTCCGCCTGCTTTTCATTTTATTCCGAGGCTGAATCGACCTCATCAGAACCATTTTTCGACTCTGATACTTCGGAAAGAGCGGCGGCCAGCTCATCCACTTCGTTTGAGCGTTCCGGAATCACCGGCATACTCAACTGGATTCGGCTGGCACGACGCTTCTCATGGTAGGACTGACCGGTTCCAGCCGGAATCAGACGACCAACAATAACGTTTTCCTTCAGACCACGTAACGGGTCTCTAGCGCCTTTCACTGCCGCTTCCGTCAGTACTCTGGTCGTCTCCTGGAATGAAGCCGCAGATATAAACGACTCCGTCACCAGCGATGCCTTGGTAATACCCAGCAAATCCTGAGTATAGGTGGCCGGTTTCCTGTTATGTGCGTACGCCTTGTCGTTGGCTTCCAGAACTCTCGACTTATCGACCTGATCGCCCTTCAGCAAACGGGTATCACCTCCATCACTGATGGTGACCTTACGTAACATCTGGCGCACGATAACTTCGATATGCTTATCGTTGATAACAACACCCTGTAAGCGATAAACATCCTGCACTTCCTTAACCATGTAGTTGGTTAATTCGGTAACACCTTTGATACGTACAATATCGTGCGAATCAAATTCACCATCGACCAGCATTTCACCTTTTTCTACGTATTCACCTTCAAACACGTTGATATGTCGAAACTTCGGTATCAAGGTTTCCAGCGAGTCACCTATATCATTGGTAATGATCAAACGCTTCTTGCCCTTGGTTTCCTTACCAAAAGAAACAGTACCTTTAATTTCAGCCAGGATCGCCGGCTCTTTCGGCTTTCTGGCTTCAAACAGATCGGCTACACGTGGTAGACCACCCGTAATATCGCGGTTTTTGGAAGTTTCCTGCGGAATCCTTGCGAGTACGTCACCGACGTCAATAGAGGCACCATCTTCTACGTTAACGAAGGCCCCGCCCGGTAGCATATAGTGCGCCGGTATATTGGTACCCGCATAACATAATGACTCTCCTTTTTCATCGATCAGCTCGATGGTAGGGCGCAATTCCTTACCCTGATTGGAACGGATTGAATCATCCATTACTTCGATCGAACTCAGGCCGGTTACATCGTCTGTTTTATGCTGAACCGTTACCGCTTCAACAAACTCACTGAACTTAACCTTACCGGACACCTCGGTGATAACCGGATGCATGTGAGGGTCCCAGGTCGCAATAGTCTGTCCAACATCAACAGCATCACTATCCGTTACCCTGAACTCGGAACCATATGGAATCTTGTAACGTTCTTTTTCACGTCCGTTCACATCCACGACACGAATTTCGCCGGAGCGTGACACCGATATCGTCTTACCTGAAGAGTTATTGACTGTTTTTACGTTATGGAACTTAACCGTACCCTTGTTTCTGACTTCTATACTGTTGACCGAAGCAGAACTACTGGCCGCACCACCGATATGGAATGTGCGCATGGTCAGCTGGGTACCTGGCTCACCGATAGACTGTGCGGCAATAACGCCGACCGATTCACCCTTGTTAACAAGATGTCCACGCGCCAGTTCACGACCGTAACAGGCGGCACAGATACCATAACGCGCTTCACACGCGACAGGTGAACGCACCAGCAACTCATCCATACCGAGATTGTTGATCGTATCAACCTCTTTCTCTTCAACCAGAGTGCCTCTGGGTATGACCACATTGCCTTTGGCGTCTTCTACATCGGCCTGGGTAACACGACCCAGAATACGCTCACCCAGTTCTACGGTGATATCACCACCTTCGATAACCGGGCGTAACAACAGGCCTTCCATGGTACCGCAATCATCGTGCGCCACCACCAGATCCTGCGCTACGTCAACCAGACGTCGGGTTAGATAACCTGAGTTAGCTGTTTTAAGTGCGGTATCGGCCAGACCTTTACGTGCACCGTGGGTAGAGATAAAGTACTGCAGTACGTCCAGACCTTCACGGAAGTTTGCGGTAATCGCATTCTCGATGATCGATCCATCCGGCTTCGCCATCAGACCACGCATACCGGCCAGCTGACGAATCTGCGCTGCAGAACCCCGCGCTCCCGAATCAGCCATGATAAAAATCGAGTTAAAGGAGTCCTGCTTGACTTCTTTACCCTCGGCATTCAGAACGGTTTCCTTACCCAGCCTTTCCATCATCGCCCTGGCGACCTGATCATTGGTATGCGACCAGAAATCAACTACTTTATTGTAGCGTTCACCGGACGTAACCAGACCCGACGACCATTGCTTTTCAATCTCTTTAATTTCTTTTTCTGCACTTTCCAGCAATTTAGCCTTTTCGTCCGGAATAACCATGTCGTTAACACCAATCGATACACCCGACTGTGTGGCATAGTAATAACCGGTATACATCAGCTTGTCAGCCAGAATAACGGTATCTTTCAAGCTGATATCACGATAACAGGCATCGATCATGGCCGAAACAGCCTTTTTATCGAGCGCCTTATTGATCAGGTCAAACGACATGCCTCGCGGCAACAGTTCACTCAGGATAGCCCGACCTACCGTGGTCGCGACCAGTCGTCGACTGGAGGGTCTTACACCATCGACTTCCTTACCGTATTCGGTGATACGAAATTTAATGCATGCCTGCAATGCACAGCAGTGCGTGTTATAGGCGCGTAAAACTTCCTTCGCGTCAGCAAAAATCATGCCTTCACCCTTGGCATTGATTTTTTCACGCGTCATGTAGTACAGACCGAGGATAATATCCTGGGTTGGCACGATAATCGGCTTTCCGTTAGCCGGCGACAGGATGTTGTTGGTCGACATCATCAGGGTGCGTGCTTCCAGCTGCGCCTCTATCGATAAAGGCACATGGACCGCCATCTGGTCACCGTCAAAGTCCGCATTAAAAGCGGTACAGACCAGAGGGTGCAACTGAATAGCCTTGCCTTCGATCAGTATAGGCTCGAAAGCCTGTATGCCAAGACGGTGCAGGGTCGGCGCACGGTTTAACATGATCGGATGTTCACGGATAACTTCTTCCAGAATATCCCAAACTTCCGTGACTTCACGCTCCACCAGTTTTTTTGCCGCTTTAATCGTTGTTGCCAGTCCACGTAACATCAGCTTGCTGAAGATAAATGGCTTAAACAGTTCGACTGCCATTTTCTTCGGCAGGCCGCATTGATGCAGACACAGAGTCGGACCCACCACGATGACCGAACGGCCAGAATAATCGACACGCTTGCCGAGCAGGTTTTGACGGAAACGCCCCTGCTTACCCTTGATCATATCGGACAGTGATTTCAATGGGCGTTTGTTGGTGCCGGTAATGGCACGTCCACGACGGCCGTTATCCAGCAACGCATCAACCGATTCCTGCAGCATACGCTTTTCGTTGCGCACGATAATATCCGGAGCACTCAGCTCCAGCAGACGCTTCAGACGGTTGTTACGGTTAATTACTCGACGATAAAGATCGTTCAGATCCGACGTCGCAAAGCGACCGCCATCGAGAGGTACCAGCGGACGTAAATCAGGCGGCAACACCGGCAATACGGTCATCACCATCCATTCTGGCTTATTACCGGAATCGATGAAGTATTCGACCAGCTTCAGACGCTTGGATAGTCGCTTGAACTTGGTTTCAGACTTGGTAGTTTCAATCTCTTCGCGCAGCGAAAGCGCTTCGTTATGCAGATCGATGGCTTTTAGCAGTTCGTAGATCGCTTCAGCACCCATCTTGGCATTGAAATCGTCGCCAAATTCTTCGATCGCTTCCAGATAGGCTTCATCGGTTAACAACATGCCTTTTTCCAGCGTTGTCATACCGGGGTCGATCACCACAAAGCCTTCGAAATAAAGTACCCGTTCGATATCGCGCAGGGTCATATCCAGCAGCAGACCAATACGTGAAGGCAGTGACTTCAAAAACCAGATATGCGCAATCGGGCAGGCCAGCTCGATGTGCCCCATACGGTCACGCCTAACCTTGGTCTGGGTAACTTCAACGCCACACTTCTCGCACACAACACCGCGATGCTTGAGACGCTTGTATTTTCCACACAGACATTCGTAATCCTTTACCGGACCAAATACCTTGGCACAGAACAGTCCATCACGCTCGGGCTTAAAAGTCCGGTAATTGATAGTTTCAGGCTTTTTAACCTCTCCATAAGACCACGAACGCACCATGTCGGGCGAAGCGAGGCTAATACGAATATGGTCAAAGTCATCATCTTGTGAGGATTGCTTTAGCAGATTGAGTAAGTCTTTCATTTTTTCTCCTGTTGCCTAATTCGATTCAGATAGACCAGCGGCCTAGTCCTTCTCGAGCTCAATATTCAAGCTTAAAGAGCGAATTTCTTTAAGCAACACGTTGAATGATTCTGGAATTCCGGCTTCCATGCTGAAATTACCATCCACGATATTCTTGTACATCTTGTTACGTCCATTAACGTCGTCCGATTTAACGGTCAACATTTCCTGCAACGTATAAGCGGCACCATAGGATTCGAGCGCCCACACTTCCATCTCACCAAAACGCTGTCCACCGAACTGCGCCTTACCACCCAGCGGCTGCTGGGTAACCAGACTGTATGGCCCGGTTGAACGTGAATGCATCTTGTCATCGACCAGGTGATTCAGTTTTAGCATGTACATGTAACCAACGGTAACAGGACGGTCGAAAGCTTCGCCGGTATGGCCGTTATACAACACAGTCTGACCACTCTCGGGCAATTCAGCGAGTTCAAGCATCTGTTTGATCTCTTCTTCTTCGGCACCGTCAAAAACCGGTGTCGCCATCGGCACACCTTTACGCAGGTTTTCACACATCTCTAAAACTTCAACGTCATTAAACTGTTTCAGATCGAGCTTTTCGGCTCGCGTGTTATACACCTTACCCAGAAACTCACGCATCTTTTCAGCTTCGACATGCTGATCCAGCATCTTGCCAATCTTCAGACCGATACCTTTCGCGGCCCAGCCCAGATGCGTCTCCAGGATCTGCCCGACGTTCATCCGTGACGGTACACCCAGCGGGTTTAGCACCACATCGACCGGGGTACCATCTTCGCGGAAGGGCATGTCTTCTTCCGGCACAATCATCGAGACCACACCCTTGTTTCCATGACGACCCGCCATCTTGTCACCCGGTTGCAGACGACGTTTAACCGCGATGAAGACCTTAACCATCTTCAGCACACCAGGCGCCAGATCATCACCGGCAACCACTTTCTTTTTCTTTTCTTCGAATAACTTATCGAAATTCGTACGCTGCACACTGAGCTGCTCACGCAGGTCTTCGATCTGCTTACTCACCACGTCATCATTGACACGGATTTTGAGCCAGTTTTCACGGCCGATCGCATCCAGATAGTCAGCACTAACCGTGCTGCCTTTTTTCAGATTTTCAGGGCCGCCGTCCGCTACCTGTCCTTCGATCAGGGCCGCTAATCGAGCATAGATGTTGCCTTCGATAATACGGAACTGGTCATCCAGATCCTTTTTCAATGATTTGATTTCGGCTTTTTCGATTTCCAGTGCGCGCGCGTCTTTTTCAACACCGTCACGGGTAAACACGCGTACATCGATAACGGTACCGACCGTGCCCGATTTCACGCGCAGCGAAGTATCCTTAACATCGAGGGCTTTTTCACCGAAGATTGCACGTAACAGCTTTTCTTCAGGGGTCAGCTGGGTCTCGCCTTTAGGCGTTACCTTACCCACCAGAATATCACCCGACTTAACCTCGGCACCGACATACACGACACCCGACTCATCCAGTTTGGACAGCAGGCCTTCGCTCACATTCGGGATATCCGCAGTAATTTCTTCTGAACCCAGCTTGGTATCACGAGCCAGACAGCTTAACTCTTCGATATGAATCGTAGTGAAGCGATCTTCTTTGACTACACGCTCAGATAACAGAATCGAGTCTTCGAAGTTGTAACCGTTCCACGGCATAAACGCGACCTGCATATTCTGCCCCAGCGCCAGCTCACCAAGATCGGTGGAAGCACCATCGGCTAATACGTCACCGGCACAGATCACATCACCCGGCTTTACGATCGGCTTTTGATTGATACAGGTATTCTGGTTAGAACGGGTGTACTTGGTGAAGTTATAGATGTCAACACCAGGGTCACCGGCAGCAGTTTCGCTATCATTCACACGGATTACCACGCGACTCGCATCCACCGAATCGATCACACCGCCACGCTTGGCCTTAACCGTAGTACCAGAGTCAACCGCAACAACACGCTCCATGCCGGTACCCACCAGTGGTTTGTCGGCACGCAGACAGGGAACCGCCTGACGTTGCATGTTGGAACCCATCAGTGCGCGGTTAGCGTCATCGTGTTCCAGGAAAGGAATCAGTGAGGCCGCAACCGAAACGATCTGCTTCGGTGAAACGTCCATATAATCGATTTTATCTGAGGTCGACAACATGAACTCATTCTGATAACGGCAGGGAATCAGGTCACCCTGTAGTCTGCCTTTATCATCGATATTGATATTCGCCTGCGCTATAGAGTACTTACTCTCTTCAATCGCAGACAGATAAACCACTTCATCGGTAATCTTGCCGTCTGTTACCTTGCGATAAGGGGTTTCAAGAAAACCATAATGATTGGTACGCGCGTACACAGAAAGCGAGTTGATCAGACCGATATTCGGTCCCTCAGGCGTTTCAATCGGGCAAACCCGACCATAGTGTGTTGGATGCACGTCACGCACTTCAAAACCTGCACGTTCACGCGTTAAACCACCTGGCCCTAACGCTGAAACACGGCGCTTGTGGGTTACTTCCGATAATGGATTATTCTGATCCATAAACTGGGACAGCTGACTGGAGCCAAAGAATTCCTTAACCGCAGCCGCAACCGGTTTGGCATTGATAATATCCTGTGGCATCAGACCTTCTGACTCAACCAGACTCAGACGATCACGCACCGCACGCTCGACACGCACCAAACCGGTACGGAAAGCGTTTTCAGCCATTTCACCAACACTTCGAATCCGACGATTACCAAGATGATCAATATCGTCGACCACGCCATTACCGTTACGAATATCGATCAGAACCTTCATCACACTGAGGATGTCATCGGTAGAAAGCGTACCTTCACCAGTGACTTCTTCGCGTCCAACACGACGGTTAAACTTCATCCGCCCGACTTCAGACAGATCATAGCGTTCCGAATTAAAAAATAGATTCTGGAACAGATTCTCGGCGGAGTCCTTGGTTGGTGGTTCACCAGGACGCATCATGCGATAAATCTCAACCATCGCCTCCAGCACATTAGTGGTCGGGTCGAGTGCCAGTGAGTTAGAAATATAGGGACCATTGTCAACTTCATTGGTATAGATGGTCTTAAATTCCTTAATCCCTTTTTCACGCAGTAAATCCAGTAATTCCGGTGTAACTTCATCGTTGGCATTGGCCAGAAACTCACCCGTTTCCTTGTCCACTACAGACGTTGCAAAGATTTTTCCAGCCAGATAATCTTCTGGAATTGACAGCGTCTTAATCTTGGCCGCTTTCATTTTATTCACATGCAGCGCGGTGATTCGACGACCCTGCGGAACAATAATTTCACCCTTTATTTCAATATCAAAAGTGGCCGCTTCACCTTTCAGGCGATCTGGTACCAGCTCCATATCGATGCCACCTTTCTTGAACTTGAAATGATCATGTTCGAAGAAAATTTCCAGCATCTGCTCGGTGTTATAGCCAAGCGCTCTTAACAGGATAGTGGCCGGTAATTTACGCCGACGATCGATACGCACAAATAGCGCATCCTTTGGATCAAATTCAAAATCAAGCCAGGAACCACGATACGGAATAACACGCGCATTGAACAGCAACTTGCCTGAACTGTGCGACTTGCCTTTATCATGATCGAAAAATACACCGGGTGAACGGTGTAACTGGGACACGATAACACGCTCGGTACCGTTGATAACGAAGGTACCGTTTTCGGTCATCAGGGGCATTTCACCCATGTAGACTTCCTGCTCCTTAATGTCCTTAACCGAACGATTTTTGGCAGAAGCTTCCTTATCATAGATGACCAGTCTTACCAGCACGCGCACCGGGGCTGAATAAGTAAGGCCGCGAACCTGACATTCTTTCACATCGAATACAGGATCACTGATCCGGTAGCTGACAAACTCAAGCTCAACCGAACCAGAAAAACTTATAATGGGAAAAATGGACTCAAACGCGCTCTGCAGGCCAGTGCCTTTAAAGCCACCGCCATCAGACTTAAGAAAACGCTTGTAGGAATCAACCTGTATCGCCAGCAGATAGGGTTCTGCGATAACTGCAGAGCGTTTACCAAAATCCCTGCGAATACGTTTTTTCTCAGTAAATGAGTAAGCCATTTAATTTCCTCATTGAATAACTCATAAATAAATACGATATTTATAAACAGTTTTCTTTATTCATTTAACGTTAATAAAGTTGATTCAACTTCATAACGAACAAACAGATGCGGGCCGATAACCTTATAAGTCATCAGCCCGAATCTTAATGTCTGGGTGCAAGCACCCAATCGATCATCAAATTACTTGAGTTCGACTTCAGCACCAGCTTCCTGCAGTTGCTTCTGGATTGCTTCAGCATCCGTCTTGGAAGCGCCTTCTTTAACAGTAGTAGGCGCACTTTCGACCATGTCCTTCGCTTCTTTCAGACCTAAGCCTGTGATTGCACGAATTGCTTTGATAACAGCAACTTTGTTGCCACCAAAACTGGTCATTACGACGTTAAACTCATCCTTTTCTTCAACTGCTGCACCAGCTTCCGCTGCTGCCGGCGCTGCCGCTACGGCTGCCGCTGCTGAAACACCAAATTTTTCTTCCATAGCAGAGATAAGGTCAACGACCTCCATTACTGTCATGTTGGAAATCGCTTCCAAAATATCGTCTTTAGAAACTGCCATTTTTCATTCTCCTGAAACAGAAATTAAGTAAATATATGCTAAAAATTAAGCTTGCTTTGAATCACGTATTGCAGCGACAGTACGAACCAGCTTACCCGGTACTTCATTGATAGTACGTGTAAGTTTTTCGATTGGCGCTTTCATTACGGCCATCAATATGCTGATTGCCTGGTCTCGAGTCGGCATAGATGCAAGGCGTTTGATATCTGATGGGTCCAGCAACTGACCGCCAAAAGCGATGAGCTTTACCACCAGCTTGTCATTCTTACCAGCAAAGTCCTTGATAACGCGTGCTGCGCTACCCGGCTCTTCCAGTGAAAATGCAAACACCAACTGACCGCTTAGTGAACCACCCATACAATCAAAATCGGTTCCTTCAAACGCACGCTTTGCAAGCGTGTTTTTGACAACTTTAAGAAACACTTTTGATTCACGAGCAGCTGCACGTAATACCGTCATATCTGCAACCGTCAAGCCCTGGTATTCAGCAGCAATAACAGAATGCGCGGATGCCGCGATAACCGCGACTTCTGACACAACTGCCTGTTTTTGCTGTAGGTTTAAAGGCATATCAAGTTCTCCTGATTAATAAACCATGCTGAACGGATGTTCAGCACACTTTCCCTTTCCAGCCTTGTCCTTGCAGATTCGGCTGACTCCCTAAACGATCATCTTAACCAGGAATTCCTGTCTCAGAGGATCATCTACGCAGGGCATTAAGTGCTGGCCTTAAAAAGTCCAGAACACCTGCGGTCTTTGACGAGTAAGTACCTGACTGGCAGGTACTTTTCTCAAAGATCTTAACAATCGAACAGCTTAGGCCCCGATAGCAAGGCTGGACTGATCGACTGCAATACCTGTACCCATGGTAGTGGATACAGAAATTTTCCTTAGATAGACACCTTTTGCTGAAGAAGGTTTGGCCTTTTTCAGATCAATCAAAAGATGCTCAAGGTTTTCACGTAACTTGTCGACTTCAAAACTGGATTTACCAATCGAGCAGTGAATAATACCGCCCTTATCGGTGCGGTAACGTACCTGACCGGCTTTTGCATTTCTAACGGCACCGGCCACATCTGGAGATACCGTGCCAACCTTCGGGTTAGGCATCAGGCCACGCGGTCCCAGTAACTGACCTAATTGACCGACTATACCCATAGCGTCCGGACTTGCGATAACAACGTCATAAGCGATATCGCCGCCACGCATGGAATCAGCCAGATCCTGCATACCAACGACGTCAGCACCAGCTTCCTTCGCCTTTTCAGCATTAACACCCTGTGTAAACACGGCAACACGTACTGACTTTCCAGTACCATTCGGCAGCACACTGGAGCCACGAACGTTCTGATCGGATTTACGCGGATCAACACCCAGGTTGATGGCCGCATCGACGGACTCATCAAACTTGGCCAGACTTAACTCCTTGAGCAACCCAAGCGCGTCATTGATAGTATATTGACGAACCGGATCAACCTTTTCGACAATTTTCTTCATGCGTTTACTGATTTTTGCCATTTTACATGCCCTCTACTTCAAGACCCATGCTACGGGCACTACCAGCAATAATTCTGACAGCGGCTTCCATATCATTGGCGTTCAAATCTTTCATCTTCATTTGCGCAATCTCTTCCAGTTGGGCACGATCAACCTTGCCTACTTTCTTCGAGTTTGGCGTACTACTACCTGATTTAATACCGGCAGCCTTTTTCAGCAATACAGATGCTGGTGGCGTTTTGGTAATAAAGGTAAAGCTTTTATCACTGTATACAGAGATAACAACCGGCAGCGGCAACCCTTTTTCTGTGTCCTGCGTTGACGCATTAAACGCCTTACAGAATTCCATGATATTTAAACCATGCTGACCCAGGGCCGGACCTACTGGAGGACTTGGATTCGCCTCACCTGCACGAACCTGCAATTTGATGTACTTAACAATTTTCTTTGCCATGGCAAACTCTCCCGGGTGCAAACGGACTACTTAATTCGCCCTCCCCATCTATATTAAAAAACAACCACCGACCCGGACGGACCGACAAAACATCTTTAAAACTAACCTTTTTCGACCTGAGAAAACTCAAGCTCTACTGGCGTAGAACGTCCAAAAATCTGTACCGAAACGAGCAGCTTGCTCTTTTCGTAATTAACTTCTTCTACCACACCATTAAAATCATTAAACGGCCCGTCGTTAACCCGTACCACTTCACCCACTTCAAACAACACCTTGGGTCTAGGGCTATCCACACCAGCCTCAACACGATTCAGAATCGCGTTAGCCTCAGCTTCGCTGATCGGTGCAGGCTTATCACTGGTACCACCGATAAAGCCAAGCACCTTAGGCACTTCCTTAACCATATGCCAGGTGTCTTCATTCATATCCATCTCAACCAGCACGTAGCCGGGAAAGAACTTACGCTCGCTCTTACGCTTCTGACCGTCTTTCATCTCCACCACTTCTTCGGTGGGAACAAGGATCTGACCAAACATATCTTTAAAAGGAGATCCCGCAGCTCGACTGGTGAGGATTTTTTTAACCTGACCTTCAAACCCGGAATAGGCATGAACTACATACCAACGCATTGCCATAATCTTATCCTATCCGAGTAGAGACTTGATGCCCCAGCCTAAAAACATGTCGATCAACCACAGCATAATCGCCACAATCAACACCATAACCAGCACGGCAATCGTAGTCTGCGTAGTCTCCTGACGTGTAGGCCAGACAACTTTTCGCACCTCGACTCGGGCATCTCTGGCAAACCCCAGCGATCTTTTACCGATCAGGGTGGTAGAGATGACAAAAAACGCGACAGCAACAACAGCGAGTATCCCCAGCACACGAAATAACTGGGACTCCTCACTGAAATAATAAAATCCGACAATTCCCGCGACCAGAATCATCAGTGAAACCAGAAGTTTCACGGTATCAAATCCTGTAGAAACCTGTTGTTCGGCCTTTGTAACCACTGAATTACCCCTGCGGTAAAGATTAATTTGGCAGGACAGGAGGGAATCGAACCCCCAACCTGCGGTTTTGGAGACCGCTGCTCTGCCAGT
>JACKQG010004865.1_pt1 | contig 15279 bp, 26 predicted proteins | sample 8237621 | NCBI WGS metagenome assembly JACKQG01 (sample SAMN15677084, study PRJNA649215) | marine metagenome | biome: marine; feature: Black Sea; material: saline water; isolation source: suspended particulate matter (SPM) from the Black Sea western gyre | collected 2013-06-09/2013-06-10 | depth... | reverse complement strand
CGCCGATCGCGATGGAAAAAGAGCTCAGGTTTGCCATCAGGGAAGGCGGCCGGACTGTCGGCGCCGGCGTGGTCAGCGAAATTATCGAATAACGAAAGATATATTATGATAGCAAATACAAAAATCAGGATCAGACTAAAGGCGTACGATCATAAGCTTCTGGATCAGTCGGCAGCAGATATCGTGGATACAACCGTCAAAACAGGAGCAAAAGTGGTTGGGCCGATTCCGTTGCCGACTCGGATCAATAAATACTGTGTTCTGAGGTCTCCGCATATAGACAAAAAATCCAGAGAGCAGTTCGAAATCAGAACCCATAAGCGGCTTCTGGATATTCTGGAACCGACGCAGCAAACCGTTGATGCGTTGATGAAACTGGATCTTTCTCCCGGCGTAGATGTTGAAATAAAACTTTAGAAAGTGTGGAATCGTCATGTGTAAAGGATTGATTGGGAAAAAATTGGGGATGACGGGGATTTATACCCCGGAAGGTGAGCGCGTGCCGGTAACGGTGCTACAGGTCGGTCCGTGCGTAATTACCCAGATAAAGACTGTGGCGACTGATGGATATAATGCCCTTCAGCTAGGTTTTGGCGAGCAAAAAGCGTCCCGGATCAACAAGCCTATTGAGGGACATCTTAAAAAGAGCGGGCAAGAGGGCTTTGCGTTTTTGAGGGAAGTCTCTGTAGATAATCCCGATGAATTCAGTCTCGGTCAGACAATCAGCCCGGATATGTTCAAAGTCGGCGAACGCGTTGAAGTTACCGGCAGGAGCAAAGGAAGAGGGTTTGCAGGTGTCATCAAACGACACGGATTTCATGGCGGCAAAAAGACCCACGGTAGTCACAGCCATAGAATTCCGGGCTCCATCGGTTGCAGTGCAACACCTGCTAAAGTTATAAAAGGCAAAAAAATGCCGGGACATTTTGGAAATGAACGCAACACGGTTCGAAATCTGGAAATTGTCGACATCAGGCCGGAACAGAACCTTATAATGATAAAAGGTGCGGTGCCGGGTTCAAAATCCGGGCTGGTCTCAATTAATAAACTCAAGTTCGGCAAATAAACCTCCATTGAGTGCATCTGCTCAACGGGAAGTTATTGAACTTTTACAAAAAGAAAGTTGAATGAGAATATTATGGCGGTCGTAGATATTCTTGATAGTAATGCGGAAAAAATTTCACAGGCGGATCTTACGGACGACATATACAATCTGCCTGTGAAAGGGAGCATCTTGCATGAAGTTGTAACCATGCAACTTGCCGGCAGACGTGCAGGCTCTGCGGCTGTAAAACATCGCAGCGATATAATAGGCAGCGGCCGGAAACTATTCAGACAGAAAGGAACCGGTCGGGCACGTCGCGGCGACATTAAGTCTCCGCTATTGCGAGGCGGTGGTTCTGTTTTTGGCCCTGATCCCAGGTCTTATGCATACAAGGTGCCTAAAAAGGTCCGAAAGCTTGCACTTAAAATGGCCTTGAGCATCAAACTGCGGGACAACCAGCTTGTCGTGCTTGACAAATTGGAACTTGAAGAGACTAAGACCAAAGCATTTTTGGAGGTTGTCAATGCACTTGATATAAGCAGTGCCTTGATCGTGACCGATCAAAAGGATGAACGGTTGGAACTTGCATCCAGAAACGTCCCGGGTTTCAAAGTCATGAGAGTCGAGGGGTTGAACGTATACGACATCCTTAAATATGAAAATTTAATTCTGCTCGAGTCTACCTTGAAAAACATTGAAGGGAGGCTGCTCTCATGATTCAGTACGATATTATTAGACGCCCGGTAATTACCGAAAAGACCAATATCCAAAAAGAAGCTTCCAATCAGTTTACGTTTGAAGTCGACCGCATGGCCAACCGGCTTGAGATTAAAAAAGCCGTCGAAGGTATCTTCAATGTCAAGGTGGCCGTAGTAAGAACCATGCAGGTTAAGGGCAAGACCAAAAGAAGAGGCTGGATTGTTGGAAAACGCAGGGATTGGAAAAAAGCAATTGTAACCTTAATGCCCGGTGAACGCATTGATTTTTTTGAAGGAGCTTAAAGGGATAATATAATGGCTGTAAAAAAAGTAAAACCGACCTCTCCCGGACGACGGGCTCAGTCATATACATCATTTGACGAAATTACAAGCACAACACCTGAAAAGAGTCTGCTCAGGGCTATTAAAAAAACAGGCGGACGTAACGTTCATGGTCGAATTACCTGTAGACATCGCGGAGGTGGTCATAAACGGCATTACAGAGTTATCGACTTTAAGAGGGATAAGACAGGGATCCCGGCTAAAGTTGCCACAATAGAATATGACCCCAACCGATCGGCCAGAATTGCACTTTTGCATTACGCCGACGGCGAGAAGCGGTACATCCTGGCACCGATTAATCTTAAGGTCGGTGATACCGTGGTTTCCGGGCCTGAAGCCGATATTCAACCCGGCAATACGCTTCCGCTGATTAATATTCCTCTGGGTACGCATATTCATAACGTTGAATTGCATCTGGGCAAAGGGGGGCAGATTGTCAGAAGTGCCGGGACCTATGCCCAGTTGATGGCCAAGGAAGGCCGTTATGCTCTGATTAAACTTCCATCCGGTGAAGTTCGCATGGTTCTTTCAAAATGCAAAGCCACCATCGGGCAAATTGGGAATGTGATGCACGAGAACATATCTTTGGGTAAAGCGGGCCGCAAGCGTTGGCTCGGCCGGCGGCCAAAGGTTAGAGGTGTTGCCATGAACCCGGTCGACCATCCAATGGGCGGGGGTGAAGGCAGATCCTCGGGTGGGCGTCATCCTTGCAGCCCGTGGGGTGTACCCTCAAAGGGTTTTAAGACTCGCAGGAAAAGAAAAAGCAGTCGCTTGATTGTAAAAAAACGTAAATAATTAACAGTCATTTGTCACTTGTCATTAGTCATTGGTTGCCGATTCCTAATGACTAGTGACAAATGACGAATGACAAGAAGTAGAATACAAAATATCAAAGCGTTAATTATAGCCGAGTACAGTATCATTAACACACAGGAGATATTATGCCCCGGTCGTTGAAAAAAGGTCCGTTTATTGATCCAAAACTTTTACAGAAAATTATTTCGTCCCAGGAAACTCGCAGCAGCCGGGTTATCAAAACATGGTCGCGGCGGTCGACAATTGTTCCTGAAATGGTTGGTATTACGCTGGCAGTTCACAACGGAAGAAAGTTTGTACCGGTATTTATCACAGAGGACATGGTGGGCCACAAATTGGGTGAATTTTCTCCAACGCGCACGTATTATGGGCATGCTTCCGACAAGAAATCCAAATTGAGAAGATAAGAACCTGACAAAGGAACCTACATATAATGGAAGTTAAAGCTGTATCAAAGTATGTACGCATTTCCCCGCGGAAAGTTCACATAATGATTGACGCTGTCAAGGGCAAACCGGTAGAGACCGCGCTGGAGATACTCAAGTTTATGCCCCAAAAGGCGGCACACATTGTTGAAAAAATTGTTCGCAGTGCTGTATCGAATGCGGATCAGCGTCCGGATATAGATGTAGATTCACTGGTTGTTCGCAATATCATCGCTGATCAGGGTCCGACGTTGAAGCGTTTTAAGGCCAGAGCACGGGGTAGAGGAACACGGATATTAAAAAGGACTTCTCACATCACCGTTATCTTAGCAGAAGAAACGACGTAAAAGGGGGATACAAGTTTGGGACAGAAAGTAAATCCGATAGGGTTGAGATTAGGAATTGTTAAAACTTGGGAGTCACGGTGGTATGCCGGGAAGAAATACGCTGATTATATCCTTGAAGACTATAAAATCAGACAGTTTATCAAAGACAGACTCTACCATGCTGGTATTGCTAAAGTGGAAATCGAGAGATCTGCCAAGCGTGTAAGGCTGCGGGTATTCACTTCCAGGCCCGGAATTGTCATCGGTAAAAAAGGCGCTGAGATATCTCTGCTCAAAAAAGAACTTGAAACAATAATAACCAGTGAAGTTCTTATTGATATTCAGGAGGTCAGAAAACCTGAGCTTGACGCCCAGCTTGTGGCCGAAAATATTGCCCTTCAGATAATCAGAAGGGTTGCCTTTCGGCGTGCCATGAAACGCGGAATTTCTTCAGCAATGCGCTTTGGTGCCGAGGGAATTAAGGTTATATGTTCAGGACGTCTGGGCGGTGCCGAGATGGCCAGAACCGAACAGTACCGCGAGGGTCGGGTGCCGTTGCATACTTTAAGGGCTGATATTGACTACGGTTTCACCGCGGCCCGAACAACTTATGGTATTATAGGTATCAAGGTATTTATTTTTAAGGGTGAGATTTTAAAAAAAGATCCGATCGGAGTTGAGGCTGGTTGATCGAACGGGTGCTTTGAGGAGATAAAGGACATGTTGAGTCCCAAGAAGGTAAAATTCCGCAAACAACAAAAAGGCAGAATGAAAGGGGTTGCATACCGAGGCTGCAACCTCGATTTTGGTGAATTTGGGTTGCAGGCTATAGAATGCGGCTGGATCAGCGCTAAACAGATTGAGGCCGCACGTATCGCTATGACTCGGCATGTCAAAAGGGGCGGTAAGATATGGATAAAAATCTTTCCGGACAAGTCTTATACCAAAAAACCTGCTGAAGTCAGAATGGGAAAAGGAAAGGGAGCACCGGAAGGCTGGGTTGCAGTTATTCGTCCCGGAAGAATCCTTTATGAAATGGAGGGAGTCGATAAGGAGACGGCCAAAGAAGCACTCCGGCTGGCTTCTCACAAACTTGCAGTAAAAACAAGGATTGTTGAGAGGAGCGATATTTAGTGAAAGCGAGTGAGATTACAGAATTAAGCTTGGAAGAAATGCACCGCAAGGTGACTGACCTTAAAGAGGAGCTGTTTAATTTACGGTTTCAACACGAAATCGGTCAGCTTGAAAATCCTCAGAAGATGAAGCAGACCAAGCGTGATATTGCCAGAATCAAAACCGTCCTAAGAGAATCGGAACTAAAAAACAATACGGATAAAGAATAGCTGCCATGGAAAAGCGAAGATTAAAAAGACAAATGATCGGGACTGTTGTCAGTGATAAGATGGACAAGACCGTTGTTGTGCTGGTTGAGCGGCTGGTTAAGCACCAAGTTTATCATAAGTATATCAGGAGACGTTCAAAGTTTGCAGCACACGACGAACAGAATGCCTCCAATACAGGCGACAGGGTGTTGATAGTCCAGACCAGACCGCTAAGCAAGACCAAAAAATGGCGTGTCAGGAAGATAGTCGAAAAAGCGGTCTGAATATAAAGGAAAACGGAACAGATGATCCAGTCAGAGACGAGATTAACGGTGGCAGACAACTCAGGAGCCAAGGTGTTGTATTGCATAAAAGTTCTGGGAGGTTCACGCAGGCGCTATGCAAGTGTTGGTGATATCATTGTTGTATCTGTAAAAGAAGCGATACCGAATACCAAGGTCAAAAAGGGAGAGGTCTTGCGGGCTGTTGTGGTGCGTACCAAAAAGGAAATCAGACGGCCGGACGGGTCATTGATAAGGTTTGATGATAACTCAGCGGTTTTGATTAATCCAAACAAGGACCCAATCGGAACACGAATTTTTGGACCGGTGGCAAGGGAGCTGCGAGCCAAAAGATTTATGAAAATTATTTCACTGGCTCCGGAAGTGTTATAATACCCTAATTGAGTCAAAATGGAAACTCCCTGCAGCGACTCGACTGAGCTCGTCGAAGTCAAGCTGCGAGGAATGCGCTCGCTTTGCAGTTCAACACCAGGTGATACCGACTTCAGCATTCGGGGGCCTGTAGGGAATGGAGTTATGATAACCGAAAAATACCGTATAAAAAAGGACGACAAAGTTAGAATTATTGCCGGTAAAGACAAGGGTAAAATCGGCAAAGTGTTGAAAATAAATAGAAAAAATAACCGGATTGTGGTTGAAAATATCAATATTATAAAACGGCATGTAAGGCCGGGTGGTCAGCATCGTCAGGGTGGCATTATCGAAAGTGAGGGCCCGATCCAAAGGTCCAACGTAATGTTGATGTGCAATAAGTGTGTGACACCCATACGCATCAAAATGAAGCGCCTGGAGGACGGAAAAAAGATACGTGTCTGCAGGAAATGCAGCGAAATCATTGATTCGTAACCCCAAGGTTGATGATCTCGTAAAAAGTCGCGGATTCAACTTTGGATGCCGGAGGAGTTTAATGTCACAGTTAAAAGATTATTACCATAAAGAAGTTGTTCCCAAGCTGGAAGAAACCTTTAAGTACAAAAACATTATGCAGGTGCCGAAACTTGAAAAGGTTGTTTTGAATATGGGCTTGGGTGAAGCGATTCATAATATAAAATTGCTGGATTCCGCCAAGGAAGAGCTAAAAACCATTTCAGGTCAACAACCGGTGGTAACGCGGGCCAGAAAGTCTATCGCTGCTTTTAAGCTAAGAGAAGGGATGCCCATAGGATGCATGGTTACATTGCGGCGCAAGCATATGTATGATTTTTATTACAAGCTGGTGAACATCGCCCTGCCGCGTGTTCGAGACTTCAGGGGCCTTACGCCTAAAGCAATGGATGGTCATGGGAATTATAGCCTGGGAATCAAAGAACATATTATTTTTCCCGAGATTGATTATGATAAAATCGATAGGGTAAAAGGGCTGAACATCTCTATTGTTACAACCGCCGATACTGATGAAGAGGGCAGGGAACTCCTGAGACTGTTAGGCATGCCGTTTCGAAGTTGAAGAATGAAAATTGAGCATTGAAGATTTATGAAAACATTCAATCAACAATCTTCAATCGTCAATCCAAAAAGAGGGGGATAATTTGGCAAAGAAAGCGTTGAGAATTAAGGCTTTGCAAAAACCCAAGTTCAAGGTAAGAAGTTACAATCGGTGCCCGATTTGTGGTAGACCAAGGGGTTTTCTGAGAAAATTTGGAATTTGCCGTATTTGTTTTCGAAATCTTGCTTCACAAGGCAAGCTTCCAGGCGTAGTAAAGTCAAGCTGGTAAAAATTTTAAAAACGGAGATTACCATGTCGATGAGTGATCCGATAGCGGACACGCTAACCCGAGTTAGAAATGCCGGAAAGGCAAAGTTCAACAGCGTTGATATGCCCGGGTCAAAGCTTAAAACCGAGTTGGCGAAAGTATTAAGGAGTGCAGGGTTTATAAGAAATTATAAATTTTTAAAGGATGACAAACAGGGCATCTTGCGAGTTTATTTGAAATATGGTCCTGGACAGTCTAATGCAATTATAGGCCTTGAGCGGGTCAGCAAACCGAGCAGACGGGTCTATGTGAAAAGTAAAGATATAAAGCAGGTGCTCAACGGTATGGGCATTGCGATTCTATCCACATCAAAAGGCATTATGACGGATAAAAGGGCTCGTAAAGAAAATGTCGGTGGCGAGATTCTCTGCAATATATGGTAAGTTTGTCTCTTGTTATTAGAGTGCTGCACTTGAGGAGAACTTTCAGCCGTCGTAGCTCAATCTACTATGGCGAAGTCGGCTTGTTTAAGGAGCGGACTAACGGTCTTGAAGGGGATTGATCAAAAGTTTTTTTCCTTAAGCGAAGCGATCCTAAAGCGTAGCGCTCTTCAAGCAGAGCGGTCTTTTTTTGAAACGGCAAATGATCATTGGCCATTGACAAAAGGGAGCAACAAATGTCTCGAGTAGGTAAAAAACCTATTCCGATACCGGATAAGACAAAGATAACTTATAAAGACAGGGTCATTACGGTTCAGGCTGCAAAAGGCAGCCTTACAAGAACCATACATCCTGCTGTGGATCTTAAAATAGAAGATGGCGTCATCCAAGTAACCCCTGTTAAAGAGGACAGGAACGGCCGTGCCCTGCAGGGCCTTACACGCAGTCTCGTGGCCAATATGGTTACCGGTGTCAACAATGGATTTGAGCGCGTTCTTGAAATTAACGGTATCGGCTATCGAGCGATACTCAGCGGTAATCGTATTGAATTGAATCTGGGATATTCCAACCCGGTCAAGTTTGATCTTCCCGAGGGTGTTGACGCTACTGTAGATAAACGCAACAACATAACACTTGCGGGTATCGACAAGGAACTGTTGGGGCATACTGCTGCTGCAATTCGGAGGTTGAGGCCTCCGGAACGCTATAAGGGTAAAGGGATCAAGTACGCTGAAGAGCATATCCAGCGCAAAGCAGGCAAGACCGGGGCTAAAGGAGCCTAACAAACAACTTTCAATTGAGCATATGCGCTCAATTGAATATAGGTTTAAGGTGTAGAAAATGGGATCGTCAGCCGTAAGAAAACAGGCCCGTATCAAAAGAAAAAAACGAATCAGAAAGAATATTTTTGGCAGCAAAGAGCGGCTGCGACTTAGTGTTTTTAGAAGTTCCCGACATATTTATGCACAGATTGTAGACGATACGTGTGGAGATACTATTGCAGCGGCATCGAGTCTGGAAAAAGCCGTTAAAGAACAACCTAAATTTGACAACAAAGTTGCTGTGGCAAATTATGTCGGCAAATTATTAGGGGAACGGGCCGTTGGAAAGGGGTTGAAGAAGGTGGTTTTTGACCGCAATGGATTTTTGTACCACGGTAGAGTCAAAGCTGTTTCTGACGGCGCGCGCGAAGCAGGATTGGATTTTTAGCGATTTATCAAAGAGTGAAGGAGGCAATTCCCTTGTTTAAGCAGGATAAGGAAGAAGGTCAACTAATCGATAAGGTTGTCTATATCAACCGGGTTGCAAAAGTAGTCAAAGGTGGTCGCAGATTCAACTTTTCTGCAATCGTTGTCGTCGGTGACGGTGAAGGGAGCGTTGGTTTTGGACTTGGTAAAGCAGGAGAAGTCCCGGAGGCGATCCGTAAAGGTGTAGAAAAAGCCAAAAAAAACATGGTTAAAGTTTCCTTGAGTGAAGGTACAATACCTTATACTGTTATCGGAAAATATGGCGCCGGAAAGGTTTTATTGAAGCCTGCGTCCGCAGGTACCGGTCTGATTGCCGGCGGTGCGGTGCGGGCTGTGCTCGAAGCTGTCGGCGTTCAGAATATTCTGACCAAGTGTATGGGATCACATAACCCTCATAATGCCGTCAAAGCCACCATTGAAGGACTTTGTCAATTGCAGAGCAGAGAACAGGTGGCCGCCAGGCGTGGTTTGGCAGTGGAAGACCTCTAACTTAGTTACATAGAAAAACAAAAATATTTCATGTAAGATTGCCTGCCGGCAAATGAAGGATGCCAAAAGGAACTATATATGTCCGGTAAAATAAAAATAACTCTTGTTAAAAGTATGATTGGAAGGCCGGAGAAACACCGCCGGGTATTGCGCGGCATGGGACTGACAAAGTTGAACCGGACGGTTGAGCTTGAAGACACCCCTTCCATCAGGGGGATGGTGTTTAAAGTGTCACATTTGGTTAAGACCGAGGAGATGATCGATGAAGCTAAATGAATTGTCACCGCCGGCCGGATCACGCAGACCTCGGAAACGTTTGGGACGCGGTGTCGGGTCAGGAACCGGTAAAACCGCCGGCAGGGGGACAAAGGGACAGAACAGCCGTAGCGGCGGTGGTGTAAGACCCGGTTTTGAGGGTGGTCAAATGCCGATTCATCGCCGTCTGCCTAAGCGTGGATTCACAAATATATTCAAAAAGAAGATAGCAGTCGTTAACATACGTGATCTTTCAAAATTCGAAAGCGGTAGTGTTGTAGATGAAATAGAACTTGTCCGCATGGGCCTTGTGAAAGGCCGCAGAGATGGTGTTAAACTTTTAGCACAGGGCAAGATCGACATTCCGCTGACCGTAAAAGTGCACGCAGCCAGCAGGGGAGCTATTGAAAAAATCAAAGCTGCGGGCGGCGAAGTAGAGGTTATATAATATGATTGGCAGCGGGTTTGGCAATATCTTCAAAATACCCGAACTGAAAAAACGAATACTTTTTACGTTTGCGCTTTTAATAGTATATCGTATCGGTGTGCATGTGCCGACCCCGGGTATCGACAGGATTGCCCTGGCGGCATTTTTTAAAGAAACAGCGGGGACGTTGCTGGGGCTTTTTGATATGTTTTCAGGGGGTGCCTTAGAGCGCTTGTCTGTATTTGCCTTAGGGATCATGCCGTATATCAGCGCATCGATTATCCTGCAGCTTCTAACCGTAACAATTCCACATCTTGAGCGCCTTTCGAAAGAAGGAGAACAGGGCCGCAAAAAAATTACACAGTACACCCGTTACGGAACCGTCCTGTTAAGTGTCATCCAGGGATTTGGCATTAGTGTCGGACTTGAGAGTATGACGTCGCCGGGCGGTGCTCCCGTGGTTATCCATCCGGGCTTGGGGTTCAAGCTGATGACCGTGGTGACCCTGACAGCCGGAACCGCCTTTATCATGTGGCTGGGAGAGCAGATTACCGAACATGGTATCGGCAATGGTATTTCTCTGATTATTTTTGCCGGCATTGTTTGCCGAATGCCCGCTGCAATCGGCAATACCTTCCGCCTGCTTTCAACGGGAGATATGGGGATATTCGCTGTAATTATTCTGACACTAATGATGGTTCTGGTTGTCGCATTCATTATATACATGGAACAGGGGCAGCGCCGCATACCCGTCCAATATGCCAAAAGGGTCGTCGGCCGCAAGATGTATGGAGGTCAGAGCACTCACATCCCGCTTAAGGTGAATACATCCGGTGTTATCCCGCCGATTTTTGCCTCGTCGATTATCATGTTTCCGGCAACCCTGGCCAGCTTTGTAACGATTCCATGGATGAAGCAGATGGCCGATGCGATGAGACCGGGCAATCTGATGTATGAATTGTTGTATGTTGGGTTCATATTCTTTTTTTGCTACTTTTACACCGCGGTTACTTTTAATCCCGAAGATGTCGCCGACAACATGAAAAAGCAGGGCGGGTATATTCCGGGTATTCGTCCAGGTAAGCGTACGGCGGATTACATTGATAGAGTTCTGACCCGTATTACACTGGGCGGCGCAATATATGTTTCAGCAGTATGCGTACTGCCGTCGGTTCTGATGACAAAGTTTAATGTTCCTTTTTATTTTGGAGGTACGGCGCTGCTGATTGTGGTAGGTGTGGCGATCGATACGGTCGCCCAAGTCGAATCGCACATGCTGGCCCGCCATTACGAAGGTTTTTTAAAGAAAAGCGGCTCCAAAACCAAGGGTCGATTCTGATTTGGTGATTCTATAATCATCTTTTACGGAATATAAAGGGCGGGAAAAAATGGCAAAAGAAGAGGCGATTAAAGTAGAGGGTACAGTGCTTGAGACATTGCCCAATGCGATGTTCAAGGTTGAGCTGGAAAATAAGCACCAGGTCCTTGCGCATATTTCCGGAAAAATGCGCATGCACTTTATCAAAATTCTGCCTGGAGATAAAGTGACGGTTGAGCTTTCACCATACGATCTCTCGCGTGGCAGAATAACATACAGATCAAAGTAAATGGTTGCCGGATGCCGGATAAATTAATAGTTATCAAGATTGCGCATCTAATTGCAAGAATTCCCCATGAATTGAGATATTTGCTGCGTTCCAACAAGTATACGGCATCCAGAAGCGGGGCATCGAAAGAGGAGTACCAGGGATGAAAGTCAGGCCATCAGTCAAGAAAATGTGCATCAAGTGTAAAATCATCCGTAGAAAAGGGGTGGTCAGAGTAATTTGCCAAAACACACGGCACAAACAGCGTCAAGGGTAAAGGAGAATAGACTTTGGCTAGAATTGCAGGCGTAGATTTACCAAGGAATAAGCGGATTGAGATCGGACTGACATATATTTATGGTATCGGGCGATCCATATCCAATAGGATACTCCAAAAGCTTAATATCGATCCTAATACTAATACCGACAAGCTTTCCGAGTCTGAGGTCAACAGCATTCGCAAGGCAATTGACAGTGAATGTAAGGTTGAAGGTGAACTTCGCGCGGAAGTTACCATGAATATTAAAAGGTTGATGGATCTGGGATCATATCGCGGTCTCCGTCATCGAAAATCGCTGCCGGTGCGGGGACAGCGGACAAGCACCAATGCACGTACGCGCAAAGGACCCAAACGGGCCGCTGTCAAGAAGAAAGCCAGAGTCGGTAAGAAGTAAATTGTTCAGCGATAGAGGTTAATACATGGCTAAGAAAGTTCGTACCAGAAAGAAAGAAAAGAAGAATATCCCCAGCGGGATAGTACATATCCAGTCAACGTTTAACAATACAATCGTTACCATCACGGATCCTGCCGGTAATGTTGTGTCCTGGTCAAGTGCCGGCGTTCAAGGTTTCAAGGGATCGCGCAAGAGTACGCCTTTCGCCGCCCAGCTTGCGGCAGAGGACGCTGCCAAAAAGGCCATGGAGCATGGGATGAGAAGTGTGGAAGTGTATGTTAAAGGTCCTGGAGCCGGCCGTGAATCAGCACTGCGGTCATTGCAGGCTGCTGGGTTCAATGTCATGATGATTAAAGATGTGACGCCGATTCCACATAACGGATGTCGACCGCCAAAGAGACGCAGAGTATAAATGGCACTTAAAAGCAATTTAATTTAGTTATACAACCATAAAAAGGGAGAAAATACTTGGCACGATATACAGGTTCGGTATGTCGGCTGTGCCGGCGCGAAAACTTAAAATTGTTTCTAAAAGGAGATCGCTGTTATTCTGACAAATGTGCTTTTGATCGGCGCAGCTATCCACCCGGACAGCATGGGCAGCGCCGTGGCAGAAAGATTTCCGATTACGGTATTCAGCTTCGAGAAAAACAGAAGGTGAAACGAATGTACGGTCTTAGCGAAAAACAGTTTCATCTGGTTTTCAAGAAGGCTGACAAAAAGAAAGGTATAACAGGAACAAATATGCTTGTGGCGCTTGAACGCCGGTTTGACAACGTGGTTTATCGTTTGGGGTTTGTTAACTCGCGTACGCAGGGGCGTCATTTTGTAAGACATAACCACTTTTTGGTTAACAACAAAAAAGTGAATATCCCGTCTTACCTTATTGGTGTTGGCGATGTGATAGAAATCAGGGAAAAAAGCCGAAAAATCCAAGCAATATCAGGTGCACTAGATGCTGTGGTGCGCAGAGGTGTACCCCAGTGGCTTGATCTGGAAAAAGATAGCCTGAGAGGGGTTGTGAAAAGTTTTCCCGTACGGGAAGATTTAACCATGCCCATGCAGGAACAACTAATAGTGGAGCTTTATTCCAGGTAACTATAATTAAAAGCCCTCTGAAAAAATTGGAGAAACAATAATGTCATCAAATGAACTTATGTACATGAACTGGCAGGAGATGATCAAACCTGGAAAGGTTCAAGTAACCAGCAAACCCACCTATGGCAAGTTCGTTTGTGAACCTCTTGAAAGGGGATTTGGCTTAACGATCGGAAATGCTTTGAGAAGGATTATGCTCTCTTCTCTTTATGGAGCAGCGATTACTTCTGTAAAAATAGAAGATGTAATGCATGAATTTAGCACTATTCCAGGCGTTTATGAAGATGTATCTGAAATTATCCTCAACTTGAAAGAGGTGCGTTTTAAGCTTTCCGACCCTGAACCGAAAACAGTTCTCCTTGAGGCTGAGGGAGAAGGCGAAATTACGGCCGGCGATATTATTAGCGGGGACGGCAGATGTGAGGTGCTGAATCCGGAATTGCATATTGCAGCCCTCTCGAAGAAAGCCAAAGTTAAGATGAGCATGACCGTCAAAGTGGGTAAAGGATATTCTCTGTCCGAGAGCAATAAAGATGAAGATGCACCACTTGGAACAATTCCGATGGATGCTGTATTTTCTCCGGTTAAGCGTGTGACTTACGTCGTGGGAAATGCCCGGGTAGGCCAGAGAACAGACTACGACAAGCTTACCATGGAAGTATGGACCGATGGAAGCATATTGCCGGAAGACGTTGTTGCTTACGCGTCCAAGATTTTAAAGGAACAGTTGACTATTTTTATCAATTTTGATGAAGATCTTGAGCCGGAACCCGAAACAAAGACTGAGAAAGCAGCTAAACCCCAGTTTAACGAAAATCTTTACCGAAGTGTTGAAGAGCTTGAGCTTTCCGTGCGTAGTGCCAATTGCCTTAAAAATGCCGATATACTCAGAATTTATCAACTGGTAAGTAAAACCGAAGCTGAAATGCTCAAGACCAAAAACTTTGGAAGGAAATCCTTAAACGAGATCAAGGAAGTCTTAACGGAAATGGGCCTTTACCTGGGGATGAAGCTTGAAGGATTTGCACCACCCGAGGAAGAGAAGGAAGAAGGAGAGAGTTGATACGATGAGACATCGCAAAGCCGGCTTGAAATTAAATAGAACGAGTAGCCATCGTAAGGCCATGTTCAGAAACATGGTAACGTCTTTGTTTAAACATGAGCGGATTCGCACGACCGATGTAAAAGCAAAGGAGTTGAGGCGTTGGGCCGACAATTTGATTACGCTTGCCAAACGTGGAGATTTGCATGCCAGACGTCAGGCTTTGGCGATTGTAATGGAGAAAGACGTCGTTCACAAACTGTTTGAAACCGCTGCCGAAAAGTACAGTTCAATTTCCGGCGGGTATACCCGCATTGTCAAACTGGGAAGACGCCGTGGGGACGCGGCGCCGATTTCCCTGGTTGAACTTATTACCTCTCCAACGAGTAAAAAGAAGAAAAAGAAGAAGGCAATAACTGTAGTAGAGAAAAAGCAGGTTGCCGAAACGAAAGTGATCGATGAAGAAGCGCCGAAAGATAAAGAAGAAGCGAAAGTAGAAGAAGAAATAAAAGAAAAAAAGGCCGCAGAGAAACCCACAGCACCGGCTAAACCTGAAAAAACTGAGGCCCAGAAACCTGAAGCCAAAGAGACCAAAGCCAAAAAAGACGATACCGCGGAAAAAGCACCTGAAACCGAAGTGACCGAAGCCAAAAAAGACGATACCGCGGAAAAAGCACCTGAAGCCGAAGTGACCAAAGCTGAAAAAGACGATACCGAACCAAAAGAATAACAGATTTTAGCATTATATATTTCAAACACAAAAAGCTCTGCCATGTTTGGCAGGGCTTTTTATATGGCACTTCTCCAAATTTAGTTGGAGAAGAGGGGGCAAGGTTTTGAGTATCCTTTCACCTGCTGCATGAGGATATGCTAATCGTATCGCATTATCGATGTAATTTCACGGACATGACCTATACAGCAGATAAGACAGGTTTTGGATAGATGATTTGGTACCCCAATTTACACCGCTACCAAAGTGCTTTGCTGGCAGGATTAAAGGCAGTAAAACGTAACAAAACCTGATTTATCTATTATAATTAATAAGTTATAT
>JACKQG010004863.1_pt1 | contig 15285 bp, 6 predicted proteins | sample 8237621 | NCBI WGS metagenome assembly JACKQG01 (sample SAMN15677084, study PRJNA649215) | marine metagenome | biome: marine; feature: Black Sea; material: saline water; isolation source: suspended particulate matter (SPM) from the Black Sea western gyre | collected 2013-06-09/2013-06-10 | depth... | reverse complement strand
ACCAAAGTAGCAGGCACACTCCGTGTGCCGTCCGCTTACGGCTACGGCACACGGAGTGTGCCTGCTACTTTCCAAGAGGTAAGATTTCAAGCGCCGCTTGCCTTAGCGGCCTTGCGGCCCTTCCATCAGGTAGCCTACTACGAAGCCGACAGCCGCCGCAACACCAAGCAAGCACCCGGCCAGGAATTCCTTTGCAGAGAAGAAACCCGGCTTTTCAGAAAAAGCCGGGTTTCTGCGCGTTGGGAAATGTCGAAAGACGCGTGACCGGGTGCTTACTTGGAATTCGGACCAGTTCTATTTGCTGAACGCATCAGTTAGTATTTTCTTGGAGTTCCTCGTAACACAAAATGTACCAACGAATTTAGGGAGACGACGAATGGTCGTGACTCTGCTGCTCGGTTCCCAGTTAGTCGTTTCCCTGGCAGCGGCGATGGATTCCGAGCCTGCTATGACCGGCCCGAATGTGCTGCTCATCACGTCCGAAGACAACGGCCCCGAACTCGGATGCTATGGCGATCCGTATGTCAAGACACCGAACCTCGATCGCCTGGCCGCCGAGGGTGTCCGGTTCGAACGAGCGTTCGTCGCCACCGCAAGCTGCAGTGAATCGCGCAGCAGTATACTGACCGGGCTCTACCCGCATCAGAACGGGCAGATCGGCTTGGCCACCCACCATTACCGAACGTTTGCCGGGACGCCAAACGTTGCGAACCTGCTCAAGAAACACGGCTACCGCACCGGCTTGATCGGGAAGCTCCACGTGAATCCCGAATCTGCCTTTCCATTCGACTTCCGCCCGAACGTTGCGAACTCGAATACGTTTGCGCGTCGGGACGTCGAGCGTGTGGCTGAATTGGCCGCCGAGTTCTTCACGGCGTCCGAAACGCCGTTCTTCCTGATGGTCAATTACGCCGACGCCCACCTGCCGTTCCTTCGACAGCAGCACGGGCTGCCAGAATCGCCGCTCTCGCCCGACGACGTCCGGCCGTTGCCTTGGATCGGTCTCGACACCCCCGCACTGCGAGAAAGCCAGGCCGACTACTACAACTGTATGATGCGGATGGACACGGGCGTCGGTCGACTCCTCGACGCCCTCGATCGGGCTGGTGCGACTGATAATACGCTCGTCATTTACCTGGGCGATCACGGGGCTCAATTCCCGCGCGGGAAACTAGCCAGCTACGAGTCGAGTCTGCGTATCCCTTTGCTTATCCGTTTCCCCGGACGCATCCCAATCGGAGAGACGCGCAGTGAGTTGGTCAGTACCGTCGACTTGGTACCGACCATCCTGGAAGCTACGGGAGCCGAATGCCCGTCCAGATTGGCAGGCCGTTCTTTGATGCCGCTGATGACGCAGGAAGACCTGGAGTGGCGTGAGTACCTGTGTAGTGAGTATCACGGACATTACCCGCCGTTGTACTTCCCGCAGCGAACCGTAAGGGACGATCGCTACAAGCTAATCGTGAACTTGTTGCAGGATCGCCCTAATCCCGTGGCTGACGTCTGCACCTCGTCTGCTCAGCCATCGTACGTGTCCAAAGAGGCTGTCGCTGCTGCGACACCCGATGTGCGTCAGACCTATTCCACATGGTCCGACGCACCGCCCATCGAACTGTATGACCTGGAGACCGATCCCTACGAGATGCGTAACCGCGCGAACGATCCTCAAATGGCGACGGTCAAGGCACGACTGCTGGATGCTTTGCGCCAGTGGCAGCAACGCTCGCAAGATCCGTTGGCCGATCCCCAAATGCTCGCGAGACTCACTGCCGAACACGATGCATTACCGAAACCGTACCGTCGCCGAAAGGACTTCGAGTGGCAGTACCCGAAGTATTTGGGACGGGCACCTGAGAAGTAATGAACGAGGAGAATGACCATGGATCGCAGACAGACTGTTTTTCGCAGTTGTCGAGTCTGGCTTACTGCATGCATCTGCTGCGCGAGTGTTTGCCTCGGTCACGGTCCTGTTGAAGCGGCGGAATCCGATGCCAACGAGACGCGTCTCTCAACGGCCACTCCACTTCTTCCGCCGTCGGATGAACACCCCCCAGGCGAATACTGGACGCCGGGCCGAGTCGGGGACCGCGATTTCTACTTCGCCGACCAAGGACCGTATCAGCGGATGAAGGCCGAATCGACGGCGGCGTTGCGCCAGGTGGGGCTGTTGGATCGTATGATTCCCGGGCACTGGAATTACGACATCAACAAGTTCGCCCCCGATACGCGACGGGAACTCGCAGGTATGTGGAAGGAACTGGTCGAATCCTACCTCCAGAACCGATGGCCCTTGCACACGATTCAGTACTGCACGGCCAAAGGCAATCCGGCGCCGACCGAAGCCGCAGTCGAGGCATTAGGCGATTTGTGGATCGGCGACACCATGCCGGAAGCCCCCATCTATCGACTGGAACCCGTCTTCCACTACATCAAGACCGGCAAGAAATGGCAAGGCTCGTCCATGGGGTACGTGGACGACGCCAGCCTGGTCGCTTTCTTCCGGGATCGGTTGATGCCTCGGCTCGACCGCGAGCTTCCCTTCTACCGCGATCCCGACCACCAGTGGACGCGCCGTGAATTGCGGAAACTGTGCGATCTGTACTGCGAAGAGTTTCTGGCCAAGGTTGGGAAGGGGATCGCGTGGGGCATGTTCATGAGCCCCTACCACATTGCCAGTCTGCCGAATACGACGACGGTGGCCGAGAAAGGAGCCGACGCTTTCAGAAACGCTCGGGCGCGTGGGCTCATGCGCCAATCCGGCGGGAATAAGTTCTACTTCACTTGGCGAGGGCATGAGCCTACCGAGCGGTACGGCTACTTCGATCGCGGCTGGTACTCGATCAAGCGCGAAGAATGGGGCTATCCGCTGCCGCATGTGTGGTACTACATCTTCCGGCCCTATCTGGTCGGCGCCAACTACTCGGTGATCGAAGGCATGCCGGGCTCGCTCTATCAGGACATCGAAGGCGACGGTCAGCACGAGTTGTCGACGCTGGGCCATATTGCCAGGGCGATGCTCGACTATGCGGACCGGCATCCGGATCGCGGCGTGCCTTATGCGCCGGTCGGGCTGCTGATGGAGTACAACCGCGCTTGGCCGTCGATCTATCACACAGGCGGCAGCACTTACAGCAGTTGTAGGTTGCCCTATGACGATGCCGACCACATGAACCACGGAATCCTGTGCGATTTACTGTTCCCCGAGCATCGACATACGCGCCCCAGCGGCTGCTACTCGCAAACAGCGCCGTACGGCGAGATCTTCGACATCCTCTCGCCGAACGCGCCCGGTCGCCCAATGGACCCCAAGGTTTTCGATGGATACAAGGTGCTGTTTGCTCTGGGCGGACAAGAGATCGAACCCGGCTACGCGATTGCGCTGAAGCAGTATGTCCAGGCCGGTGGAACTCTCGTCGTCAACGTCCGCGATCTGGGAACGGCTCTTGAGCCAGCGTTCTTCGGTGTTGGGCTGAATGGCCAGACGCTGAACGGCAATGAAGTCGATTGCAGCATCGACGGCGCATCGTTCGACGAGGCGACGTTTTCGTTCGAAGCACTCGAGCTGACCGGGGCCGAGTCACTCTACACGTGCAATGGTCGACCGCTGGTCACGAAACACAAGGTCGGCAAAGGACACGCAATCCTGGTCGGCGCCCATCACATGATCCAAGACGACGAGATCGAGAGCCGACAAGGCATGTTGCGCCGCGCATGGCAGAAGAAGCCAATCCTTAGCGTCGTAGCGGACTTCTTTGAACGTCTCACAGCCGGCCTGACGCCGTTCGAAATCCGCCGACGGACGGAAGACAAGGAAGACCTCTCGTGGCTGATCAACAAGAAAGGCGATGGCTGGGTTGTGACTCTGTTCAATTACTCTCTGAAGCGAGAGGAATTGGTCTCGCGGCCACTGAGCACAGCTAAGGTTCTTGCAGAGTATCCCTACAAAGCGGTCCCGTTCGAGATCGTGTGCCGGGAACCGGTCGAGGACGTGCTGGAGTGTTTCGAGGACCGCGACGTCCATTGGGAAAATCGCGATGACCGGGCCGTCGTTTCCGAGTCGATCCGAGGTGGCGAGATCCGCGTGTACGAATTCCAGCCGAGACGCATTGAATTGCAGCCGCGGTCGCAGCATGTGAATCTGGCGTGGAACATGCCGGTTCAAGCATCGTCCACACTCAAGGACTTCTCGCCCACGGCGGCCGTCGACGGCAAGCGAGACAACAACGAATACTGGCAATCCGACCTCGACGCGAAGCGGCATTACGTTTTCGACATGCCACAATGGTTGCAGATCGACCTCGAACAGACGAAGGAGATCGACCACATCTTCGTCCTGTTCCACACCTGGCCTCACCAATCTCTGAAAACGCGACGGCACGTCTACAAGTACACGGTCGATGCCTCGGTGGATGGCGAAAATTGGACAACGGTCATTGACGAGCGAGCGAACGAAGATCCCGCCATACCGGAAGGGCTCGAACGCTGGTTCGATCCGATCCAAGCACGCTATGTACGACTGAACGTGTTGCGAAACTCGGCGTTCGCGGGCGCTCAGGTTGTCGAAATCCAGGTCATGGGGCCTCGTCTACTTCCGCCTTAGTTCCAACTCCTCGAACCACAGGTCGTCGTTCGGGACTTCCAGCTTGAGTTCGACCACATTGCCTGCGGCGTTCAGCAGAAACTGCGCCGTGCCTTCGCCAAACCAGGCAAATTCGTTTCGCCAGTGAATCACGAATGTGTCGTAGTGCAAGTGCGTGAGATCGGCAACCAGATCCTTGTTGGGCAGGAGACGGAGTACCAGCTTGCCATCTTCGACACAAATGGTCGCGTCGCCGTACAGCTTGCCGGTGTAGGTGCCGGCGTAGGCTTCGAGTGTATGGCTGGGCTTGGTGTTTTCGGCTCTTGGGGCAATGGCTTTGGCGATTCGTTCGTAGAAGTCTTTTCGGCTCTTGCGGTCGCGTTTCACACCCTCGGCGCTCCAGTCACGCTGATCGCCGCCCAGATAGGCGTCGACGATGCGATTGGCCAGCGCCGTCGAGATGCCCGTCATGCTGTTCGTCAGCACGACGACGCCGAGTTGTTCCTCGGGGACCATAAGGACGCGCGAGTACATGCCGTCGTAGCCGCCACCGTGGCCGACCGTCTTGCGGCCTTTGTAGTCGGCCAGCGACCAGCCCAGCCCGTATGCTCGGAAGTGAGTCGTTGGATAACGTTCTCGACTGGAGTCGCTCAACGGAATGATCGTCTGCGGCGCCCACATGCGGTGGGAAGAGGCTTCGCTGAAGAGTCGCCGGTCGTCGTCGATCCGGCCACGGTTCAACTGCACGCGCAACCACTTCGTCATGTCATTGACGCTAGATATGATGCCGCCGGCCGCAGACATGGTGTCCCAGTTCTGCCAGGCGAGCGTCCGCAGGCCGTCTGGCGTTGGCTTGTGTGGCGTGGCAAAGTTGCCTAACGCTTCGAGTTGGCTGACGGTCGTTGTCGTTCGATTCATGGCCAGCGGCCGTAAGATCCGCTTGGTGACGAATTCCGGCCAGGGCTTGCCACTGACTTTTGCCACGGCTTCCCCGGCGGCGAGGAACATTAGATTCGAATAGCCGTAGTGGGCGCGGAACGACCCGGCCGGACGCAGATGTCGGGTGCGACGGATGATCTCTTCCGGCGAATAGGGTGTTCCATACCAGAGCAAATCCCCGCAGAACGTGCCAAGGCCGCTACGATGGCACAGCAGATCATCCACACGCATCTCGGCCGATACGTACGGATCGTAAAGCTGGAAATACGGCAGGTGCTTCTGTACTGGATCCTTCCACTTCAACTTGCCGTCTTCCGCCAGCATGGACAGCGCCGCCGCTGTGAAAGCCTTTGTGTTTGACGCAATGGCGAATAGTGTGTCGGCATCGACCACATCTGCCTTGCCTGCCTCGCGAACGCCGTAACCCTTCGCCAAGACGACTTTGTCGTCCTTCAAGATCGCCACAGCCAAACCGGGAACGTCCCACGTTTCCCGGGCACTGGCGATGTACTTGTCCAACTCGGCGATGTCCGGCGCCTGGGCGGACGTGATTACGGGAACCAGAAGAACTGTGAGCACGGCGGTTAATAGACGAATCATGGGTATCCTTCTCTGAATGAACCCCAGCGTTGCATAATCGTCGTGGGGTAAGCTTCCAGCTTGCCGGGAAACTCGTGATTTCAGAACGTGACTGGAAGGTTCTCCAATCTCGCGCGTCGTGAGGTCTAAGCACGGCGCGGAAAATGCTCTTTCATATTGCCATCGCAAGCTGGAAGCTTACGCCACGGTAAAATGTTTGCAACTATAGGGTGAATTTTCGTGACGCGTGAAACGGCGATCGGTTGAAATTCTAGCTGACCGGACCGCTCTTGTGTATCGAGCCACGGCACCACGACTTGCACCGCTCGGGGCAACGATCGACAATGGCTACCGGTTGGCTGAGTTCTTTCGGTTTCATGCTCGCAGCGGATACCTACGAACGATCAAGGAGATGTAGAAGATGCGTACGGCAATGTTGCTTGTCATCTTATTGGTGCTGCCCGGCTTGTTGTCGGCAGCGACTCTGGTCAAAGACGGTCAGCCAATGGCGGTGGTCGCGCTGCCCACGGAGCCAGACGAACACGAGACGCTCGCGCTCCAGGATCTGACGGAACACATTCGGAAGATGTGTGGGGCTGAATTGGAAGCCGCGACGGTCGATGCCAAGGACGTGGGCGCCTTCTTGAGGCAGACCAAGGCCGCCGGCCGCGTCCCGATCTTCCTGGGCCGCAATGTCTTCGAGCGCCTGGTGAAGACAAAGCCGGATACCGCGCTTCGCGGGTCCTTCGTCCTGCAAGTGGATCGGGATGCGGTGATGATTGCCGGCGTCCAGGAAGGCACTTACTACGGCGTGATTGAACTGCTGGAACAGTTGGGTTGCCGGTGGTTCACGCCTGGCGATCTGGGCACCGTCGTTCCGGAGCTAAAGACAATCGAAATGCGCCCGCAGCGGACCGAACAACAGCCGTCGTTTCCGTCGCGATGGTTTCAGATGCCCCATCGCGACTGGCAGAAACGACTGCGCTGCGGCGGGCCCGTTTTTCCCGGAGCCCACGGCATCCCCGCGCCCAGGGTCAAGGTGAACAAGGCCACCGGCGAAATCGAACCCGTGGAGTACGCTGAATGGTTCGCGCTGCGTGACGGCAAACGGACGCCCCGCCAGCATTGTGTGTCGAACCCCAAATTGATCGAATACGCGGCCGACCAGGTTAAGCAGCGCCGCCAGGCCGGCAAGGGGCCGATCATTGGTATGGGGCCCAACGACGGGTCGGGCTTCTGTGAGTGCGACGGCTGCCGAGCTCTGGACGGCGACGACTTCGATCCATTTTCGAACGAGGCTTCCGTGACCGACCGCTACATCTGGTTCTTCAACCAGGTGCTCAAGCGTGTGGACGACGAGTGCCCGGACACGAAGCTGGCTTTCTACATCTACCATTCGTACATGCGGCCGCCCACACGATGGAAGCCGGACCCACGGATCATGGGCGCCCTGGCGCCGATCGCCCTGGACCGGGTACACGGCTTTTCGAATCCGATCGCTCCGGAGAAAAGCTACGCCCGCTGGCTGTACCAGGAGTGGGGCAAGATCATGCCCGAGCTTTACGATCGCGGGTATTGGAGCAATCTGGCCTGTCCCGGTTTTCCCTTCATCATCGTCCACCGGTTGCGTGACGAGATCCCTGCCTGTCACGAACTGGGCGTGAAGGGTTGGCGTGTCGAGACGTTCCCGAACTACGGCCCGCAGTTTCCGTCGATGTACGTTGCGGGCAAACTGATGTGGAACCATAAAACCGACGTCGATGCACTGCTGGAAGACTGCTGCGTGAAATACTTCGGCCCCGCGTCCGGTCCCATGGGGCAGTACATCGTGCTGATGGACGCGGCGCTCCGCGATGGCGATTACTGCACCGGATCGGCCTGGGACATGCCGCACTTCTATCCGGCACCGTTGAGAACCAAGGCCCGAGCGCTGCTGGACGAAGGCAGAAAACAAGCCCGAGGACGTGGCATTTATGAGCAGCGCGTAGGAATGATCACCCAGACTTTCCATATGCTCGAAGCGTTTTGCGCCATGATGGACGCACGCGTGCAAGTGGATTTTGCCAAGGCCAAGGCCGAGCTGGACAGGATGGACGCCGTGGCGAACGAGTTGATGAGCCACGAACCGGTGCCGATGCTATCGGCGGGCCGCTTCAGCACGTACGTCAACTACACGCGACGGTTCTTCCGTCCCTGTACCGAGCAAGGCTACCAGCGCGTCACGAACGGAAATCGGCTGGTGGCCGCGGCGCAGGACGAGTGGCAGTTTCAGATCGATCCTTCCCGCGTCGGCGAGGACATCGGACTTTGGCGAGCGGATGTGACCGGCGGCGGCTGGCAGACGCTGAAGACGTCCAGTTCCTCTTGGAGCACCCAGGGCCTCCGCTACTACAAGGGGCTTGCCTGGTACCGTCAAACTGTCGAAGTGCCGCAAGAGTTCGTCGGTAGACGGGTTTTTCTCTGGTGCGGCGGCGCAGACGAATTGGCCAAAGTCTGGCTGAACGGTCAGAACATCGGCATCAGCCACGGCGCAGCGTTCTATCCCTTCGAGTTAGACGCTACCGAGGCGGTGCGGCCGGGCAAGAACGTGATCGTCGTCTGCGTTTCCAACCAAGTCGTCAACGAACTGGGCACGGGCGGCATCGTCGCCCCCGTACTGCTCTATGCGCCTGCTGCAGGAAAGGACGCCGAACTGGAAAATATCCGCGATCTCAAACCGACGTTTCCTTGAGTCGGGGCTACCTGTACGTCGCTCAGCAGTCGTTTCTTTCGACCGCTGAGAAACGGTTGAGAATCGGCCAAGCGTGCGCCAACTCAGTCATGGCAGTTGCAGGCCGTGCTTCAGAGCGATCTTCTCAAACATTATCACGAGGCCCGTACCCAGAAGATAGACAGACTCGATGTTCAAGTTTTCCGTCGTCGTCGAATCGAACAGAAAGCTGAGATTGGATTCGAGTCCGTCTTCCGCTTTCCAGTAGCGAATCAGAATCGGGACCCTCGGTAGAGGATAGAAGACAAACGAAAGATCAGACGAGTGGCAGTTATCTATTGGACTTCCGAATAGAGAGAGCACATCCTCGAAGAGGTCCGTATCGGCATCCGCGAGTTTCTGGCAAGGCTTCTCGCACATCTGGGCAAATAGTGGATACCGGGCCTGCCCGGCTTCCAGTTGCCTGTAGGAAACCCAGTCTCCTGAGAGCGGCGTTCCGGCGCCGTCGATGACGTAGTTCAACGCCGGTACCACGATCCATCCGTGGACATGGAGTCCAGTTGTGATGTTCCCGGCTGCGTCGACGCTGAAGTCCCTGCCGAGACACTTCATCGTCAGCTTCTCATCAGCGAAAGTTGCCCCCAGTCTTCGTGCCGACGATGGCAGGTCGATCGCGGCGATTCCCTTTTTCAACCGCTCAATCGTTACGTTTAGGTCCTGATCCAACGGCACGTGCCTGGCAACCGAACCGTGATACTGCTCGACGACACTGCCCTCCAGCATGGGGCATTCGGCGAGCTGTTTCTGGCCATTGAATACGGCGACGGCGAAGGCCATGCATGTCGGCTTGCCACACTTCCTGCAATTGGATTTGTCGAGCAGCTTCAGAATCTCCATGGGGCTGCTGGTTCGAGACATGTGGCATTCTCCTTACTCGCCCAGCGTCACCTCTTGCAGGAACTCCAGACGCACAGGGCCCAGGAGGCCGGATTTCGGATTGCCTCGGTATCTGGTCGGTATGGTCTGATAGTGATTCGCCAGGGTGTTGTAAACCAGGATTTCGATGCGGTTCTCGCCGGTTCTGACGGCATCCGTGATGTCCACTTGCCATGGTGGTGCCACTCGAATACCCGCGCGCCGGCCATTGACGTGCACTTCGGCTGTGGCGGCCACGCCGCCGAGATCCAGCACCACTCGGTTGCCGACTTGCTCGGAATTCAAAGTGACGGTCTTCCGATACCAGGCACCGCCCGAATAGCATTCCAACGCCGATCCTTGCGACCAATCGCCCAGGGCGATGGTGCCGATCCCGCAATCGAGCCGAACGGGCTCCGGTACCGCCGATCCGCCGTAGAATCCACGGCGGGGCTCAATTCGCAACGCAACCTTGGCTTCGCCCGGAAGGGAAGCGTCCAGGGCCATTTGATAACGCATTGCCCCGCCGTCAGTCGCCCGCTCGGAGGTAACGGCGAATGGTCGACCGTCTGCCCAAGCATCGACGATACCGTTGGCTGTGACGGTCATTGCGCGCAGTCCCGGCGGGGCGACAAAACGGTACCAGCCGATCGGTCTTGCGACGGCTGGCAGGGCGTCGAAAGGCAGTCGTCCGGGCTGGTCGTACCAAGGCATCGACAGCGGTGTTCGCGTCGCCGGTGCCGGAGCATCCGCTTGCGCGAGTACGAAGTGGCCTCGGCCGGGAGAGTCGTAACGCAGCAGCAGCGGGTTGGCGCCAGCTTTGAGCGTCACGCGGTTCGCTGCAGAGCCCACGGCCGATCCGTTGACGTAGACCGCCGCAGGTGTCGTTTCGCCACTGCAGATGACCTTCGCTTGTGTCGCATGCGGCGCTACTACTGCCGTCCATAAGTAGTAGCGGGAGCCCGTGTCCTCCTCGACATACAATGTCTCGTTGTGTCCTTTCTTGGGCTTGCCCAGCCGGATGAAGTCGTCGGAAACGTTTTCTTTGAGGCCATGCCAGCCCTGATGGCCGGGGTCGCCTTCTACGCCCCAACGCCAGGAGAAGGCATAAGTCGCCCAAGCGTAACGCTCGCCGCATACCTCCACAGGCACCGCCTGGTCAACGGCCTCGGCCATCGCGAGTTCCGCCTCCACGCCGGTTGTGTCGACATCCCTGGGCAGCGGTCCCAGCTTCCAGAACTTCATGCCGAAACCGTGAGTTACGCGCGGCCAGTGCGAGTCATCGAAATCCGGGGATTCCCAGCCGGGGCTTCTGGTATCCTCCTCGGCGTAGCGGAATATCCGTGCTTCAGCTCCGATCATCTGCTCCGTCACGGGCAGACGAAAATCGCCCCACCGGTTGTCCATCGTGGGTTTCAGCTCAAACTCCCAGGCGCCCTCCAGAGTCAGTGGCGGCAGCAATGCAGAGGCGTTGCCCCGCAGTGTGATGGCCTTCTGGCGGAGCTTCACCGCGGCCGTCTGCCGGCCCGCCTCGGCGGCATAACCGGTTACGGAAATCCGGCCATCGGTACTGTCGACATTAGTGATCTCCGCCAAGCTGGTGTCGGCCACGGTGATGGGCGTTTCGCCTGGCGTGAAGACGACGACCTGTGCTTCATACTCCTCCAAGGGCATGCGTACCGTGGTGCAGTCGTCGTCTTGCGATACTACGTGCAGCGAACGGACGTGTCCCGCCCAAGGGTCCCACAGTTCGGCCCGGCCCGTGGCGCGGAACGTGCATTGGGAACCTTTCGAAGCTCCCATGACCAAGTACACGTCACGCCGGCCGACCTTACGATGCGTCGCCTTGATTGACTGTTCCGCCTGAACGTCACGCGGAACCACCTTTTCGATCTCGCCGACCAGTGAGGCCCAGCCGTCACTTGTCGCGCCGCCCTGATGCAGCGGGTGGACGTTTGTCGGGTCGGGAACGGACAGTCCGGTGATTGTCGGATCTGTGCGCCAACGCTCGTTTGTGGGATGGGCGAGCGTATAGCGCAGGTCTTTCGTCGAGAGCACCGTCTTGCCCTCCTGGACGACCGCCAAAAAAATGCCCGCCGTGCCGCGTTTGCCCGGCGAATCGTGATCCCGCGCATCGACGGTGATCACGTCGCCATCGTTTAACTCGACATTGCCGACCCAGCCCGTTCCGTATTCCACGCCCGCGCAAAGCCGCGAGCCATTGACGTAGAGGGTGCCCTCGTTGTCGCAAAAGAACCGGACGCGGCAAGATGTCTTCGCGCCTTCCGGCAACCGCCAGACGGTCTTGAAATACACACGCTGCACAGGCTCCTTGGACCACGCCCAGCGTCCGGCGAAACCGCCTTCATAGCGCCGCACCGGCAATTCCTTACTGCCTGCAAACAACGGGACACCCATGCCGCCTGCGTCGTTGCGTTGGGCGGAAGGTCGTGCGCCAGCCTTCACTTCTGCTGCGGTAGCGCCGAACAGTTCCTTGACCGGCGCGTCGAGCGCCGGGTCTTCACTGCCCGCATGATCGCTTGCCTCGGGCAACGCCTCACCAGCGATTACGATACCGCCCGACTGGAAGAACTCCCGTGCCTTTTGCAGGGTGGACCACCGCACCGCGCGCATCGCGGGCAAGACAAGAACCCGGTACGAAGTATCTGCGACGTGAAATCGTCCATCGCAAACCTCGGCTCGTGCCAACGATTCGGAATCCATGAAGATGAAGTCGTAACCGTCCGCCAGCAGCGATTCGCCCGCAGCAAAGGCCGCGGCTGCCGCCTCGCGCCCGCCCAGTCCGGCTTGGCCGGGAGCGACCGGATACATGATCGCGATGTCGCACTGGTGGACGCCTTGGCTCATCAGATAGGAGAGCCGTTCGAAATACTTGAGGAACGTTCCCATGTGGTCCCAGTACGGCATGCGGAAGTGGTAACAGGGCGGCGCCCACTCCCAGAAACTCCCGTGGGTCGTGTAGTACAGCCCGTGCAGGTTGAGCAGGTTGCAGCCGTAAAGATAGTTCTCGCGCGTGGCAAACATCAGATTCTCGGGCGTGGCGCCCCAACCGAGACTGTGGTACCCTTCGAGCCACACTCGCGGGCGTTTGTACAGATGTGCAATCGAGCTGGAAACCTTGCCTTTGATCAGATCGGCCCTTCCGCCCGGGGTGTCGTGTCCGGGGGCCGTGTACCAGCGCACGCTGCTGAAATAATCGCCAAACTCCATCGGGTTGCGACCGCGGCTGCCTTGATCGCAGCCGTAGATCTTGCCTCGACTCCAGTGCCACCGGAAGATGGGGATGAAGTATCGTTCCTGAGCCAGTTGCATCTTCACGTCCATGAAGTCCAGCCGGTATTTGACGGTCTTCGGGCCGACATCCTGGAACATCGCCGGCAATGCCTCGAACAGATCGTAGCCTTTGCGCCGCTTGAATTCCTCCGTCAGATCGTCGGTCCAGATCCGGTCGCCGACGCCGAACTTCAACTCGTCATGGAAGAAGTAGTTCAGTCCTGCAGCGGACTGCCCCGGCGCATGGTCCTGGAATCGCTGAAAGAATTTTTCCACGACTCGCCGGCCCGCCAGCGGATGAATGGGGTTGAGCGTGCCCGGCTTCCGACCGGCGGTGAAGATCCAGACCTCCCAATCGCCTTGTGTGGGCGTCCAATTCAGACGTTCATCGTGGACCGAATCGGCCAAGTCGACGTTGTTGCGAACGATGCCAGCCGCGCCGACCGGGTAGGCCCTTACGGCGATCGTTCCAGCCGGAAGCTCGCAAACGACATCCTGACCCGCCGACACACGCTGTTTGCGAGCGATCGCGAGTTCACGTCCTTGGATCTCGGGATCGTTGTAGATTGTACGGCTGATCAGGCTCTTGCCGTTTGGCCAATCGAGAGTGTATCCGCTCAGGCCGATTCCCATTCCGTGCCGGCCGCACTGGCCAGCTACCACCTTCCACACTTCCCACCAGTCGTCGGAGAAGATCTCCGGGTCGGCGGCATAAGTCGGCCAGCCAGGTGTGTCTTCATGAGCATAGTTGACCTGCATCCCGGAGACGCCCTTCTTGTGCAACTCCTCTACCTGCCACAACAGCCGGTCCGTGTCGAGCGGATCGCCGGTCCACCACCAAAACGGCACTTCGCCATAGCCGGGTGGCGGGTTTTGGAAACCGGGCAACGCGTCCAGGTCCGAGGCGCGCGATGGGTAGCCATTTGCATTCGGAGGAGGCGAGCCGAGATGGTCCGGATCGCTCCAGGCAGGCGTGTTTCGCGAAACCCTGCCGCCCGGTCCACCTTGCTGAGTTTCCGCGTGAAGATCGGAGCACGCTGTGATCCAACAGCAGACGGCAAGGAGAATGGTAAGCGAGTATTTCATTTCGAGACCCACTTATGCTTGGCAGTCAACCGACGGCGGACGGCTGTCTAATCGCTTCACACCAGACAGACTCCAGATGATTCTGCCCGACAATCATCTTGCAGCACGACGCACCAGCTTAATTCTCGCTGAGGAACCTCGCAACGGCAGACAAAACGTGTCGGACGCAACGGCAGTTGTGCGCTGAGGACGCTTGTGTCTGCCCTGGCGACGATCAACAATGGCAACAGATGATGACTAAGGGGCCGCGAAACACCAGGAAATGCTGATTCACATTTTGCTGGGACGTGCGCCAAACCTGGAACCATGTTCTTCTGAAATCCACGCAAAGGGACTAACGCATGACCTGCAAGCGAATCACGGTTTTCCTGACATTACTCTCGCTGACGACCGCGGCAGTGTCCGCTGAGCCAGATCTTTCGAAAGTCCCAGGCGTCGTGGTGAGTCATTCGCCTGCCTCCTCAGGGATCTACCTCGGCTCGGCCGGTATCGCCATCTTGCCCGATGGCGCGTATCTGACAAAGTGCGACGAATTTGGACCAGGTTCGACCGAACATCGGAGGGCCGCGACTCGGGTCTTTCGTTCCGAAGACCGCGGAGCGACCTGGCAGCAGACGGCTCGTATCGACGGGCTGTTCTGGGCCAACGTCTTCACCCATCAGGACGCGGCGTATCTGATGGGCACGGTCAAGCATCACGGACGGATCGTGGCAATGCGATCCGACGATGGCGGACGCAAATGGACCGCGCCGACCGACGAGCATCACGGACTCTTGACCACCACGGGCGAGTATCACACCGGGCCGATGCCGGTGGTGATCCACGATGGCCGTATCTGGCGAGCGTTCGAGGACGCCATGGGCGGGATCCGCTGGGGCGAGCGTTACCGATCATGCATGATGAGCGCTCCGGTCGACGCCGATCTCTTGGAACAGGCAAGTTGGACGATCAGCAATCCGTTGCCGCGCGATCCCAAATGGCTGGACGGCATGTTCGGCGGTTGGCTCGAGGGCAACGCCGTGGTGACTCCCACGGGCGAGATGGTCAACATCTTGCGCGTCGCCTGCCCGACCGGCGGCAAGGCGGCAATCGTGCGAGTCAGCAAGGACGGTAAGACGGTTCGCTTCGATCCCGAACACGACATCATCGACTTTCCCGGCGGAGCCAAGAAGTTCACGATCCG
>JACKQG010004862.1_pt1 | contig 15286 bp, 14 predicted proteins | sample 8237621 | NCBI WGS metagenome assembly JACKQG01 (sample SAMN15677084, study PRJNA649215) | marine metagenome | biome: marine; feature: Black Sea; material: saline water; isolation source: suspended particulate matter (SPM) from the Black Sea western gyre | collected 2013-06-09/2013-06-10 | depth... | reverse complement strand
TCCTTTTTTCAAGTCTTTTTTCTATAAGAAATTAGGGCTTATCTTCATGCCATTCGCTGCCTGGGGGGAAATTTGTGCCTCTGGGGCCCCGAACGATTTTTCTCGGTCGTCCGAAACACCGAATGCACCTACCCATTTCCCGGATGAACCCTAAAAACAGCATAATTGTTTGAATTTTATAATATGCGATTTTAGCGAAAAAACGAAGGTTTTTTTACGTCGGATTAAGTATACGGTGAAAAAGAAATCCTTGTGCATGTAATTCTTTATTATATAATAACTTATATTCAGCATATTTTTGTTTCTCTATCTTTGTCACCATTATGCTACTATTTTGCTCTAAATCTACCCTTTTTTTTTACTTGATTTGGACACTTAAAATTACGATAAATTGAGATATGACAAAGGTTTGGATATACAAAAGAAAAGGCATAAAAGGCTGGTGGATCGGATGGTACGAAAATGGTAAACGCAAAACAAAGGCCTTACCAAGTAAAGCCCTGGCCGAGCATTTCCGCAAGATAAAATATGCACAACTAAACTCCGACGTGTTTACTGGAACCGTTAGCGTCGATTGGTCCCAGATGCGAATTGATTATTTGCACAGAAAAAAAGTAGCTGGTTATGTAGAAGATTCAATTTATGAAGTAGCGCTAACTCTGCGTCACTTTGAACGGTTGGTTGGAAGATGTAACTCAAAACAAATTAAGCAAAACGCTATTGATAAGTTCATACTCGAAAGAGGCAATGAGGTAATACGTTCAACAGTCAATAAAGACATCAGAAACCTGAGAGCGTTTATTAACTGGTGTAGGGAAAATAGATACGTCAATGGAGAAATAAAAATCCAGGAATTAAAGGAAGATGAAAGGCCTGTCAAATCCTTAAGTAACACACAGATAAAGAAATTACTCTCAGCTTCTAAACGACATAAGACACTGAGGATGAGAGTTCTGCTAGCTTTAGGTACGGGCCTAAGGCTCGGTGATATAGACTCAATAAAGGTCACTGATATTGACTTTGATAACGGTTCTATAACAACAAGGAGCAAAAAGACTAGAAAGAGTATGGGCTCACGGCCTGTTCCTGTTTCGATCATGGCAGAGCTTAAGAAATATGTTTCCGGATTAGATGCTAAACAAGAAAATATATTTAATAATAATTTCAGTCGATACACATGGACAAAAATACGTCGGAAACTTGGTTTGGATGATTTCAAATTTCATGACTTGCGAAAGACCTTTTGCTCTGTTCTTGCTCAGAACGGCGTATCCACCGCTGTCACACAGAAATTGTTGGAACACTCTTCACCAGATCTGACCAATAAGGTATATACAAATGTTGACCCTGTCTTGCGTCATGCGGTGGATCAAATACCGGTTGGTGAGTGGCTATAACCTGCATACGAATTTGTATTACCGACACTTCTGTTCGATCAGGGCTCGTTCACATCTGCAACATTATTTTCCATGGCGTTTATGTGTGTCATGAAAATCTCGGCAATCGTCTCATCCGTACTAAGAGTACTCCGTGCCCGTTCGGCCTCAGAAATTGGTGTAAGCCCCTTGGCATCCTTGGCAACATGCGGAGTCAGAAAAATGAGCAACTCCGTTTTTTTCTTCTCCTTGATAGTTCTCTTAAACAGCCAATCTAAAATAGGAATATCTCCAAGGAGCGGGACCTTTTTGACGGTTTCTTTTAACTGGTCCTCGATGAGGCCACCGATGACAATTGTTTGTCCATCACGCACAGCAATCTTCGTCTCCGCCGACCGCGTGGCAAAAGCCTCGGCATTAAGGGTCTCCGTAATTGCAACGCTCTCGGCCGAACGCGTAGTGATCCGGGGATTCACGGTCATAGTCACCAGCCCATCCGGATTGATAGATGGTGTTACATTCAACACGATGCCGATATCATCCCTGTAGTCAATGGTGGTTTGTGATTGCCCGGCAACCTCGGTGGTACCTGTGGGGATCGGGACTTCTTCACCGACGGTAATAGTGGCCAGTTGATTGTTGCTGGCCAGGATGTATGGCCGTGATAAAACATTCAACCGGCCGGTTTCCTGCAAGGCACGGATGGTGAAATCGATGTCTCCCTCGATGGTCCTGACTGCCAAACCTGTGGAACTGGCTTGCGCCCCCTGGTAGCTCAGCGGTGACGGCCCGCCGAAGACCTGGGTCGTCTGTACGCTGCCGCCGTTATTGAGGTTCATCATTGAGAACTCCGTGCCCAGATCCACGGTATCACTGTGGCTTAACTCAGCGAACAGCACCTTAATGAGAACCTGAGCGACAGGTTTATCCAGTTCATCAAGGATGGGCTTGATCTTCTCATAGTTCTTCGATGAGGTAAGCACAAGCACCGTATTCGTATCAAGGTCAGCCTCGAAGTAGGTTTCCTCGGAGAGATCATCTCCACCATCAGATGAGCCAGAGGCCTGGGATGGCTGTGCGGGCTGAGCCGCTCTTTGCCCGCCCTGGAACTGCTGATCGGTGGTGCCGGTGTTTTGATCGTTCAATGTTTGCATCTTAGTGAAGAGATTATTGAGGATTTCCATTAGATTCTCTGCGCTGGCGTTCTTGAGAGGATAGAGAAAGATTTGGCGATCCTGTTCAGGATTTTCATCCAGCTCTTTGATAACGCCCGTAATGATCTCCAATGTCTCGGCCGGACCACTTACGACTACGGAGTTCGTGCGTGAGTCAGCCGAGGCAATAATCCCCACATCTGAAACACCACCGGTACTATCGGTGGTTTGTTGTTGTCCTCCACGATCCCCAAATCCCCCTCCTCTGAATGAGATAGCCTGGTTCTGTTGGCCGGTGGACCGTGTCGTTTGCGACGAAGTACGGCTTTGCCCAAACACCTCGTTGATGAGTTCAGCCGTATCCTGAGCATCGGCATACTCCAAATGATAAACCTTCACATCCGCTAAGTTGGGGATCTGCGAGTCCAGGTTCTTGATGACATCAGCCACTACATCCAAGATATTGTCGGGTCCGGTCACAACCACTGTGTTTGTACGACTGTCTGCGGCTGCAGTAACCTTGAGTGTGTTTGTGCTTTCCTCCTGCTGTTGTTGTGTGTTTCTGCCACCCGGTTCGCCGCCGCGCATAAAGGCCATTGGTCCGCGATCTTCCTGAGAACTGGAACTACCGCTTTCTCCAAATAGCTCATTTATGATCTGGGCTGTGTTCATAGCATCGGCGTATCTTAGCTGGAAGACCCTTACGTCGGCGACCTTGACGGTCCGGTCGTCCAGTGCCTTAATCATATCCGCCACAACCTCAAGAGCCTCTGCCGGTCCTCTGACGACCACGGAGTTGGTTCGAGTATCAGCAGCAGCTACGACCTGCACGTTGATACTGCCTCCACCGCTGCTGCTGTTTTGGCTGTCATCGTTACTGCGTCCTCCTCGGCCTCCGGGTCCGCCGCCTCTCATTTGCATCATCATCTCGATTGGGTTGCGGGCTCCCTGCTGACCGCGCGTGCCGCCTTGTTGCTGCTGCTGGAACATTGAGTTGATTAAAGTTGCCACACTGGTGGCGTCCGTGTTAAGCAATCGGAATACCCTTATTTCCGCTACGTTGGCCATATGGGTATCTAACGCCCTTATAATCTCCATCAGACGCTTGATGTTGGCTGTTGTGTCGGTGATGATCAGAGCATTGCCATCTTCATTGGCTTCAAGGCCGGCATATTCCCCAACCAGGGTCTGCAGGTTGGCCTTAAGTGCCGTAGCAGTCACGTGACTAACCGGGACTACGTATGTAACAACATTATCGCCGGGTACTATAGCGTCCGGATCCCGACCGGTGAGGACAGGGATGTTCGCTTTCTTAGCGTTTTCCAATGTGACCACTTTCAGGGTTTTGCCAGTGAGCACTGTGGTTAAACTCTTTTCTTTCAGTATCGAGTTAATCAATGAAACAGCCTCTTTCAACGAGATAGGCTGTCGGCTGATTACCGTCATGCGGCCGTCAATAAGAGGCGCTTCCGAGACAACTGTCAATCCTGCTGTTTCAGACAGATACTCCAAGACGGTCTGCAGGGGAGCATCCTGAAAGTTGAGTTTGACCTTAATGTCACCATTGGTCTTTACAACCTCAACAGGCTCGGTTTCAGGTTTTGAGTCGGAGGTCTCTTCCGCAAAAACATAGCCAGGAGTTATTAAGATAATCCCTGCCAACGTTGCGCCAATGATAATTGTTCTGAGAATCTTCATTACTATTTTCTCCTTAGAGTCTATGTATCTATTTTAATATTACATCTGGATTCTATTGCCCGAGTTGCTGTTTTCGACGTTCCATGAGTTGCTTGAGGATCTCTGCTTCGTCTGCGGAGGGGCTCGTTGATTCTTTCGTTCCTTCCTGTGACGTTGGAGTATATGTCTGCGACAGCTCATACATTTGGTTCAAAGTAATAGTGCCTTTTCCGCCCTCTAAGTCTTTCCCCATAGCAACAGTAACCGTGCGATCCTCGAATTCGTATTCGATAGTATCGAGATTAAAGGTTTTGACCTTTCCCCGTGCCACACTATCACCTTCGCGGACTCTGAAAATCTGGCCTCGTTGAGTGTCCTCAAGAAAAGCAATAAATACACCATTCTCCTGGACTATCCCCTTGAGTATGTAATATGTCTCAGGATTGGGAGGTGGCGGCGCATCCATCCTCTGCCTTCGGCTAAGATCTACACGTGGGCCACGCTGCCGGGAGAATATGTTGCGCTGGATGATGATTTGATAATTTTCCCATTTATCTTGTTTCGGCGCCGCAGCTTCCTGACTTAGGCCGGATTGAGGCCATAGGGTCATAATAAATCCAAGAGCAACTGCCGGCAATATGCCGACTGCCATTTTGTTATAGTTTTTCTTCATCATTTATCTCCTGCTGCTCTTCCTGTGGTTCATTTTGAGACGGCTTCCGTCCCGAACCCAAAGAAAGCGCTGAGAGACGAAGCTGTAAAGACATGTTTTTCCCGGTTTCGTTGGTCGAACCGACCTGCATATCCATGACCTTGATGGGCATTGGAGCCGTCTCGATTTGCCATAGAAACCGAGAGACAGCCTCAAGCGTCCCCATTCCGGCGACAACAAAGGTCATCTCCTTGAGTCCCTTGTCACTGGCCACGCGCTCAGGTTTGATAGAACTGAGCGTCAACATTGCCTCCTTAGACCACTCATCAAGCGCACGGGCTATCTTGCTTTCAGCCTCTGCGTCATTTAGCAGACCGTCGGACAACAACATTTTCCACTTTCGTTCCATAAGCTTCTGTCGGGTAAACAATAATTGAGCGTTTTGGAGTTCGGCTTGCAGCTCCAGCTTCTGCGCTTTTATTTCTTCTCGTCGTGCGCTCATCGGCCCAACGACAAACTTGTCCCCAACAAGCATGGCTATTGCTACAATTGCAGCAATCAGAATCATCCGTTCTCGTTTTGACAATACCATATCTATTTCACGCCTCGGAATTCAAAATGTACGGCAAACTCTTTTTCTTTGGAATCTCTCCCGGCATCTCGAATGTGAATCATCTGAACATTGGAGAAAGCCTTTTGCTCTTTAATTTTGTCCAGAACCTCATAGAAACTCTTCTCGTCAACGGCCTTTCCGACGAGTGCCGCCCCGGCATTTTCACTCAAGCGAAGATTTGTGGCCCAGACCAAAGGTTCTTCCGGGAAGGTCAGAGTCAGCTCTCGAAGGCAGTTTAGAAATATTGGTTCCTGTGAGGTCCAGCTACTTGCGTATGAGATACGATCTACGACTTCCTGGGCCGCCGTGATATCATCGCTCATTTGCTCCAACTGCTGTGTGTAAGTGGCAATATCGCTCCTGTCAGCCTGCCAATCAACAAAAACAGCAACCAAGGCCACAAGACAAGCTACACCGATAATGCCTGCCCAGACAGTGACCGTTTTGCGACTGGATGTTTTCTTTAAACCGATACGGGGATTCAAAAAATCAACCGGCGGTTTATCCGTTGCAATAGCGGTCATAGCTACAGCGACAGCAGCTACCGATTGCGCCTTTTCCGGATAATCAGACAAACTGAGTTTTCCGGACAACAGTTTAAGGCTACCGTTAGTGATCGTGGCCTGCGGTGCCAGCTTCTCATTGAGCCGGTTCATTATCTCATCGGACAGACCAAAACCATCGTATGCTGTGATCTTATATGGTGGAGATTGACCTTGTTGTGACGACTGTAGTATCACTCGCTGAATCATGGCAGTCAGTTGTCCTGTATGCTCATCCTGGGTTTCGTTCTTCCCCGCTATCGGGATGTGCTGAATTGATCGCGGGGTGCCATTCATCTGTGTCCAGAATTCGCAGTAGTTTGGTCGGGTGTACAGTCCGTATCTATATTCAGGATCTCCCTTAGAGAGTATTTTACTGAATGCCAATGCCGAGACTGTCATAGACTGAACGTGGAGACCGGCAGCAGCCACCATTTCTGTGATTAGGTCAACAATTTGACGCCGTGCTGCCAATAGTAAAACCTCACTTTTTTCTGATACACTCGTGCGACCGCAATAGTCGAAGATAAGCTCACTGGCGTTCAGAGAGAATGCTCGTTCGGCCTGAATACTGAGCATACCCGCCAATACCTCTGGACTCGCCGGAGGTGCTATGATTTTTTTGGCAATAATCCATTTTGTTGGAATACCGATGACGGCCTGCTTCGATGAGAAGTGATTTATTCGGAGGAAGTGCCGTAACTTTTGTCCCAGATCCTTCGCATTGTCGGAATTCAGCTTCTCTTCGAAGCTCCATTGACCGACCCGCCGAACCTCCGAACGGCCCGGTCGAAAACGCATTTCAGCTGCAACAATTCCGAATTCATCAACAGCAATCCCTAATATGTTTCGAGCACTGAGCATTATTCTCGTCCAATTAATTCATATTTATAATCGTGTCTGTTAGCGTCTGCCCTTCTCTAAGGGTAGCAACAATCTGCCGGTTAAGCGGCCAGCCAAAATGGGTCATCGACTTCCAGTAAACAACCTTTGGCTTCTCCTGTCGCATGTCAAAAACTGTTTTGCAACGTTTATATGCTCGCCCGTTACCCGAGACGCTGACAATATCAGCCGAATATTGAAAGGAACGGGTGGTAATATAACTTCCCACTGCAACCGCTTTTTCCCGGTTAAGCACCTCGGCCACCCATGCAATAGAATCGAGTCCCTGGTCGGAGTTGCGGCGAGACAGCAGGGCCTCAACATCACTCTCTTCCAGTCCAGGCAAGCACAGCAGCACCGCTTTGGGCGCAGTATTCACGTTTACAAGACCGGGAAAAGTTTCTTCATCACTCGTGGTAAGGCGGTCAACAATTTGTGAAAACTCTTCAGACTTCAATCCCGTTGAAAAATAAAAATCAATAACATTAGTATAAGACGGTCTGGTGGGTACAAGGCTCATAATCTCCAAAGCCCGTTCTTCTTTGACTATCTTCTGAAGCTCACTCTGCAGGTCTGCTCGGGCCTGGACATCATTGATATTGATGCGCTGATTACCCTCATTGTCTAAATTGATTTCCATGCTGTACACAGTGACATAATCATAGAAGCCGCTGTCCAGTCGGCCGTTACGGTTGTCGGGCGGGTCCCTGAGGTCGCCATCGTTCTCATGGTCGTCAAGGATACTGTTGAGATTCGTATCTTCTCCATAGAGTATATCTTCAGAGGCCCCTTTGATAAGAAGGATTTCATTAACGGTTTCCAGCGGTGAATTCTTGCAGTTATACGGTTGTGACAGCAGGAGATAGTACTCATCTTCAGCACCTCCGGGGGATATCTCACTGTCTTCATCACGCCAGTCAATGATTGATGCGGCTAATTCGGCCGTCATACCCGGCAACCTCAATAGCATCTCCTCAGATGCCGAGTTGAGATTGATTTTGCCAGCTTCATCTGTTAAACCATAATCGAATTCCCTCTCATCTTCCAGATTCGAACGCAAAACCCAGAAATAACCTTTTCCGAGCTGCATAGCCTTATAGGGTTTGCTTTCCATCAGGACGGAAGTCTCTTCTTCTGTGCTCGTGGCCAATTTTGCCAAAACATACTCCGTGGCGCCGCTTGCAATGCACTCGGCCTCAAGAGATGCCACATGGTTGGCCCCAACAATCGCAGCCACCCTTATAGAACGGGCAAAAACAAGGGCCAGTCCTGCCAGGACAAGAACTATCCAGATCGTAACGATAAGGATTGTGCCGTCAGTTTTATGAATGTGTCCTAAATGTCTATATATAAATTCCTTCATCTAATTTACTAGCTCCCGCCTAAACCCGAGCCGCCACTCTCTGCTTGACTCTCCTCTTGCGCAGCTCCGCCACAAGGTATAGCGAAACTTTGGGTGAGCCGACGTATCTGGGGTTCCTTATTAGAGCTTGTCGTGTTGTACAAGACTTGAATATCGATCTCCATCGCCAAAGGAAGGCTGTTAGCATCGGCGGTCGAATCCCATTCTTCCAGCCAGCTATCTCCATTGAAGTATCGAAGGTTCAGAGACTTCACATTACGACAGAGAACTTGCTCCTCAGGGTCGATCGGCCTCGGAGACAGCAGATTTGTTGTTATCCGACGGACAAGTCGATAATTCTCTCTGTTATAGTCTGTATCTTCTTCCAAAACCAACTCAATTTTTCCCAAACCGCCAACGGTATGGTCGTTCTCGGAATAAATATGGGTGGTATAAAACTCGAGACTATCGGCATTTACCCCGTTAACGCCCAAAGAATCAGTCCCGATAAAGGAGCCGGCCAGGATGCCGCCCGCCGGTAGAACACCATAAGTATCTTGCTTAATAAGATCGATAGCATTGATAGCCAGCGAAGTGGGCTCTACTGCCGACATGGCGCTGCGCTTTGCTCTAAAAGCGGTGTACAAAGCCGTGTACAAACAGGAAGCTATAACCACCATCAATACCATGGCTACCAGTAGCTCAAGCATAGAAAAGGCTTTGTGTTTTCCCAAATTACCGGCCATCTCAATCGTCCTCCGGATAAACCAGCGTGCTCAAGGTTAACGAACGTTCTTGGCCCTGAGACTGCCACGTTACTGTCAGATCAAGCTGGCTCACTACCGAATCAGTCCAATTGGATACTGCTGCGGTCCATTGATAACCGGGCCAGTCAGAACCGAAATCGCCTCTTTTCTCACTGGTTTTCCAGTCCTGAGAACTGGTTAATTCGGTCAATTTTGTGCGTGCCAGCGACGCTGCTTCTATTTGCCTGCGCGAGTGCCCACCCAATCGCGTACACAAGCCGATGCTCCGCATAGCCACGGGCATAATAATGCCAATTAGCACAATCGTGGCAAGGAGTTCTATAAAGGTAAAACCACCAAAACGATGGCATCCTTCAACCGTTATGTTTCGATATGTATTTGCCATTACTATATTCACATTCAATAATATAAAATGATTCCGTTACTGTTGGGCACGTCACCTCAAGAGCCAATCCCCGTCGGTCGATCAGCCGGATGGTCCCGGCAGTTACAGTGCCCTGCGGGGTAAATATAAGAAATATATCATCATCCTCTTCATCGGCCCCTTTCAACTCCAGTACTATGTCACTCGGTAGAGTGAAGATCTGTCCGAACTCAGTACCAAGCATCTCGAAGGTCCCGGACTTCTGTGCGGTCAGCCAGTAGGTGCGTTCCCGCGTATCAAAGTTGAGCCGGTAGATAATACCCTCACTTATTGCTTGAGAGCGAGCAAACTGAGTCAGCGCAAGAATCTGTGTGGCCGTATCATGCGTCTTACGCGAACCAAAGAAACCTCGCAGAGATGGCGCCGCCATCGCCAAAACGGTCGATAGGATAACCATCACAAGAATAAGCTCCAGGAGCGTAAAGCCCCCGTTTCTATTCTGTTGTTTCTTGTATGCTTTCACGTATTTCTCCTTGCCGAAGAACGGTCACAATTACTTCGGCATATATATACGACCTAATAACTTTACGGGAATCCCGTAAATTACCTTCTAACTTCTTCAGACCAATTCGTGATATCGTCGTCGCCACCCAGCTTGCGGTCCGGACCGATGGAATATAAATCGTAGCCATTTTCATTGTACTGACCCGGATACCGGTACACGTAGTCATTACCCCACGGATCCTTCGGTATATCACGCTTGAGGTAGGGCTGCTGCCATTCAGTAGCATCAGAAGCGGGTCTCTCAACCAGAGCTCTGAGCCCCTCAGCGGTCGTGGGATAGCGGCTGATGTCGATTTCAAAGGCATCGAGAGCCACTTCCATCTGGGCAATCTGAGTCTTTGCCGCTGTAATCTTGGCTTGCTGGGAACGCCCTGTGAATTTTGGCAAAACAATGGCAGCCATCACAGCCAGAATGACCATTACCAACATCAGTTCGATTAGTGTAAAGCCGGAGACACCTCTATATTGCCGACGGCATACCCGCTTACGGTTGTGATTAATTTCTGATTTCATATTTTACTTCCCAATTCAACAATTCCTTACTGCTTCTTATCTCTACAAGTAATGCGAGAAGCATCCACTACACATTCTCCTTGTCTTAGCGAATCAGCTCCTGCAGACTGAAGATAGGCAAGAGCATTCCAATTACGACAGTACCGACCAGGACCGCCATAAGAAAAAGCAATGCCGGTTCGATCAGGGTGACCATCATCTTTAAGTTCCGGTCCAGTTCCTGCTCATACGCTGATGCCAACCGATTAAGTTCCTGGTCCAGTCTTCCGCTTTCCTCGGCGACGGAGATCATTTCAATCACTGCGGCAGGAAATAAAAGTCGACATCTTTCAAAACTACGAGCCAGCGGATGTCCCTTTTGAACACTCTCGATGGCGCTGCCGACTGTGTCAGCGAGAACTTGATTGCCAATTGCCTCTTTCGCTACGCGCAGAGAGGCAATAAGAGGTACACCGGCACCGACAAGAGTGCCCAGCATACGGCAGAACCGCACAAGTGCAAATCGCGCCATACCCGTGCCGAACATCGGTAAGCGAAGCACAAAACTTTCCAGGGCGCGACGTCCTTCTTCTTTACTCATCATGCGCTGAATAGCAAAGACAACAAGAACAATACTAAGAACGAAGGCAAGCCAATATCTTACGAGAATCCTGCTGGCTACAACAATATACCGGGTCAGTGCCGGTAACGAGCCACCAAACTCAGCAAACATTTGCGAAAAACGCGGTATAAAGAAAGTCAGAAGAAACACAATAATTCCGGCAGCAAGTACAGCCAGAATAATCGGATATATCAAGGCCCCTTTGACTCGGCCCTTTAAGTCCGCTTCTCGCGACCGGAACGTTGCAATCTGTTCGAGTACAATATCGAGAAAACCACCGGTCTCACCTGCCCGAACCATTGCCACATAGATTGGCGAAAACACTCGTGGGTGAAGGCTTAACGAGTCACCCAGGGACATACCACCGGCCACCTGGTCGTGTATGACTGCCCAGAGTCTTTTAGGCCCTACTCGTGTCGCCTCACGACTGAGGATGTTCAGTGCCCGACTCATAGGAACGCCAGCAGCTAAAAGATTGGCTAATTGGCGCGTAAAGGCGTCGATTTCGCGCTTTGAAACACCGCCGATTCGAGTAAACAATCCTCCATGTTGCCCTTCTTCAAGTCTCTCAACGGAAACTGGATTGAGGTTCTTCCCGAAAAGCTGCTCGATTGCGACAGCCCTGTCCGCAGCCACAATCTTATCAGCTACCTGCTGTCCATTTAAGTCTATTGCCTTGTATGCAAATGTTGCCATTCTTTGCCTTTACCTTTTGGCTGTATTGTCTGAAAAAGAGTTCTCTTGGAATGTATCGTCCTTGGTTACTCTGAGTACCTCTTCTACAGTAGTTCGGCCTTCATAAATATGGCGGAATCCGTCTTCGCGGAGACTTGTCGTACCCTGCTTAGCCGCTACACGTCGAAGGTCACGAGCCGAGGCATTCTCAATGATGAGGGAACGAATGTCGTCGGTTACAAGCATCATTTCAAAAATCCCTATGCGCCCCCGGTAACCGGTTTCCTGACAGTTTTTACAACCCTTTCCTTTATAGAGTACATCGGGAAGTTTGTTACCAAAGCGTTGTCTGAGCACCATTGCTTCGCTGGTTGTGAGCTGCTCTTTGCAGTGGGGACAAATCACTCGCACCAGTCGTTGTGCAGCAACCGCTTCCAGCGACGAGGCAACCAGGTATGGCTCGATCCCCATGTCAACAAGACGGGTCAACGCGGTTGGGGCATCATTGGTGTGTAGTGTCGAAAAAACCAGGTGACCGGTCAATGAAGCTTGTATGGCGATCTCCGCAGTCTCGGCATCGCGAATCTCACCAATAAGAACTACATCGGGATCATGCCGAAGAATCGAACGTAAGCCGCTGGCAAAAGTCAGGCCGGCCTTACGCGAGACCTGTATCTGATTAATCCCATGAAGCTGGTACTCAATAGGGTCCTCAATAGTGATGATTTTTCGCTGAACGTCATTGATTTGTGACAGCGCCGCATATAACGATGTAGTCTTGCCGCTTCCCGTTGGCCCGGTTACCAGGATGATTCCATGAGGTCGTTCGAGAATCATCTTTGTAAGATCAAGGTCCCTCTCGGACATGCCGAGCTTGTCCATTCCTAACAGGATAGAGGAGCGGTCGAGCAAGCGCAGCACGACAGCTTCTCCATAAAGCATTGGGATTACGGATACACGGACATCAATCTCATGGTCTGCGATACGAATCTTGATACGTCCGTCCTGTGGAACACGCTTTTCAGCAATATCGAGTTTACTCAATATTTTAAGTCGCGAGACTATGGCTGCCTGGAACTGTTTTACCTCAGAGGCAACTGAAGCTTCCTGAAGGACACCGTCGATACGGTACCGAACGCGCAGGGTATTTTCGAAGGGCTCAATATGCACGTCAGTTGCCCGCAAACCGATGGCCTCCGTGAGAACCTGATTGACAAACCGGATGATAGAAGCCCCTTCAGCTGCCTCGGTCAAATCCATATCCCCATCGGAGTCCGTATCGATGACCTGGAAACCGTTTTCTCCGGCTTCTGAAATCATTGACTGGACTGTATCGGCTCCGACACCTAAGTATTGCTTGATGCATTCATCAATGTCGGCCAACGGAGCTAAAGCAATCTGAAAATCTCTTCCGGTCGCTAAACGCAACTCATCGATGGCTGATGTGTCAAACGGATTGCTAATGACGGTAAGCAGATCTCCGTTATTTCCATCAAGAGGGATAACGTGCTTGTCCAGAAGAACACGAGCAGGAAACTGGGCGAGAAATTCCTTTGAAAACGAACATTTATCGAGTTCCACATAGGGACATTGGAACTCGTGCGCCAGGAAACGAAGCAGGGCATCCTCGGCAAGGCCGGAAGCCAGAAGGGCCCGGGTAGGCAGCTCACCTTTGGCGAGCAATCCAAGTACCCCCCGGGCCGCGCTTTCGTCAATCAATCCCTGTTCAACCATTCTGTCAACAAGTACATTCATGATCTCTGTCCGGTCTTAGTCTAATATGCCCATCATTACGCATTGAGCTTCCTGACGCAGTGTGATTATTTGACGCAATTCCTTCTGTGCTACGGCAAGTTGCTGTTTGGCCTTTTCTTTGGTGGCACGCAGCACAGTAAGCTGATTCTTGATTTGCTCAGGACTGGCTGAGGTATTCTCGAGCAATGTACGTAATTGCTCTGAGGCTTTTTCAACCTCTGTCTGCTCTCTGCCGGGCATGCCCTGCCTTCCACCAGGCCGGCCACCCTGCGGACTGTCTTGTACGCCGCCCTGTGGGCCGCCACGTCTGCCCATGCCTCCAAACATCATTCCACCGCGACCGCCGCCTTCGACTTGTCGGCTGAGTTCCTGGACTTTCGTGACACGAGGTCCGAGGATTTTCCACTCCTGATCAGTGGCCCCAAACATCTCCTTCATACGCTGATCCATCATTTGGCGCATTCGCTCCGGATCAAACTGTCCACCCTGCATCTGTGGACGCTGCATGCCCTGAGCGTCTCCTCTTTGTCCGCGTTGCCCTTGCTGTTGTGGCTGAGATAGGGATTGGCTTACCAATAACAACCCCACAATCGATACTGCTACAACACCTAAAGTAGTCTTTCTTGTCAACATTTCTAAACTCCTTTCATTTGAAAATAATTTTGCTCAATGTTAAGAAGAACAATTCTTCTAATCCCTAAACAATCGAACAAAGTACATACAACAATAACAACAGCCATCATCCTGAAGATGCCGGTTCAACGGAAAATTAACCTGAGTAGAATTGAAAATTGTCAAATTTCTTTGACCTCTTTCCGTTTTTTATAAATTGTTCTTTAGCTTGTAAAACTCAATATACAGACGATGTATAAAGACGTTCTCATATGTATATTAATTGCAACTTTATTTCTGATAGCTTATAAAGAATCAATTGTTTGATTTCCTCAATACTGCTCTTTTGGGTCTCAACTCATTCTTCGAACCGCTGCTTTTTACTACGAATTCAAAAAGTCTTTTTTCGTGGACTTTTCCTATAAAGCCCTTCTATCTGGTTAGTGGCTCAGATTCGAGATTGGTAACTCCATTTCTTTACTCCTTCCAGAAATCATTATTAATTGCTACAAGCTCCATCTCCAATTCAGATAAGCTGCTTTCGCCGTTGCTGATGTCTTCACCCAACTGCAAGGACCGCAGTTCGTCTTCAATTTGCTCAATTTCAATTGTGTAAATTGCCAGGTTCGCATCATCGGTTGTAATATCTTCGCTTTCCCAAATTGCTCTGGGCATGATCGAGGCATATTGTACCGGGCCGGGTTCACGGGCGTCATTATCGAATAAACTCAGGCTTATAGCCGCTATAATCATAATAGCCGCCGCAGCATAAGCCGCCCTGTATGCTATATTCATAAACACGTTTGTTCTTTTGGCCGGCAGACGCATAGCGATTTCAGCCTTTATATTGGCTATGAGCAGATTATCAGGCTCGGGCGCAGGGTGTTCACGGAGGATTTGCTCAGCCTTTTGAATATCCTCAACGCCGCTTTCGGCCTGCTCGGAGCTTAGGAATTTCTCGAGCAGCTTTTTCAAATTTTCATTGTTTCGACTTTTCATAGTATCGTTACTCCATCTATAACATAGTGACTCCATTAACTCTCGCAGCTTTTTCAGCCTCCGATGCAGCTTTGCCAAAGTCGTGCCTATCGGCTCGGACCGCATCTTCGCTATTTGCCATATTTAAGCGTTTTCATATAAATACAGACGGCCTGGGCAGCCAATTTATTGCAAAATTCCACTTGGCATGGGGATTTT
>JACKQG010004861.1_pt1 | contig 15290 bp, 12 predicted proteins | sample 8237621 | NCBI WGS metagenome assembly JACKQG01 (sample SAMN15677084, study PRJNA649215) | marine metagenome | biome: marine; feature: Black Sea; material: saline water; isolation source: suspended particulate matter (SPM) from the Black Sea western gyre | collected 2013-06-09/2013-06-10 | depth... | reverse complement strand
GCATACCAATTGTATAAATAGCCATAAGTATCTGCGTTGCTTTCGTTGTTGTCGTAAACAGCGTAGGCTCCCGTGGTGAGATTTGTCCAGTCTGAATTGCTGTGCCCTGTCGGTATGGCATCGCCATTACGATAATGCGTTACCTTCAAATTTTCTGCCATCCATACTTGCTCGCCAATGGTAACGGTTTGGTAGACGTTGCCATCTATGTCCGTAACGGTTGGTTTTTCCGTATCCGGCTGGTCGCAGGTAGAAACGATTAACACGCCAAAAACAGTGATTAGCATTACATTCAGTAAGTGGGTTTTCATATCAACACCCCTCTTATTTTAAATAAAAACTTTATTTTTTCCTCCCGTAAGATAAAGAATGTAGATTTCAACTATGGTGTGTTTCAATACAAATTTTATATAAATGAAAAAAACCGTAAAAAAAGGTTCAAGTTATTTTTTATTTGTAATCCACGACTTACCTGCATTCTTTGTCATGCAGGCGCTTCATTCAAACATTAACCATTTCTCAATTACCATTAACTACTAACTATTAACCATATCCTTTAATAAATTTGGGTATGTCCTCAGGAGGAAACAAACCACTTACGCCATTGTTTGCGCATCCGCTGGAAGTTTCGAGCGGGATGACTGTTTCAGACTTGAACCGGTATCTTCCGGCAATTCGCGGGGCAGACGATATCCAAATGGAAAAAGACCAAATGCGTGAAGGACTGTTTCATGTTGACGGCGCCAAAGGATTGGAAAACCTGCCTGAGAACTCTATCGACTTGGTCATTGCCGATCCGCCGGAAACACCCATGAAACGCACCAACGACCATAAAACGCATTTCACGCTCCAGGAATATTATCAGTGGAACGAACGATGGATTACCGAAGTGAAGCGGGTTTTAAAATCCACCGGGGCTATTTATCTGTTGAGCGGATGGAGATTATCAGGGATGTATCACTCCCTGTTAAGCAGCTATTTTCATGTGCAGTCGAGAATTACATGGCGTAATGAACACGCCGGGGATCAACCTCGCATTCAAACATGGACGAACACCATCGGAGATATTTGGTTCGCAACCAAAACGAATGAATTTATGATTAACCAGCGCTCCGCCGGGAAATCTGCTGCTGCGATAGGCAAGAAACAAATCAACTTTTGGGCGGATATCCTACACACACAACATTCTTCTGACTATGGAGATAAGCCCGAATCACTCATTCAACGAATTTTAAATGTCAGCAGCTTTAAGCTAAATTGGGTACTGGACCCGTTTATGGGAAATGCCGGTGTCGGGATTGTTGCAAAAAAAATGGGACGGAGATTTATCGGATTTGAAACCGATCAGGACAAATTGCTGATGGCGATGAAACGTATGGACAAAACATGATACTTTGGAGTGAATAGAAAAGTTCATAGGCTTACAGTCCCCGAAACAAGTGCGGGATGAAATCACCCGATCTTTATGTCGGGAGATTAAATCTTTATAGAAATGAAAATGGATAAGTATTAACTCCTTGGGAGTTGAACAAATGCAAAACGAAAATAAAAAAGAAGAAGTGAAAATTTGACAGGAGATAGGAATGAGTTTGTTTGAAACCATTAAAAAGGATATGTACGCGGCAATGAAAGCGCGTGATAAAATCGTAGCTACAACATTGCGTGGCGTACTGGCAAAACTGAAAGACCGCCAAATTGACAAACGTGAGGACTTAATAAATGCCGAAGAAATTAAAATCTTACAGACCTTAGCCAAACAGCGAAAAGAATCTATCGAATTGTATAAAAAGGGGAATCGTGAAGACCTTGTAATTGCCGAACAAAAAGAACTTGAGGTTATCGAAAGATATCTTCCACAAATGATGAGTGACGATGATGTGAAAAAACTTGTCAAAGCCGCTATTGAAGAAACGGGGGCTTCTTCGATGTCTGATATCGGAAAGGTGATGCCGATGATTATGAAAAAAGGTGCCGGAAAAATAGACGGTAAATTGGCACAGCTACTTCTGCGAGAATTGCTTCAATGATGTTTGTCTCCTTTTTGGACGGTATTGGATTATTTTTTATCCTCGGGATGGGAATTCTGGGCTTTCGACACGGATTTATCGAAGAACTTGGTAGGCTTTTCGGGTTGGTCGTATCTTCTGTTATTGCACTTAAAACATACGTTCTCATAACCGGTTGGATTTCAGTGTGGGTAAATATCGATGCATGGATTTTACTGATACTCAGCTTTATTGTAGTATTTTCTGTTGTGCTTTTAGCGACACGTCTTCTCACAAAAATACTGCAATTTGTATTGATAACAAAGGGCAGCAAGTGGGCAAACCGAAGTTTGGGATTCATTTTTGGCGGGATAAAGGGCGGTGTACTTATTGCCGTGGTAGTCTGGTTGGTAGATATTTCTCCTGTGGACAAATGGTCTGATATTTTACACGCTGAATCTACACTCGCAAAAAATCTCACCAATATACGGATAAACATCATCACGGCTTTTCACTGGGAAGACCCGGTGAAAGAAGGAGAAGATTATATCAAATACATCCTCGAATCAAACGAGTCCGAAAATGGGTAGGATTCCACAAGAAACTATCGAACGTGTCCGCGATATGGCAGATATTTTGGATGTCGTCTCACAATATGTTGACATGAAAAAACGAGGGCAGAATTATTTTGGAATCTGTCCCTTTCATCATAAAAAAACCGCCTCTTTCAGTGTTGCACCCGCAAAAGGAATTTATCATTGTTTTGGCTGTGGGGTTGGCGGAAGTGCAATTAACTTCCTGATGGAATATGAAAAAATTAGTTTCGTTGAAGCGGTTCAGCGTCTTGGTGAACGATACGGAATTGAAGTTTTACACACTCAAGATTCAGAATCAAAAGAGCTTTTTACCTACCTTTACGAGTTGCACGAGATGGCAGCGGATTTATACCTGCGCACACTATTTTCTGAAAAAGGAAAAACGATACTTGCCTATTTATCTGATCGTGGATTAACGGAAGAAACCCTGAAACAATTTAAAATCGGATTGGCTCCGGACTCATGGAACACGCTTCTGAAATTGGCAGATCAGAAAAACATACCCAAAGATGCTAAAAACAAATCCGGGCTGTTTTCTTCCTCGGAAAAAGGGACGTTCGATCGGTTTCGAAATCGCATTCAGTTTTCCATTTTTAACACCGCAGGGCGGATTATTGCTTTTGGCGGACGTGCCATTGACCCCAACGACCCGGCCAAATATATGAACTCACCGGAGACACCACTGTACCATAAAAGTGATGTCTTTTATGGGTTGCACGCATCCAGAAATGCAATTCGCCGCTCCGGATATGCTATTATTGTCGAAGGATATATGGACTTCCTCCAATTGTTTCAAGCTGGGATCCAAAATGTGATTGCTGTTTCCGGCACAGCCATGACCGAAAGACACGTTGCCCAAATCCAAAAATTTACAAACAGGGTTTTACTGGCATACGATGGAGACTCGGCCGGAATTCAGGCGACACTCAAAGCCGGTTATCTTTTATTCAAGGGCGGAGTTGAACCCCTTGTCGTCGTGACTCCCAAAGATATGGACCCGGACGATTGGGTACATCAACACGGGGCTGATGCTTTTCTGCGGGGAATTGATGAGGCCACTCCGCTAATGCAATTCCACTTACAAACCAAAAATGCCCATAAACTTCGCACGGCTGAACGCTCACAGTTTATTCGTGGTATTGTCAAGGATGTTGCCGAAATCCCTGACGGAATTATCCGTGATGATTTGATGCGAATATTGTCACAAAAACTAAATGTAAACGAAGTGGATTTAGCCAGAGCCATGCAGCGGGAACGCAGTCGGCTCAAAACCCGCGGTGCTCCACCCCACGAAGTTTCCAAAGAATCGGTGGAAATTTCCTTCACAACTAAGGTGCAAAAAGCACAAGTAGAGTTAGTAAGGATTCTTGCGAGTGATGATTTAGATTCTCGGCAAATTGCCCGCGAAAATGCCCATCTTGATATGTTTATCGAACCGACATTGAAGCGTTTAGCTGAAGCATTAATGCCGCAATATGGGGACATTCACTATCCTTCAATTATTGATTCGTTCACAGATGAAACCGAACGAAAGGCAGTAGCAAAACTATTGATGAATCATATTCCGTGTACCGACCCGCAGCAAACGGTAAAGGATTGTGTGCACACGCTAAAAACGGATCCGCTGCGAAAAAAAATACAAGAAGCCCGGCTTCAGATTCGGTCATTAGAAACTGAAGGAAAAGACGTAACGCCGCTCATCATCGAAATCGCAGAACTTCAAGAAGAACTAAAAGCGCTCAGCGGGTAGTTTTTTGTCATTACGGCAAGCGGGCCTGCCCGACTATGTTTGTCAGGCGGGCGAATACTGTCGCTAATTCAGGATAACAAATTACCTTGTTAAAACAGAAAGGGTGTCCATGAAAAAACATATTGGTGTGTTCGTTTGTCTCATCGTCTTTGTGTTTGCAAATGACCGTCCCGGACAAACAGGCATTTCCATCCACTGCGACACCCCGAACATACTTATTTATGTTGACGGAGACGAGATTGGGCGATCTCCCGTAAAAGATGTTGTAGCAGTCATTCCGGGGTGGCATCGTGTCAGTGTCTTTCCTGATCTTACCGAACCCATGCTTGAAGATGTCCCCTCCACTAGAAAAATGCAAGATCTTTTCCGAATGGGACAGCAGGACGTTCTTGTTGAAGAGGGAAAGATTGTCCGAGTTACGGTAGGCTATCGATTAATTGAAGGGGAAGTCAACGAGTATCAAAAGCGAATTTCCTCAAGTCGATGGATTGGGTTTTCTATGGTAATATTTGTTGTCTTTTTCCTCACATGGATTGCATAAAACTATGGTGAAACCGACACTAACATTGTCTTTCCTAATTGCAGTTTTACTTGGATTTACTCCTGTGGCAGGACAAGCCCCCGTACCAAAAGCTCCGTTGAAAGAACTAATCCTTCATTTTGAAAACTGGGAGCCTAATTCCAGAGAATTATTTGGTGGACGAACACTTCCAGAGATAAAAAACCACCCCCACTATCGAGCTGTTTTCAACCGTCGTGGATTGGCAAAATCGGTTACTTACTTTGATTCTATCGAAACGAAACAGTGGACATATCATCTTCTTTGGGATAAAAAAGGAGAACATTCTTCCTATCAAATTGAATTCCATGTGCGAAAGCCGCTGACACGTTTACACGCATTTCTTTTTGCTCCGGATGTGAGTGAAATGCGTCCGGGGTGGATTGCAAAGTGTGCATTTTTTACTGATGGGCGAATCAAATCGCTTTGGGTAGAAGACCAAAGTGGCTACGTATTTTATTCTTATCAATTTAAGATTTCTCATCTTCCTAATAGCGGGATGGGGATTACATCCCGATATTTTAGGAGGGACTCATCGCTGGTGGGGTCGCACCGTTTGGACTATAATCAAAAAGGGTTATTGGAAAAAATACGGTATTATAACAAACGTAAGGAGATAATCCGTACGCTTACCTACGCATACAATGAACCGCCGGGTGAGGTGATTTTGTCTGTCTTTAACCCCGGCATGACACTCAGCGAACGGCGGATTCTCCCCTTTTCAGATCGATACAGAGAAAACCTTGTGGTTAAAAAAGATCGTACCGGCATGTCTGATGTTGTAAAATTTATGGAAAGAACGAAAAAAGAAGATATCGAAAAACTGGCGCAACTCATTGAGCAGCAGTATCGAATCAATGTCGATCAGGTTGATACTACATATTCTCCGATTACTCGAATTGAGGTGGTCGATACTCTTATCATAAAACAAACGGACACTGTTGAGGTTGTAAAAAATAAACGGTTTATCAATTATGGTGTCGGCGCAGGCATTTCTCTCCTTGCCGGAAAATCTTTTGATGAAACTCCGCTTATAAATGCCGTGGCGGAATTCAGTGTGTCACGTCCATACTCTTTTTATTTTATTAAAAATATCAATCCGATTGTTTCCCTATCTGTGTTAACATATAGTAAAACTATCATCCCTATAATTCAAGGCGGTCTTCGTCAGCAAGTTTCTGTTCCGATAAAAATACCGTTTACGACACTTGGATGGAAATTCCCGATTAGTTTTTCAGAAGGTGTCGGTCAATCACCGAACGGCTGGGCGGTGTATGGCGGCGGAGGTTTCCCGTTTTCTTTTCATTTGCCGATGCGGATGAATATTAACGCATATTTATTATCAAATGTCAATGGTTCAGGGAAACTAACCGGTTTTATTGATATCCGATACACAGTTGATCTTTATCCGATGTTTCGAAAAAAATGATGTTTTTAATCGGAATTACATGATAGTTTCAGCCCGGTGTGGAACAATATTTCATTTTGTTATTAACCCGGATTATTCATGAACAATGTACTAAACGAAGTAAAGACAAAAACATGCAAACCATTTCTCGGACTTTTGTGTTTAACTATTCTTTATGCCGGTGAGGTTGATCACTACCTTGCGTGGAGCAACCTCCCAATCGAAAGCTCTGCACAGTTGAATATTATTTACAACCGAGAAATCCGGGCTGCGTTGGATGTCATCAATCTGCAAACGCCTGATTGTTCCTGCGAAGATGCCGCCGGACAAATTCTTCAGCATTTTGGCGTCGTGTTAAACTCTCCAATCGAGCAACACATAAAACAAAGTACCGATATTGACCACACGCCTTCTGTTCATACAAATCTCCCTAAATATTTTCGAAACAGTATATTCTGGAAGAAAACAACGTCACCATCACATAACCGTCTTCAGGAAGTAAGTTTGAACACACAAATTGATGAAATCATCAATGTGGGCGGTGTCTACATCGGCTTGGACAAACTCACGCATTTTATGGGATCGGGATATCTGTATTATCAAGTTTACAAAATTGTGTTAGAGGGTGGTTCCTCCGAAGATGACGCGATAAAAAAAGCTATTCAAATGGGGATTTTTGGCGAAAAAAAAGTATTGGGGAAAATTCCGTCAGGGGTGTTTTCTTACGCTGATCTTGAAAGCAATTTCCAAGGATTCCTGTTCGCAAAAAACTTGTGTTCCAAAACAGAACCTTATTTGAAACAAACTGCAACAGGATGGACACTTGTGGGCAATTTTAATCTCAAAGATTATGTGAATCCTTACTGGGATGAATCATACAACCCTTCTTATTATTACAAAGGATTCAACCTTACACTCATGCCAAAATCAAAAACGGTTTTGACGAATCTTCCCAAATATTGTGCTGTGTACCAAACCGATGAAATACAGGCGATGTTTACATATTATGATTCAATCGCGAAACCAAGTTTTTCGATAAACTATTTAAATACATTGGTGGATAAAGACGAAATTCCGAATCCAAATATGTTTGATATTCGCACCATCTGCAATAAGGTGAAATAATGCTGTATCGTTTCATCAAACTTTTAGCCATTACTGCGATTAAAACTTTTTTTAATTCCATTTCGTCCGAACATGCGGACACCATTCCAAAGAACAAACCACTCATTTTCACATCAAACCATCCGAATACGATGATGGATCCAATTGTGATTGGATACACCTGTTGTCGCAACCTCCACTTTTTTGCGAAGAGCACTCTTTTTTCCACGTCGTTTACCAATTGGTTTTTGCAAAAGATTCACCTCGTCCCTCTATTCCGCAGACAGGATAATCCAAAACAAATGCACAAGAATAAAGAGAGTTTTTCAAAAGCCTTCGACCTGTTAAAAGAAAATAAAGCGTTTTTGATTTTTCCGGAGGGTGTCTCTACCGGCGAGCGGATATTAAGTAAAATTAAGACCGGTGCTGCCCGCATCGGCTTTGGGGCTGAACTACACGGAAATTGGGAGTTAGATGTTCATATCATCCCTGTTGGAATTAATTACAGCAATTCGATTCAATTTCGCAGTGATGCGCTTGTGAGGTTTGGGCAGCCAATTCGGTTGAACGATTTTAAAGCACTTTACAAAGAGGATGAAATTGAGGCTGTTCATCAGGTTACAAGTCAAATTGAAACAGCATTATCAAAGCTGACAGTGAATCTAAAGGATTTGGAAACACAACATATTGTGGAAGCGCTAGAAACCATTTACAAACAGGAATTGGCTGTGGACCTCGGGATGGAAATCAATGATAAGAAAGATGATTTCTCCGTTACAAAAGGACTTATAACTGCTGTTGAGTGGTATTACGATTATCATCCTGAGCAGGTGGAAATTTTTAAGGGACTTTTACATAAATATGAACGTCTGTTATCGCGGTTAAATCTCAAAGATGAATTCTTAGATCCATCAACCCCCGGCGTGTTGCTTTCATCGCAAATAAAGGCTTTGTCTTATCTCTTTTTCTTATTTCCTGTTTATTTATATGGTGTAATCAACAATGTAATTCCGTACAAATTTCCCCGCTGGTACACATCACACTTTGTCCGCGCTAAAGCAGAAATTGCCTCATGGAAAATGATTACCGGTACAGCAGTTTTTTTAATTTATTATCCTATCGAAATTATGGCAGTATGGTTTTTTTCAGGCAGCTTTTTCTGGGCTTTTGTTTACGCCCTTACTCTACCGATGAGCGGGAACTTCGTCCTTAAATATCTTCGCCGTATACAGGATTATCGCCAGCAACTTCGATTTTTATCCATTTTTTCGAAAAAACGCCGGTTGATTTATTTACTGATACAACAACGTACCCAGCTCATTGATTTTATCAACAAGGCAAAGGATGATTATTTGGAATCTATTGGCTTTTCATCTGAAGCCCTTAATAAGAAAGTCGTTAAATGAACGCATCTATTCATTACTTAATTGTTGACCAGGGGACATCATCCACCAAAGCATTTTTATTTGACTCCGATGGTCAGATCGCCCATACAAACAGAATTCGGCACACGCTTCTACATCCTGCTCCAAAGCATGTTGAAAGTGACCCCATGAATATTCTTCACGCATGTTCAACACTAATTTCTGACGCTCTTGAATACGTAAAAAAATCAGGTGGACGAATTACGTCGATTGGTTTTGCTGTGCAGCGGTCCACTTTTTTATTTTGGGATAAAGAGACCTTGGTACCTTTTACGCCTGCAATCAGTTGGCAGGACACCCGAGCATGGAAAGAGGCAGAGGAGTTTTTACTATATAGTGAACGTATTTGGGAAATTACAGGGGCACCTCTCAGTTCTCATTTTGGTGCGCCTAAATTTCTTCATCTTTCCGACAAGGATTCGTCTCTAAAAGAAAGAATTGAAAACGAAACCGTTTGGTTCGGACCGCTTAGTGCATTTCTAACTCACGCATTAACGGGGATTTGTTCCATTGACGAATCCATCGCGTGCAGAACACTACTCTTTGATATTCATACATCTGACTGGAGTTCTGAACTTCTGGATTTATTCCAAATTCCTAAACACTGCTTGCCTCCAATTTCACCAACTGTTGATAATTTTGGTGTTGTTCAATTTGATGATACTGAAATTCCGCTGAACTGTGTCATTGGCGACCAGCAAGCGGCACTTATTGGGCAGGGCGGAGCAGAAGCCGAAACATTGGCAATGAATTTCGGGACTTCAGGTTCAGTGCAATTAAACACCGGTCAAAATGTCCAAACAACACAAGGATTACTCTCAAGTGTATTGTTCTCATGCAAGAGGAATCGGTTATTCATGTTGGAGGGAACTATCAACGCTTGTAATTCCCTTTTTTATCAATTGGAAAAAGACCTGAATATTCCTCATAAAAAAATGCTGTGGCACGATCGGTGTACAAATACGAACACAGAAGGGGTATTTATTTCTGGAGTTTCCGGGTTAGCCGCTCCACATTGGAAGGATAGATTTTCATCCATTGAGATTGGATTAAATGACTCATCCAACGATGAACGCATTCGAGCCGGAATGGAATCAATCGGATTTCTAGTTCATGATATATTCAGCGTTATGCGTGCGTTACTAACAAAAACATCTCCTCTGATTACTGCCAGTGGAGGTGGAGCAAGACCTCCTCTCTTGCAATTTGTAGCTGATCTGATTCGCATCAACATCGGTCATACCACAATGAAAGACCGTACGGCACTGGGAGTTTATCGGTTACTACGATATAATGAAGAAGGTAAGTTTCCATCAGTGAACATTGAATGTGACCAAGTGTTTCAACCGAAAATGACATCGGAATTACAAGATAAAAAACTAGCCACATGGAATAAGGCTTTAGATCAAATTGAAGGTTGATCTTGGTTGTTTGCCGCAGAGCCAGCCCTGATACAGTCGTGTCACGTCAGGGATTTAAGGCTTCAATCTTCATTCAAAATATTTCTGATGTCTTCAATCTCACCGTCAATTTCAGAGTTTGGCGTAATGCCCAATATCTCTGAAATCAGCGGATAAACATTGATGTTTTTGAATGTTCCAATTTGATATCCGTTTTTAAACGCGGGACCATCCGCGACAAAAATTGCATGCATGCTCCATAAAGAATTATCATATCCGTGGTCTCCGCCCATAAGAAATTTCGGATTATCTCGCTCCTCATCAATAATGCTCCAGCCCTCATCAGCAATAAGCAGAAGATCTTTGATTCTGTCATTATGTTTGTAATGCAGCCTATTGGGGATATTAGCTTTTAAATGAACTTTAAGGCGTGGAACATTTTTCAAATCACATGCTAATTTTCCCAACCTGGTTGAATCCACCCCGTATAAAAATGCGATTGGACCTGACCCTTCTTGAATTACACCTTCCATATTAATATGATCTGAAAGACGGATTGTACGCTCAGGAGATATCTCTGCCATTCCGTGATCGCTGAGAGCAATAATATTTAACCGAGAATAAATTTCCAAAGATTTGCTTTTATCCAAGATTTCTCCCAGCAATTTATCCATTTTTTCGACCATTTCTTCAGTCTCTTTCGAGTTTGGTCCGTATCTGTGTCCGGTATTATCCGGTTCATGAAAGTACAAAAGGACAAGGTTTGGTCGACTTTCTTCAGGTTTATTAAACCACGCCATCACCGAGTCTACGCGCGCTTCAAATGGAAAATCATGGTCGTACCGTTTCCAAACCGACGGTTGACATCCACCGGCTTTCGATTCAGACCCTACCCAAAAACATGAAGCGGTTTTTACGCCCTGTTTTTCCGCTGTACACCAAATAGGCTCACCGCCGTACCAACGGGCATCTTCTACGGCAGTGCGGTCACTGATTTTGTACGTGGCGTCGAATTTCGCGTCATAAAATGTGTTGGCAATCAGTCCGTGATGGTCGGCATACATCCCGGTGGCAATGCTGTAATGATTGGGAAATGTCTTGGAAACAAACACCGGCTGCATTCCTTTGGCTTTTACGCCATGTTCAGCTAAACGGTCGAAATTAGGCGTGTCATACCAATCCAGATAATCGGCACGAAAACCATCAAATGAAATTAAAAGCACATATTGATCGGACTTCCCGAAAAGAAGAGAAAGTGTTGCAATCAGTAAAATAAATCTGCGGAGGTGTTTCATGGCTTTTCCTTGTTAATTTACGGGTGGAAATTTCAACCAATTATCTTTGGTTTCAAAGGAATTCATGAAACAACAACGCCTTCAAATGGTTCAAAAACAGCTTGTCGATCGAGGCATCGCTGATGTACGTGTACTTGACGCTCTAAAAACAGTTCCGCGTCACAAATTTATTCCGGAGCCTTTCCGGGACGTAGCCTACACCGACGGTCCCCTTCCCATCGGACATAATCAAACCATCAGTCAGCCGTACATCGTCGCTTTTATGACGGAATTATTAAACATCGAATCGCATCACACTATTTTGGAAATCGGAACCGGCTGCGGGTATCAAACCGCGATACTATCCTGCTTGGCTAAAAAGATTATTTCCGTTGAAGTTGTTCCGGAATTATCTGAATCATCCATGAATCGACTGAGCTCTCTTGGATATAAAAACATAGAGGTTCACTGTTCTGACGGTTCACAAGGCTGGGAACAAAATGCCCCTTACCAGCGAATCATGGTCACAGCTTCACCAAAATCCATCCCCGAAGCGTTGTTAGATCAACTCGATATTGACGGAAGGATGATTATCCCTGTGGGTAAATCCGTCTTCAGCCAAGAGCTTAAAATTGTTACAAAAAACAAGAAAGGACACATCGACATACGTCCTTCGCTGCCGGTAAGGTTTGTTCCGTTGGTAACTTAACCTTTCAAAGGGTAAGGAAACCTTTGAAAGGTTTTAGACTCCAAATTAAAACGGGTTAATCAACGCCAGTCGCAGATAGTCGTTCGGGGTTTTTTCATTCATCCATTCATCGATAGTTTGTGCCTGTCCGCCGGAGAAAATTAACAATGGACTTTCCCCAATATGTAGTCCGACTTTTAATTCGTACCCGGCAGTCATTACCCAGTCTTCCATGCCCTTCCCCGTTGTCCATGAATTTGCGATGTCGGTAAACACAGCTGCAGAAACCGACCCCAGGCTCAAGAACAAAATGTTAACGGGAAGATTTGCGATAAGCGGAAGACGTAATTCTGCCGTATTCATCGAAACACGATTTCCCAAACGAAAGTCATCCCAGCCACGCGGATTCAGGTTTTCTGTAAAACCGACAGCTCCGGCTGTGCCAGGTAAGTAAAGCGTGTTGGCATTTGTCAGCCCTACAAATTCCTGAGCCGGCGGATTAACTCCTTCCAGCGCTTCGGCTTTTCCTCTTAAGAAAAGGACAGCCGGACCGGCTTCGATGTTCGCAAAAGCATCCAGCGTCAATCTCTGCCAATTAAATTCACCGTAAAGTTTATCGGTGGCTATGTTTAACTTCGTTTGGATGCCAAATCCTTTTCGGGGAATCCCGGCGTTAAATTTATACGGACGACGGTTTGTCCACTGATATCCAAGAGTCACTAGCCCTTCATTTCCGTTCTCAGGTTCGGAAAGTTCAATTGTTTCGTCTTCTTCTTTTACTATAAATGCATTACGATGACGAAGAGCAATGGATGCATAACCGACATGAGCCGAACTCATGCTTTTCCCAAAATTGAAAGGTGTATTTATGAACAGCGTTGCGCCGTCCAAGGATTCGAACAACCATTGGTTTCCGTTACCGTAACTACGCAAATCCCATGAATAATTATGCTGAACCGTGACTCCCCACAGCGGCCCGTGCTGTGCATTCACATAAGAAAATAACCAGGCGGATTCGTTATCGTTCCAATCGTATGCACCGGAAGCCTCAACAATATGTCTACCAAGCGGATCTGACCAGCTTGTTAATCCAAATATTCCGGTTTCATCCGGTAACACTATACTCATGATGTGTTTCGGGTATTTCCAAAATTTGTATTTTGCGGGTGGAGTATGATCGGTTACGACATCCGGATCATATTTAGGCAAAAGATGCGTTGGCTCTGTGCTTCTCCAGCGCGTGTAGGTATCCTGCATCACCAACGATTTGGTGACCGTCGCTACGCGCTTCGGGTCTATTTTAACAATACGAACGGAGTCCACATCAGTCAGTGTCATTGCCAATACTGTCGAGTCTTTCGGCGTCCACTGGGCACTCCACACTGCGTCGCCAACATCAGTATTTTGGATAGATTCCAGCGTTTCCAGATTTACCGTATGAAGGTTAGGTGTTGATCCTTTGTGAGATGTGAAAGTAATTAATTTACCGTTCGGGTGCCAAACGGGAAGATAGTCTACCTCCGGATTATCGGTAATTCGCGTCTCAAAACCATCTGGATAGCTTTGTGTGAAAATATCCAAATTCCCTTCCTGTCCGGCTTTGGCATAGGCAATTTTAGATCCGTCCGGCGACCAAGACGGGTTTAAGAGTTGTACATCTCCGGTAAACTGTGTCAGTGGTTTTGCATCCCCCCCCATCGGAGAGATCACATATAAATTTGATGTATTATTCTTGTGAGCCACAAACACAATTTTTTTACCGTCAGGAGACCAGTTTGGGTGCGAAGCTCTCATTGATTGGGTGAGCCAAACCGATTTTTCTGATTCGGTTTCCACGACACATAAATCCCAGACCATGGATTGATTCTCGCCAAAATGATACTTTGCATAGACTAGCTGTTTATAATCCGGTGACCATGACATAACCTGATGAAACCGTCCGTAATCTACTTCGCTTGTTTTCCAAATGACGGGGTCTTTTTCTTCTTTTGTGGTGTCGGTTGTGTCGGATTTTGATTTAAACAGGTTGGTGAAAAAATCAGAAATGGGGTGCTCTTTCTCTCTTTCTTCCAAAATTTCACGTTCGGCGGTTGTGTCTCTCTGAATGATAAAAAGAGATTGATCATACTGATCCGTGTTGTTTCGTCCGGCAATGGCAATTTTCGTACTGTCTGAGGCAAAAGAGAATCCGTTAACTTTGCTGATCGGAAGGGTCATTGTTATTCCGATATCTTCGATAGGTTCTTTTTGTGCGCGATACCCGTAATAATACGTGTTCATGTGCCGCCTCCAATCTTCATTAAATTGGTCAACGGTGATCCCGGTTGCCTCTTTAAATCCTTTATTAAAATTGAATGTTTTCAGCTTATTACGATATTTCATAGTCTTAACAATGGTAGAATCCCCAAATCGGTCTGCCCAGTATTTGAGTTTTGAGTAACCGTCATGGTGCGGATCCATAAATTCAGTTTTGTTCTTCAGAATATGCCATTTATGCGACAGGTCGGCACGGTGAGGTCGCCATTTTTCGGTCATAAATTCTGCTAATCCTTCTACAAACCAGCCCGGTGTCCCGGAGAATAAATTCCCCCACGGTTCCGGTATCCAACTCTTAACGGTGTTAAAATATACGATATGCTGGAGTTCATGTGACAGCACTTGGTATAGCCATTTTTCATCTTCCAGCCATACAGCGACATCGTTTTGGTCCACCCAAATAAACGTCGTGTTGAACCACATCGCAAATCCGTTCATGATTTCATCTTCATCTGTGAAAACAATATCGATAGTGGGAACGGTATCCAATTCCATCTGAGTTAACAATGTCGGATAAACCAATTCTGCGATGGATGCACCTGACACCGCGATGGAGTCAATCCCTTGGTGATAATGAACACGGAAATGCTTTGTTTCGATTGTTCTCCAGTTCAGTTCAGAATGTACACGACCGCTCCACTGCCAGGTAAACGGTGTTTGGGCAACAACAAATCCTGCAGACACAATTAAAATGAAAATATATTTTTTCATGGTGTTTCCTTACTTAAATTGGGTGTGTTTAATGTTAGACACACCTTTTTTGAAATGGTTGTCCTTTTATTCTAG
>JACKQG010004860.1_pt1 | contig 15290 bp, 1 predicted proteins | sample 8237621 | NCBI WGS metagenome assembly JACKQG01 (sample SAMN15677084, study PRJNA649215) | marine metagenome | biome: marine; feature: Black Sea; material: saline water; isolation source: suspended particulate matter (SPM) from the Black Sea western gyre | collected 2013-06-09/2013-06-10 | depth... | reverse complement strand
AACTTTACCCATTCAATAACACCGATTCACTGTCCACTTTTTCCGGGTAATATCAGATTCGCTGGTTTTACTTCCCCATTGAATTTCACTGTTTGCTTCCTGTGGGATCGATACTCGCTCCGTCGATGTCCACATGGTAACAAGCAACCAGCCCAGCAACCGCCTTTGGCTGACTATGGTTCGTACGGAATGCGACAAACGACCAGAGAACGTAGCAGTACGGCAGCAACAACAGCACACCTTACCCTCAGCCTTCGAGCGATAGCTTGCCTACGAAACCTTGAAGGGACGTCAGCGTTGAAGCGACCCGCTAAGAAGGCGCCCTATCACTGGATGACGGACATGCAATCACCAGCCAAAAACGCATAGAACGTCGCCCATGATCGCACGGACAAGCAGTTTGGCAATCGTCGCATTTCCCGTCTGATCAAGCCCAATTTGTATGGAAAGCTCAGAAGTTTCTTGACACTGCCGTCAAGTTTGTTACAAAGACGCCCGCTCAGGTGAGGCCACTCATCCGAGCGACCTCTTGCTGAGTTCGAGAGGTTGGGTTGGGTTGGGTTGGGCTGGGCATTAGGGCAGTCCGACACACGGGTCAGTTAGATAGTGTGAGTCGGTTGGCGGGCACATTCGTGCGTCAACTGCGAGTTGCTAGATCTGCATCAGGAGTTGCATCATGCGACGTAAGTTAACGCGCGCTCGGAAACGAAAACAGCGAAAGCCACTCTCTAACACTCTCTCCAAGCGGAGGGCATTTGTCGAACAACTAGAGCCGAGGTTGCTCCTAACAGCTGACGCACCAGGCGATGACCTGTCGACCGCGCAAGCGTTGTCGTTGACGCCAGATGTCACAACAGAGCTACAGGAAAATATCGGTGATGGCTTATATGGTTATGCGGACGTCGACCTCTTCCAAGTAAGCCTGACGGCGGGCGAGACTCTCGAAGTCGATGTTGATGCAGAGTACCTTGATGACGGTACGTGGTACGGACTTCTCGACAGTCATTTGCGAGTCTTTGATTCTTCTGGAGTAGAGCTGGTTAGCAACGGTGATGGCCAAAGTAGTAATGACTACTACACCTACTACGACTCATATTTGTCGTATTCGGCGTCCACGTCCGGTGACTACTACGTGGGAGTCTCTTCATCGGGTAACGAATTCTACGATCCTAATTCCGCAGGGACGGGGTACGGCTATTCCGATGGAGACTATGTCCTCCAACTACTCGTTACGAGCAGTGGGGGCGGCGGCAATCAAGCTCCCAACGTCGAGAACGACAGTTATGCCATTGAGCAAGACACGACGCTCACCATCGCTGCCGCAGGAGTCTTAACCAACGACTCGGACGGAGAAGGCGACTCGTTGACGGCGTCGCTACAATCCAGCCCGACAAACGGTGTGCTCAACTATTTCAATGCCGATGGTGCGTTTCAATATGTTCCCAATAGCGGTTTCGTTGGCAATGACAGCTTTGCTTACCTTGCCAACGATGGAACAGACGACAGCACGACCGCCACTGTAACCGTCACCGTAAATGCAGTCTCTAATGATCCAGGCGACGACTTGGGAAGTGCTCAAGTTCTCTCGCTAACTGCGGGTGTTACGAACGAACTACAGCACAGCGTTGGTGATGGGATATATGGCGATGCGGATGTTGACCTGTTTAAAGTGAGTTTGGATTCAGGACAATCGCTTGATATCGATATTGACGCAGAGTATCTGGATGACGGGACTTGGTACGGTTCACTCGATAGTCACCTACGACTGTTCAATTCAGCGGGAGTTGAGATTGCCAGCAACGCTGATGCGTTGAGCCCAAACGACGACTCCTCAGTCACGTACGACTCATTCATTTCTTTTAACGTGGCGACGACCGGTCACTACTACATCGGCGTATCGTCAGAAGGGAATGAGGGATACGATCCCAACGTTGCTGGCATTGGCAACGGAAATACAAGTGACGACTATGTATTGCAAGTACTAGTGACTGGGGGCGGAAACATTGCTCCGGTTGGAGTGAATGATGGGTATTCGACGAACAAGGACACAACGCTCACCATTCAACCAACCGGCGTCCTCGCCAATGACACGGATGCGGATGGCGATGGGCTAACGGGCTCGCTTCAAGCTGCTCCCTCAAGCGGAACGCTCAACTATTTCAATGCAGATGGTTCGTTTGAGTATGTTCCCACTGGCGGATTCGTTGGATCAGACAGTTTCACATATAAGGCAAACGACGGAACAGATGACAGCAACCTTGTGACGGTCAATATTTCCGTTCAAGACCCAAACTCCGATCCCATTGTTGAAAATTCAATTCCGAATCAGACGTTGAATGAAGACGCTGATCCGGTCGTAATCGACATATCAAATGTGTTTTCTGATTCTGACGTAGGCGACCAACTTACGCTATCGCTCAGCGGAAACACCAACGGCATGCTCCTGCTGCCCGCGCTATCTGGAACTGATCTCACCATAGAACTAGAAGCTGATCAGCACGGAAGTGCGCAAGTATCGCTGAAAGCAAAAGATTTGGCAGGTGCGTTCGTGGAAACGAACATCCTGTTTACCGTGCTATCTGTGAATGATGCCCCTCTGGCAATCGACCGACTGTTTCGGGTCGGGCACGACGATGTGTTATCGGCAGCAAGTGATACGGGACTCTTGTCAACCGCGACAGACGTAGACGGCGATGCGTTAACTGCGATTCTTGTCTCCGCACCGCAGAATGGTTCCGTGTCGCTTGCAGACGATGGTTCATTTTCGTACGTACCTGCCAGTGGCTTTATCGGAACGGACGAGTTCGTGTACCAAGTCGACGACGGTGCGGTACAAAGCAGCAACTCCACTGTTCGCATTGAGGTTGTCGATCTGGCACCAGTGGCTGTACCTGATGGATACGAAGTGCGGCATGACGCGTTGTTAGCTACAGACGTGACGGCGGGCACTCTGCAAAACGACTTTGACCCTGATGGAGATGCTATCAGTGGCGTACTGGTCGAACCACCGCTATTCGGAATTCTTGATTTCCATTCGGATGGATCATTCCTATACACCCCCGATGCCGGTTTCGTCGGTCGTGACAATTTCACTTACTTCGCCACCGATGGTGATCTGGATAGTCCGGAAGTGACTGTAGCAATTGACGTAACGAACCGCGTGCCAATTGCGCTAGATGATCGGTTTAGCGTTTTGCACGATACCGAACTGAACATTACGCTCGAATCAGGCCTGTTGGATAACGATATCGTTGATGCCACAGAGTCGCAAACCGTAACACTTATTGACGATGTTCAAAACGGTGCATTGGTCCTAAATGGCGACGGTTCATTTGCCTACACTCCAACGAGTGGTTTTGTTGGCGAAGACCTATTTACCTATCAAGTCAGTGATGGCTTATCGACGAGCGATGTAGCATCCGTCCGGATAGCAGTTGACAATTTGCCTGCCAAGTCCGAGATCGATGTCTATCGTCTGTTACATGGAACGCTGCTTGATGTATCGTCCGAAGATGGGGTATTAGCGAACGATACAGTAGAACCGTCGGACGCGCCTTTGTTGACGCTCGTCAAAGATACTTCACACGGGTCGCTAACGCTCTCGAACGACGGCTCATTTGAATATTCGCCGGATGAAACTTTTACTGGGATCGATGAGTTTACCTACACAGTTTCGGACGGCTTTACCACAAGTCAGGTCACTCCGGTCATTTTGGTGGTTGAAAATCAACAGCCGGTGGGTCAATCAGATAATTACTTTGTTGCGCAGAATGAATCGTTGGTTGTTAGCCAAGCGTCGGGAGTCACCGTCAATGACTTTGATGACGAAGGAGACTCGACAACGGTTCTCTTGGTTGACGATGTCCGCGAAGGCAATCTAGTTCTTGCGAGCGATGGTTCGTTCACGTATGCGCCCAATACTGGGTTTGTCGGTATTGATGAGTTTTCTTATCGACTCACTGACGGCATCATTGAAAGCACGAGAGTAGTCGTCTCGATTGACGTAACCGATCTACCCATCCGCGGGACGAATGACTTCTTCGAGGTCAACCATGACCAAACTCTAGCGATTCCATCGTCATCGGGCATCCTGAATGGTGACTGGAGTGCAGGAGCGGCTACACTCGTTGCAAATCTGGTTTCCACAACGCAGCACGGTGAATTGACACTTTCTGACGATGGCGCATTCACGTATGTTCCGGGCACCGGTTTCACGGGCGCGGATGAGTTCACGTATCGCGCTTCAGATGGAACCAACGAATCTTCCGACGTCACTGTGGAGATTCTCGTGGTTAATCAAGTTCCAACGGCTGTTGCTAATTCTTATCGACTTCAGCGTGGAGACACGCTGAATGTCGATGACGAGAATGGTGTTCTTCACGATGACATCGACACCGCCGAAGATGTGTTAGTGGCCAGCCTTATCACTTCCCCGGCAAACGGCACGCTAAGCTTTCTGTCCGATGGATCATTTACTTATTCGGCCGATTCTGGGTTCGAAGGCAATGATACGTTCACCTACAGAGTCTCTGATGGAGTATCCGATTCCGAGAACGCCAGCGTGACGATCGAAGTATTTAATCGCACTCCGACTGCAAATCCAGACTCATACCGGCTCCACCACGGGAAACCACTTGCAATCTCCAGCTCGGCAGGCGTCCTCGGTAACGACGAAGATGATGTCACGAGTACCTTGAGCGCGGCATTGGTTTCAGGAGTCAGTTCAGGAACATTAGAATTCCAAGTGGACGGGTCGTTTAATTATGTGCCGTCGCCCGGCTTCGTTGGCATCGATTCCTTTCAGTACAGAGTGTCCGATGGTTTTGCAGACAGCCTTCCAATCGAGGTGTCGCTAACGGTTGACAATAATGCACCGCAGGCAACCTCAGACTTTTCATCGACTCTCCATGACACGTCGATCAGTCTCGTCGGTAGTAACAACATTCTGGCGAACGATTTTGACTTGAACGGCGATTCCCTTGAAGTCCTGATTTCGAACCAGCCGGAGTATGGTCAGCTTGAAACGGATCTGCACGGACAGCTTCGTTACATCCCACTAGCAGGCTTCGTTGGGCGTGACACGTTTACCTATCAGGCTTCTGATGGGGCTGCGACATCCGACGATGTGCTGGTAACACTGCAAGTCTGGAACGACGCGCCGAAAGCGACGGCAGACACTTACGAAGTTCTGCACGACTCACTTCTGCAAGCGACCGCCGATATTGGGTTGCTGCAGAATGACTGGGATGCGAATCAGGATACTCTGACAATCGCAGTCGCAACTTATCCAGACCACGGTTCATTGCAAGTGTCCGCGTCTGGCACCTTTGACTATGTGCCTGCTAGTGGATTCGTAGGGCAGGACGCGTTTAGCTATTTTGTCAGCGATGGAGCGATTCAGAGCGAGAGTGTAACAGTCGCCATTAATGTTACGAATGCGGAGCCCCAAGTTCACGCTGATCATTATTGGTTGAGCCACGACGCATCTTTGGTCGTAGATACGGAACACGGTGTGCTCGCTAACGATTGGGATCAGGATGGCGACACGCTGACATTGCAGATCAGCAGCCAAGTTGAACATGGTTCGCTTTCTCTCAATCAAGACGGCGGATTTACTTACACGCCAGACCAAGGGTTTGCAGGAACTGATCAGTTCTTTTACACGGTTTCCGATGGTGCCTTTTCAAGCGAACCAGTTCTCGTTTCGCTTGAAATTCGCAATGCAGCCCCGCAAGTTGGGGACGATTTTTACCGTGGGCATCATGGAACCGACCTAACGATCGCGGCTCAAGAAGGAATTCTCAAGAATGATTGGGACGCAGATGGCGATAGTGTTTCAGTGGTACTGTTAACGCAACCGTCCAATGGAACTCTGTCGCTCGCACAGGACGGCAGCTTGCAGTATTCGCCAAACTCTGGCTTTGTTGGGGCCGACTCATTTACATACGAACTAAGTGATGGTGTTGCAACGACTGCTCCCGCACAGGTGACGCTGCGAATCGAAAATCATCGCCCAACTGCGATAGGTGACACATATTCAACAGGCAAAGATGAACTGCTAACAGTTGCAGTCGATCAAGGACTCCTGGGCAATGACTACGACTTAGACCAAGATTCTCTCGTGCTGACCGTGCAACAAAACCCGTCGCAAGGTTCGCTCGGCGTCAACGCTGATGGTTCGTTTACTTATACACCATCTGCAGGATTCACCGGTAGCGACAGCTTTGTCTATCGTATCCACGATGGAGCAGCAAACGCTGAAGCGACAGCAACAATCATCGTTCGTGAACATCGTTCGGATGTAGCCACCAGCAGCTACGTTGGAATCCTAGATCAACCAGTTTCGATCAGTGCAGAGGATGGGCTGCTGCGAACAGTCATCGCGTCGGAACGTAACTTGGTAACGCTAACACTAGAGCAAGCGCCGCAGGACGGCGACGTTGCCCTTAACTCCGACGGTTCGTTTGTGTTCACATCGAACAGCGGATTTCTCGGAAGCGACTCGTTCGTTGTTCGCACTGCACTTGGCGCAACGACTCTCGAAACGATCACAGCCGTTGTTGAGATATTTCCTCCAGCCCCGTCTGCTTCATCGGTATACGAGCCGCCAATTGCTGTGCCGGACGGGCCACACAAGTATCGCGTTCACAACAGTCAGAGCTTGGTCGTTGATGTCGCTGGAGGAGTTCTGGCGAACGACTTCGTTGACGACGGGTTAGAGTTAGTTGCTGCCATGCAGACTAGCCCTGTCCACGGAACGGTGACACTGTCGGCCGATGGCTCGTTTCTTTACGTTCCTTCTCCCGACTTCATAGGCGAAGACTCCTTTACCTATGTGGCCACCGACCAAGAGATCGGTGGCGGAACGAGTGGGGCAGGCGGTACAACGACGGCACCTGCAACCGTTGCGATTACCGTTTACAACGCTCCGCCGGAGGCAATCCAGAACACCTATCACGTGCATCATGATCAGACGCTAAATGTTGGCGCCGATTTTGGAGTACTTGCAAATGATCTTGATGAGCCTTGGTCGGTGTTGTCGGCGACGTTAATTGCCGATGTCGAGTACGGGACTTTGTCTTTTTCTTCGGATGGCTCGTTCATCTACATCCCCAATGCAGGGTTTGTGGGAACAGATACATTCGAGTATCAAGCCGATGACGGTAGCCTTGATAGCGAAATCGTCGCCGTTACGCTCGACGTTTGGAACACCCTGCCCACGGCGAACGACAATTCGTATCGTGTACATCGCGACACAAGTCTCATCGTGTCGCCACAGCTTGGCATCCTTGCTAATGACTGGGATGACGATCACGACGCACTGACAATTAGCATCCAAGACAATGTGGAGCATGGCTCGCTCAGCATGAATGCGGATGGGTCGTTTTCCTATTCTCCGGACGCCAACTACATTGGCCCTGAAAACTTTAGCTATCAAATTACAGACGGACCCGCCACCTCCACAGCGAAGGTGGAAATCGACGTTCATAATCGCAAGCCTGTTGCCACAGCAAACAACCACCGTGTCCATCATGACACAGACGTAACGGGCAACTTCCTAAATGATGATTGGGATGGCGATGGAGATGCGATTCATGTTGTTGCTGCAACGTCACCAACGAGTGGAGCGCTTACTTGGAACGCGGATGGAGACTTTACATACACGCCCAACAACGGCTTCGTTGGCACGGACAGCTTTCTGTACTCGATAAGTGACGGAGCTGAGACCAGCGACCAAGTCTCTGTGACAATCGACGTCTGGAACAACGCGCCATGGTCAAACGAGGACTATTATTCAACGCGTCGAGGAGTCGCACTAGACATCGCTGCGCTTGATGGTGTGCTAAGCAATGATCGCGACTGGGATGACGATGGATTGACGGTTGCGGTCGTTGCTACCACTGCTCACGGCACACTAACGTTAGAATCAAGTGGGGAATTCAGTTACACGCCCTTGCCAGAGTTTTCTGGTACTGACTCCTTCACTTACGAAGTGAGCGATGGCATTACGGAGTCACAACCAACTAAAGTCACGCTTGATGTCTTTAACAACGCACCATGGGCCATCGACGACAACTTCACATTTGCTCACGGTTTGAACTCCGTGACCGGCGATCTCCTTGCAAATGATTGGGAGCCGGATGGCGAATCGATGACGATTGCTCTGTCTGGGGCGTCACCAAGTGGCAATCTCGCGTTAAACCCCGATGGGACTTTCACGTATTCTCCGCCTTCAACTTCCGACGGATCGCATTTTACTGGCATTGTTACGTTCAAGTATGTGGCGAAGGACGGTGCCGACGACAGTGAGCCTGGCCTGGTAACATTGGACTTTAGCAACAGTCACCCTAAAGGTATCGAGGACTACTACCGCACCATGCACGACAACACGCTGGCTGTCTCGGCGCCTGGGGTGCTAGGAAATGACTATGATGCTGACGGCGATTCACTAACAGCGGTGTTAACAGTCGGTTCCGGTCCATCCAGTGGCGCACTAGCCAATGGGCTAGAAGCTGACGGATCGTTTACCTACATCCCTGATGTTGGCTTTCACGGTACCGATTCGTTTCAATACCGGACATTTGACGGCGCGGACTATAGCGATCCGGTCGTCGTGACGATCGACGTGACCAACTACAATCCCATCGGCGTGATGGACACCTATCACGGTTCGCTGGCGTCCTCATATCTGGGTGGCATCGCCGGCAATGTTCTCGCCAACGACTTCGACGACGACGGTGATTTGATCTACGCGGAACTTGCCGACGAGGCAAGTTATGGCGCGGTCAACTTGCTCGAAGACGGCAGCTTTGTCTACACGAGATCGATTGCTACGATCAGCCCAACGGCCGCGTTCTTTGGATACGACACATTTACGTACCGGGTGACGGACAGAGTTGGTGAGAGTGAAGATACGCTAGTGTTGATCGTCCTTGGTGCCGATTCGCAAGCGGCCTATGATGACTACTATCGAACGTTCAAAGGGCAGATGCTCCAGGTTCCAGCTAAAGGAGTCCTCGATAATGATTGGAGCGCATCTGCTACGGTGCCCCTGACGGTGACGCTTTCAAGCAGTCCAACTAACGGAACGGTCAATTTTCAAGCAGACGGTTCTTTTGACTATACGCCGAACTCTGGTTTCACTGGCATGGATTCGTTTGACTACAAACTGGGATCCAACGGCGACGAAGCGACCGTCGAAATTGTGGTCGTCGAACTAGCACCAGCTGACGATTCGTACACGATTGTTCACGACCGCCGATTGAACGGGGATGTACAAAGTAACGATCAGTATAGCCAAGGTGAGTCGGCTCATGTGCAACTTGATACCGATGTGTCGAACGGCGCGTTGACTCTGTACAGTGACGGCGAGTTTTACTACGTCCCTAATTCAGGATTCGTCGGTGCAGACAGCTTCACCTATCGACTGAATAATGGGATAGACGATGTCTCGTCGCCCGCAACTGTGACGATTGAGGTCACGAACGTCGGTCCTTCTGCCACTTCCAAAACGTACACAGTTGCTGCCGATCAACCGTTAGTAACAACCACTGGTAGTGGCGTTCTTGGATCTGCCAACGACCCCGACGGAGACCGACTGATTGCTTATCCGGATCCAGCGCTCGCAGGGACCGTTCCAGCTGGTGGCAGCGTAGTACACGGCAGTTTGGAGTGGAACGAAGACGGTTCCTTTGTGTTCATTCCAGTTGCCGGATTTCATGGAACAACCTCGTTCGACTTCTTCGTTACCGACGACGTGAGTCCGCCGATTCAGCAGACGATTACGATCAACGTTCTAAACAACAGTGCGCCCAGTGGAAGTGCCCGCGCGTTCTACACGTACCGCGACCAGCTGCTAACGGTTGGGCGCGGACAGGGCGTGTTGCGCGATGCAATTGACGAGCATCCGGGTTCTCTAACCGCGGTACACGTTGGTGGACCATTGAATGCGGCTTCCTTTAACTTGAACTCCGATGGATCATTCATCTACGTACCAGTTTCGGGCTATGCATCTCCCGAAGGTACTCCAGACGAGTTCACGTTCTTCATTCGCGATGAACTGGGGAACCAAAGCGCCATCTACACAGCCACCATCACGGTTGATCACTTTCTAGATTTTGGCGCTAGCAAGATACAACCAGGAGTGGCGCTTCCGTGTAGCGGCGACTTGCTGGTGCCAACACACGACTACGACGGTGATCCATTGACAGTCTCGCGCGACAGTTCAGACGGAGTGGGCAGCGTCGTGGTCAATAGTGACGGATCGTACGTGTTTACACCGCATCCGATTGCGAGTTACGAACAGGGCTCTTTTGGTGTCGCCATTTCAGATGGCTTCGAAACAGAGCACCTGAGCGTGAGCGTGAGCTGCCATACGGACGTCGATGCCGATACGCTTCTTGAGGCAGGGGAGACGTGGCATGGGCCGAGCAGTCTGATTGTCCAGAACGATGGTCCGGGAACCGTGCAAGTGGCAGGTTGGACAACGGATTCTGCGACGTTAGCGGCCGTGAGCGGAAGTTCCTTCAATGTATACGTCACGGGCGGCAGCGTGACTTGGACGGGCAGCGTGAGTGGACAACTCACGCTTAGCGCGACTTACGACATCTCTGACATTTCGATTTCCGGCGATGTCTTCATCTCAAGTGGGACGGGAATGGTCGGCGATATCACCGCGAGAAACGTGCGCGTTCTCGCCTACTCCATCGGCGATGTGTATGCGACTGGCGATGTTATTGATCTAATCGTGGGGGTTAGCTCGGGCTTCGATGCGATGGGAAGAACGCGACCGTGGGATGCCGCCAGCAAGCTTGGAACCATCGGAAATGTTACCGCCGTCGGCTCGATCGGCTATGTTTCGGGAACACGCATCAAGGACGTGGAAGCAGGAGTCGCGGTCGACACGATCGAAGCTTACGAACTTGGTTCAGTGACGGCTGGGACAAATATCGGGACGATAAAACTCACGACTGCGTTGATCAATGACATCTCGGCAGGTGGACACATAGGGTGCGTGTCCGACGCAGGGCTGGCTAACTGCAGTTTAGCTGTGCAGTCTTACGCGGGGAACCCCGAGGGTATTCACATCGCCGGTCCGATCGCAGCGAAGATTTCGGCGGGAAAGTCGATTGAACGTATCTTGGGGCTTGAATTGAGTTCTGCCGGCACGATCAGCGCCGGTCAAGACATTCATGATGTCGAGATGCTGGAAGACATTGCTGGTAATATTACTGCGGGGAGAGACATTTACCGCGTTGCAGCCGGTGCGTCGATCACATCGTCTGGACGAGTCGAGGCTGTTGGCGGGATCCGAGATGTCACCACAGGATTCGACAGTCTCGGCACCATTCTTGCACTCGATCAAAACTCTTCGCTCGGTCTAGAACTTCGCGCCAATCGAATGGTGTCTGGTACTGTTGAGGTTGGGAAGATTGTCTCGATTGCGGCCGGCCTGGAGCTTACTGCCGACATCGATTCAGCAACCTCGATCGGCGAGATTGAATCACGCGTGATCGATGCCGAGATCGTATCAGGTACAACGATCGGTATCGTTGCCGCGACTCGCACCATTAGCGGCAAGATCGATGCAGGCACTGACATCAACCAAATTCTTGCCGACCGGGACATTAACGGCGAGATCGAGTCTGGTGGCAACATCAACGAAGTTAGGTCGAGGCTGGACATCGTAGCTAGTATTGACGCCCTCTACGGGCACGTCGAACTAGTCGACGCAGGCGTTGATCTCAAAGGTTCCATCAACGCCCATTCGATGGGAACGATTGATGCGGGACGCGATATCTACTCGGCGGCGTGGATCAGTGTGAATGTTGGCGGAATTAACTTGATCAATGCGGGAAGAGACATCCTGGCTGCCTCCATTGGTACGAACGGCGACATCGCGAGTGTTGTTGCGGGCGGTACGATTGCTTCGAGCATAGCCGCTGATGGAAGTGTCTTACTAGATGTGACTGCGGGCCGAAACATCTCGGGTTCGATCACCGTTGGGGGGAGCATCAAAAACATTCGGGCAGGAAAGCCATCCAGCGGTTCGGCGGCGTCATCGGGAAGCATTACGTCCGCGACGATTTCAGCCGGAACTTGGATCACGCTGATCGAGGCTCTTCAGTCGCAGCTTGACTTGGCGGGCGGTGATATTTCTGTGGGAACAATTCAGGCGGGCACCTACATTACGACCATCGCAGCAGATGGCACCATCGAGGCAAACATTGAGGCGCAATCCTACATCAAGACAATCGACGCCGGTCGAAAGAACGTAGGTGACATCATCGGTGACATCAAGGCGGTCACCGAATCGATCGATATCGTTCACGCAACACACGGAAGCATAGAAGGGAGCGTGGTAGCAGGGGCAGATATCGATTCTATTTACGCCGATTTCAACATCATCGCCGACATCGAAGTCGATACGACCTTGCCCAGCGTTACTGGGCGTGAAGGCGAAATCAATGGTTCGATCGATGTTGGGACGGATCTCACGATCGTTCACGCTGGCGGAACGATCGATGCCACGATCGAAGCAGGTGGAACGATTAAGGAAGTCTTCGCCGGTCTTGCGTATGGAGGAAGCATTCTCCAAAGCATCAACGCGGGTGTCGAGATCGAAAATGTAACGGCGCACGAGATGTGGGATGCAGGATACGCGTTGCCAGTTTGGGAAACGGAAGACTATAGCACGGGACTCGATTTGAACGTCGGCGATAGCACTCCTTCTTCTACCAAGCGTCCTAAGCCGGTAGAGTTGCCTTACATTGGGATATCCGGATCCAGCTCCATCGAAGGCGACATCACCGCTCCGACGATCGAGTCGGTGGTTGCCTTCGGAGACATCACAGGCGACATTACTGGCGACTTGAATCTCGAATCGGTTTGGGCTCAGGGAAACATTACCGGGGCCGTTTCCTCTGGCAAGAGTCTTGAAATAGATGCTTGGGGAACGTTGGACGAGGTCAACGCGACGGAGGGCGTTGTTGCTCGTGCTTACAAGAGTATGAACAGCACGATCGACGGCGGGCAAGGCACTGTTGAGGCGACTTCGTGGGATGCCGTGAAAGGAGCGGTACAAAGTAGTCTTGATGTGAATGTCTTTGCGTATGGGACTCTTAGCGGAGCGGTGGAAAGTGACAGTGGAGACGTTTCGGCAGTCGGTCTGGGAGTGGTTACCTCACCCGAGATTAAAGCCAAAGGTGCGGTCATGGTTGGAGGCGGTACTGTCGTTTCCAATAGCTTAGAGAGCGAGTCGAAGGATATTATCAGTATCGCGCTAGATACTTTGGTGCTGAATCAGATCAACGTCCTCGGTGGCCAGCACATTGGAATCTCGCTGGGCAATCTTAGTCTCGGGCATGTTAATACATTTGGTCTTTTCGGTGCCACGTTGTTGGCAATGAAGGACCTGACTGTCAACAAGGTCACAACGGGCGAGTTGAAAGTTTACGCTGGCGGCGACGCCGAGTTGAGGAACACTTCCATTCGAACCGCAACCATCGAGGCAGCGAATGTCAGTGGCGACATCACGGCAACACAAGGATACTCCAGTGACAGCTTCGTCGATATTCAAGCTTATGGCGATGTGTCGGCGAACGTTAGTTCTCATCAGAAGATCAGTATCTGGGCAGCGGGCGACGTCACCGGGACTTTGAACACGCCTACGACAACAGCCCCGCCATCGCCTTACCCAATCTGGTGTTGGGTGGCTCCATGTCCAACTTATGCTGCCCCGCGTGGTGATGGCACGGTCGGTCTCTTCGCAAAAGGCGATGTCATTGGTCAAATCGATTCGAGAAGCGGAATGACGGTTGATACTTGGGGGGAGATCAGCGGCGAACTGACGGCGCCGGGTGGCGGCATTCGCGCGTCGGCGCAAAACGGAATCGTCTCCAACTTGATCGAAGCGGATGGTCTGATTGAAGCAATCTCGTGGACCGACATGCATTCCAGTCTTGTCTCCAACAACGGCTATATCGATATTCTTGTTGATGGATCGTTGCAAGGCGACGCAACCGCCGCGGGTGATCTACAAATTGAAGCGTGGGATGAAATCAAGGGCGAGTTTTACGCAGGGCAAATGGCGGTAACCGCATCCGGCAACATGCCAGATGAATCACAACAAGCGGTTGCCAATCTAATCACCCATGGCGATTTCCGCGGCACGGTCACCAGCCAGGGCGACGCTCATGTCGATTCGTTGGCACAGATAAGTGGAACGATCGAAGCTGTGGGCGGTTTGGCAGCTGCCGAGTCACAGCTTGAAATGTCAGATACGATCGTTTCCGGAAAAACATTTGCTAGCGCCGCCTCGGGCATGGATATGTCGCAAGTGACCGTTGTATCACAGGGAGGTGCGGTCGCTTGGTCTAGTGGTGACTTCACGCGTTCCAAGGTCAACGCGGTCAATGACGCGACGGCGGCATCGAAAGGCGAATTTCGTGGAAGTGTAACTTCGAATATGGGTGACGCGTCGGCGTCGACGTTAGCAGATATGGCTAACGGCGTCGTCAACGCTCCCCAAGGTGATGCATTCGCCTTTGCTGGCGGGAATGCGAATGCCAATGTGACCGCTGGTTCAGGTGTTTCCATGGAAGCTTCGACTGCCCAGTTGCTGGTCGTGGGCACCATCAGCGCCAACGTCACAGGGACTCACCAAGCGTCGATTATTGGCTTGGATAATGTGAACGCTCACGGCACTTCATCGCACGGTACTGTCGACGTCTTTGCTATGGGAACGATGCAAGGTACGTTCGATGGCTTTGCAGGCGTCGAAGCGATCGCGTTGGATGAGGTCACTGAGTCCTACTTCACGAGCAAAACAGGCGACGTGACGTTAATCGGTCTTGCCGATGTCGGTGCTTATTCGGTGGATGCTGGTGGGTCGGCATTTGTCTCGGCCGGGCAATCGTTCGGTGGAACTGTCATCGCTGCTGTGGACGCGACAGTTGTCGCGGGCCAAAATGTTTTCGCGGAAGTCGAGGCGGGACGAAACGCGACCGTGAGCGCACTTCGTGGTGAAACCAAGGATGTGACGGCCAGCACCGGTGCCGCCAACGTGTTTGCAGGCCAGCGGATCGGCGGCGACATCTACGCACACGGAAATGCAACGGCGATCTAGATGAATGAACGCAACGCAAATGTCACAACCGACCAGGGGGACGGTACACTAATTGCCCTGGACCAACTCTATTCGGTTGCTAACGCCGGTCGCAATGTGGACATTGTGTCCAAGGATCAGGTTTGGACCAAAGACCACTCAAACGTCGACCTGTCGGTTGACG
>JACKQG010004858.1_pt1 | contig 15310 bp, 15 predicted proteins | sample 8237621 | NCBI WGS metagenome assembly JACKQG01 (sample SAMN15677084, study PRJNA649215) | marine metagenome | biome: marine; feature: Black Sea; material: saline water; isolation source: suspended particulate matter (SPM) from the Black Sea western gyre | collected 2013-06-09/2013-06-10 | depth... | reverse complement strand
AATATGTGCCTATGCAGGTAGTACATCAAGCCAACTCACAGGGATTCCTCGCTGCGTTCGGAATGACAAAAGAGGTGATGAATTTTCACCCCCAAACTAAAACACGCCCACTCCAAATCTGCGCTTGCGCCAGAACATATGTTCTATTACAATAATAGTACCTTTTTCGTGCCCTCGTTTACAGGTACTCTCATGACGACCGGATTTGATCTCATCTTCAACAGCCTGCGTCTCTCTCGAAAGCGATCTTCGCCCACTTTAGAGATTCCCGCAGACGGGGCTGTTCTGGCTATGCTGGGTGAGTTGGCTCAAACCCAGGAACAAAGTGTTCAGGAATTGACCGCCAAACTATTGAAGAAAGCAGTCACCGAGCTGTACCAGGCATCTGACAAAAATATCGGGCGTTGGGAAACACTCTCCGAACGCCAACAAGAAGTCGCCGCGCTGGCATGTTTGGCTTACACTAATGCCGAGATCGCCGAGAGATTAGATATCGGTTTGGAAACCGTCAAAACCCATATGAAAGAAATCCTGCGTAAATTCGAGGTGCGCGGCCGTCATCAACTGCGCTATCTGCTAAGAAGGTGGGACTTCAACGATTTTGAAGACGATGCGCCATCTGTTTGACCCCATATCTGCCAAACTCGACCTCACTCCCCCCCCACATCTGCATCCCCCAAGAGTTACCCCCAGAATCACTCTGCTAAGGGATTGCCGGAATCCACCCATTCGGCTATCTTGGGGGCATGAAACAGCTCACTGACCTTCCCAACGGTCTTATTTATCGCCTGGCCACAGACAATGTCTTCGGCCTGACCATTGAACTGGCACTCACCACCGGCATCCGGCTGCTGATCTGCGGCAACCGCCTGCCCTTCTATGATATCGCCTACGCATTAGCGCGGCGCGTTGGTCAGCATTATGAAATCATTCTGAAGGAGGAGATAACCTTCTCCCGCGCCGAAACCTGCATCCAGTTGGTGGATTTCCTCGAAGAGATGGAAGCACGGGCGACCCCATTGTTGGTCAGTGATCTTTTGGCACGGTTCTACGACGAAGAGGATCACCACGTTGATGAACTCTTCTTCACCTGTCAGATCGAGCTTCAACGCTTGAGCAAAACTGCTTTGGTTTTCGTCAGCGCGGACCCGCGGTCACCATTGGAACGGTTAGGTCATGTTTTATCCAGAACCACGCGCGAGGTAGAAAGAATCAATTGTCATTCTGAGAAGTCCCAAAGGGACGACGAAGAATCCCTGAAGCGTCAGGATAATTTATTTCCACAACGACTCCAATATATCAAAGGTCTCGGAGATTCTTCGCTACGCTCAGAATGACAAACAACAATCGTTATGGGCCACACACTGCCACCCTTTTCCCAACAATTCAAACTCGAACGGAGCATGTTCAGCGAGATGCGCCGGGCACTGCTGCTGCGCGACGATAAAGCGCTCTTCGATGACCTGTGGAATAAGGCAGAGTTCCATGTCCCCGCAGCGGAAAAGGCCAAGCATCCCCTGCCCATCACCAGCATTCTGCTGTGCATGAACCTGGAGCAGGAAAAGGCCATCTACCAACTAGAGGGCAAAGTCTTGGCAGGTGCTCAGCGCGCCCAAAAACTTGAAGAAAAAATAGAAGCCAGCCAGGCAGAAAATACCGTATTGAGGGGCGAAATCGAAAGTTTGCGCTGGGAAATCGACCAACTCCAAAAGAGTTTGCGCGCCGAATTACTCGAGATCTTGTACCCCAGCTATGTGCCATGAACCGATGCAGGTTTTCACTACGCCTAGGGCAGCCTCTCCACCATTGAGGCCTGCACTGACACCAGCTAGATATATCAAAAATGAATTGTCTCTGAAATATCAAGTTCGATTAGAACCGACTTCCTGTCTCAGCAGAGATTTCAATTTCTCGGATTGCTATGCCTCATATCACGCACACATCAGAACTCATCGGCTGGCTCTTTGCCGTCTATCCAGACAGCGTGGATGGCGCTGTGATCTGGTTGATTGCTGAAGATGGGGTGCGCCATCGCATTTGCCAGCCGTATCCGACATCCTTCTATCTCGCAGCGCGAGATTCTATTCGCCTGATGAACGTTCATTTTTATTTATCGGAAAGAAGTCAGCCGCCCGAAATGGCATTCACACTCAAACGCGATCTATTTAAGGGTATGCGCAAAGTACTCCAAATTCAGGCACCTGATCCCATCTTGCAAGAGCACATCTTTTACCACCTGCAGAAACGCTTCAAATATATCCAGTATTACAATGCAAAAATCCCTTTCTCGGTGCGCTTCGGCGGCGAAAACGGATCATTCCCCATGGCCAAGTGCCGCCTGGTGCTGGACGACGCCGACGGGCGGGTCGAAAGCATCGATGTTTTAGACAGTCCCTGGGATTTGAGCTACGACCTGCCTACACTTCGAGAGTTGACAATCCAGCCAGATACCGACCCGACCTATGCGCCACCCAGTCGCATAAATTTGCAGGGTGGTGACTCTCATTGGGAGTACGAAATGGGAGACGACCACAGTCTGCTGTTGGGGTTCATGGAAATTTTAGAAAGTTACGACCCCGATGTCATCCTGGCCGCCTATGGGGATGCCTGGCTGTTCCCCAAATTGATGCGCATTGCAGAGAAATACCAGATCGACTTCAACCCCAACCGGGATCAAAACAAAGCAGCACTTATCAAGGATGAGCTAACCTATCACAGCTACGGGCAGGTGCACTATCGCGCCGCCCAGACCCTGCTCTACGGCCGCTGGCACGTCGACCCGGGCAACGCCGCCATGACCGGCGGCTTCAATCTGCATGCTGCCATCGAGATGGCGCGCGTCAGCGGCGTGGATGTGCAAATCGCCGCTCGCAACAGCCCGGGTGCGGGCTTCACCGCCATGCAGATCCGTCAAGCCTTGCGCTGGGACGCCTTAGTGCCGCTCAAGAAACGCCAAACCGAGCCCTTTCGTCCCTTGATGGCGCTGAATGACTCCGACGGCGGCGGGCTGAATTACCACCCTGTGGTGGGGCTGCACCGCGATGTGGCTGAGTTGGATTTCTTCTCCATGTATCCCTCGATCATGGCCAACTGGAACATCAGCGGGGAAACCGCCGGAGAAAGCGGAGAGTCGGTGGCCGAGGTTCCCCGCAGCGGGATGTCGATCAACCTGGATATGCCCGGGTTGGTGGCTACGATCCTAAAACCTTTGCTGGAAAAACGCCGCCTGGCCAAGGCCATGCTGCGGGCTATCGCCAAGGATGATCCACAACGAGAACAGCTTCAGGGTTCCATTGATGGGCTGAAATGGTTGGGCTATGTCTCCTTCGGCTACCAGGGGCACGCCCATAACCTATATGGGCGTATCTTGGCCCACGAGGCGATTTGTGCTATCGGGCGCGAGATGCTGGTGCGCGCAATCGAAGCTTCACAGGATTACGGCTTCAATGTTTTGGCAGCCAATACCGATGCAGTATTCGTACAAAAAATTGGGACTTCGCAGCCTGAAGACTTCCAGCCACTCATCGATGAGATCCATCAACGCACTGGGTTGATCATTGAGTTAGAGGGCATCTTTCAGTGGCTGGCTTTTTTGCCATCGAAGATAAATCCGCGCATTGGGGCATCCAACCGCTACTTTGGTAAATTTTATGATGGTGGGCTCAAAGTGCGCGGCATGGCTCAACGCAGAGCCGACTCCCCAACGTGGATCAGCAACGTCGAGCGCGAGATCATCGCTGAGTTGGCTAGCGAACCGAAGACTGAACAACTTGAAGAACATCTCCCTGAGATGCAAGCGATCATCTATCAATATGTGGCAGATCTTTATGCAGAACGGGTACCCTTAGAAGATTTGGTAACGCATAAAAGGCTTTCCAGGGAACCGGAAGAATACAAAGGCAAATCTGATCCTGCTAAATCTGCCACCCAGCTTCGAGCCGCAGGTATCGATGTGCGCGTTGGTCAGCGCATTCCCATGATCTACATCAAAGGGGAAAGGCCGGGCGTTTACGCCTGGGGGTTGCCGGAGCCGCCCAAATGGAGTCAGATCGACAAGAGCCGCTACCGTGATTTGCTGATCCGCACGGTCTATCAGGTGATGCAGCCATTGGGCATAAAAGAAACTGATCTCAGCAGCCTGGTAATTGGCGGCGGGCGCCAGTTGGAGTTATGGCCAGAAGATAATGAATTAGACGCTTACGATGATGACTCATCTCTGGCAGACGACTTGTTTGGGCCCTATTTGATTATCTGATAATTTAATCCACCATGTTGTCACTCTGAGCGACCAAAGAGAGCGAAGAGTCTTGAAGAATCACTCAAACGATGTTTCTCCCTCATAGATGCTTCACATCGTTCAGCATGACAAAAATATAGACCCCCTGAATATGTTACAGCGCACAAGTATTTGCACAAAATAAGAAATGACTTATAATACCAATGTTTACCAATTATATCCAATTAATACTGCTATAGTTTACAGCCTCCCCATTCGCGTCAAGAGAGAAAAAATATGTCAAAAACACAGCATGGCTATATGATCATCGCAGACATCACTGGGTATACGGCTTTCTTAAGCGGTTCAGAATTAGAACATGCTGAAGATAGCCTGAGGTCATTGATCGGCCTGCTTATTGAGCAAACTCAAGTTCCATTGCTGATTTCCCGCCTCGAAGGGGATGCAGTCATCAGCTATGCCGACAAACGCAGCATCCTGCAGGGCCAGACACTGGTCGAAATGATGGAATCTACTTATGTGGCTTTCAAGCGCGCCATCGAACTGATGGTGCTTAACACAACCTGCACCTGCAACGCCTGCCGCAATATCTCCAACCTGGATCTTAAGTTCTTCGTCCATTATGGTACCTATATGCTCCAACAGCTGCCAGCCTACACAGAACTGATCGGCACTGATGTCAACACAGTTCATCGGCTGACGAAAAATTCGATCAAAGAGAAAATCGGCTGCGAGGCTTACGTGGCCTACAGTGAGGCAGCCGTGGAAGCGTTGCAAATACAGGAGCTGGCCAAAACCATGGCCGCCCACACCGAGGAATATGACCACATCGGCGCGGTGAACATGTTCGTGCAGGATATGGCCGCAGTCTGGGAGCGCAGAAAAGAAGGCAGCCGCATCCTGGTCACCTCTGAGGATGCACTCATCACTTGCGAATTTGAATATCCATTAGCCCCTATGTTGATGTGGGATTATGTCACCAAACCTGAATTCAAAGCTATGCTCTCTGGTTCCGATACTGCCGTAATCGACAATATGGACAACGGCCGGATTAGTTTGGATTCAGCCTATATATGTGCGCACGGCAAGAGCATTACGCCCCAAACTGTCGTTGACTGGCAGCCCTTCGAGCAATTTACCATCCACAGCCCGATACCGATGGGCATGTATGTATATTGGACAACATATTTAGAACCGACGAAAACAGGAACAAAAGTCACCAGTTTGAGTAGTGAGCTTCAGGGCAGCAGCAGTTTGGTTAGAAAATTAATGATGGTTTTTATGCGACAGGTAGTAATCAAGACTACGATGGAAGGGTTCGAGAAATTAGGGGTGCAAATTGAGAAAGACATCCAAGAGGGAGCCGTATACCAGCCTGATGCAGCAGCAGTCGAATTTGATGTCGGAGCACTCCGAGCGGCTATGGCCGAGAACATGGCGGCGTAGTAATCCCAAGAGATTGCGAGATATGGAAATCTCGGCTCACTGCTAAACTTCCCCCGTTTCATTGATACCGCAATTCAAAGGTATGAATTTTATTCCAAATTTTTAACCTGTTCTTCGATCCAGGAATAGGTTTTGCTAATACCTTCCTCGAAGGAGTACTTCGCCCTCCAACCCAGCGAATGGATGCGGTCTTTGCTCAAAATACGCGCTTGAACACCCACGGGCCCTTCGATATGGTTCATGCTTATTTTTTTCCCGGAAGCTTTAATGATCTTGTAAACCATTTCAGCAACGGTGGTAAATTCGGTTGTACCAATAGTGACTGGCTCTCGACAATCTGACTGCATCAGCACGAAAACTCCATCCACTAGATCATCTACGTAGGTATAAGCACGAATTGCAGTGCCATCTCCCCAAACATCAATGACACCGCCATCCTCTGCCGAAGCTACTTTCCTGCAAATTGCTGCAGGAGCTTTTTCGCGCCCCCCGTCCCAGGTTCCTTCGGGGCCAAAACAATTCTGGAAGCGGGCAATTCTGACACCCATACCCTGATTGCGCATGTAGGCCAATGCCATGCGTTCTGCGTAGAGTTTCTCCCAGCCATACTCGTTATCTGGGAAAGCTGGGTAGGCTTCGTCTTCAGTCAACGCCCGCTCTCCGGGCTGCATGTTACGGTACACACACGCCGAGGAGGAAAACAAATAGCGCGAGGCACCCATCTTGGATGCTTGATCGACCATATGGATATTGATCAGGGCGCTGTTGCGCATGATCTCGGTCTCGGATGAATGGATAAACCCCATGCCACCCATGTCTGCCGCCAATTGATACACCTCATCAAAAGTGTCATCGGGTAGTGTGAGTGCTGCTTTACAATTGGCTTCTTCTCTCAAATCGAGGAGCAGAAATTCATCTGCCTGTGTGGTGGCAAATTCAGGCTCTTTGATATCCACCCCTCGCACCCAATAGTTTTCTCTTTTCAGTTTCTTCACCAGGTGGCCACCAATAAATCCACCAGCACCACAAACTAAAGCCTTTTTCATAAATTCTCCTTCAAATTCTTAGATTTAGATTTTACCAAGCCTGAGTCCATCTCTCAGTTTTAGCAACGCTGCGTGTTTACCAGGTATCGTAATCATCGCTATGTTTGCGATATTCTAGATCCCCAAGGTTTCCCTGCGAGATCGCCTCCTGGGCTACATGAAGCGTCCTGGTCAGATGGAGAATTTTGCACGATTCTTCAAGACTCGAACACCATTGGTATGCCTCTTCAAGCACCGGACCGATTGAGAAACAACCGTGACCGCGCAGCATGAAAATCTTGTATTCGCCCAACACTTTGGCAGCCATCTTTGCTACTTCCGTGGAACCGACCGTCTTCTCTGTTTGCACGACCGGCACCTTTCGGAAGAGATATGAACCCTCGCTGTCGATAGGAATGATGGCATCCTTAACAACCATCGATAAGGCCACAGCGTACGGAGGATGCACATGCACAATCGCCAGGGCGGGCGTATGCTGATAGATCTCCCGGTGAACAACCAACTCGCTGGAAGCCAGCATAATATTGCTGTCATCTTCTTCTAGCCCAATCTCGATAATATCCATCTCTGTGAGGTGAGCAAGCATCGCGCCAGTGCGGGTGATGAAAATGCGGTCGCCCATGCGCACGCTCAAATTGCCTCCATGAGAGGAAGTCAATCCCCGTAAAAACAGATCATATCCAAAGCGTTGAAATTGATCAAGCATGGCTGCGCTCCTCCATGAATTGTGCGCCTAATTCTTCCAAACCTAAAGCGGATAATTTACGCTCCGTTGGAACGCCCTCAGAATCCCAACCTCGGAAGCGATAATATTCTACTAGCATCTCGTCCAAATGGACCACATAGCCAGCACTGCCCCCTTCTTCCAGGGGTTGCTCGAGAAACCTGGGAGGCAGTGTATCGTCCAAGGAACTGAATCCAGCTCGGAGGTTGTAAAGGCGCTCTAAATTCCAGATACGCTCTCCAGCCAGTTGAAGATCCTGCACTTCATATTCTACTCCGGTGATGGAGGTCATCAAGCGAGCAAAGAAATCGTCCCCAATGGCAAAATTGACAAATTTACACATACCAATGGAATCGATCACTGCATTGGTGTGCTGCATAACAATCAGGATGCCAGCTTTCCCGCTGGGGGCGTGGCGATCTAACATTTTAGGTGCTCCCAGCAATTCTGGACCCAACATGTTCCCGCGCAGGTGACAAGCTCCGCGGTTCGAAGTGGCATACAACAATCCTTGGCCCTGCATTCCGCGAGGATCATAAGCGGGAAACTCAAGGCCTTTAACTTGCATGGCAATTTCGGGTGCCTGATATTTTTCCGCCAGGCGCTTAGAGCCAACGGCCAGTTCACCCCCAATGTTTTGGCGATTGGCAATATCTATAATGGTTTGCAACAGAAGATCGACGCGGCCAAAAGCTAGCTCCGTATCCAGTAAATCGCGTTGGGCTAACTCCATGGCGCAGGCAATCGTCGCGCCGCAGGAGATCGTATCCATACCAAGGCGGTTGCACAAGTAATTGGCCTCAATGATGGTTTCAAAATCATCAATACCCAACGATGATCCCAGCGCGTAGATGGTTTCATACTCCGGCCCTTCGCCACTTTCTTTGCTGGTTTTGGTGTTGCGCTTGCAGCCAATCGGGCAACTCCAACAGGCGCCGCGTTTGGTGAGAAACTCGTCCCGTAGGCGTTCTCCAGAGATTTTATCCGCTGCGGCGAACTCTCCCTTCTGGAAATTGTGCGTGGGCAAAACCCCATACCAGTTCATTAAATTGACTAGCACAGCAGTACCAAACTCGGGCAGCCCTTGCGAGGTGCGCGGTGAGGCATTGACCATTTTGCCTGCTTCGTAGGTGACGAATTCATAGATATCTTTATTGGCAATCTCAGGCTTGTCTTTACCATGAGCGACAATCGCCTTGAGATTTTTCGACCCCATCACTGCGCCAACTCCACCTCGACCATAGGAGCGACCGTTTTCGTCAGCGATGGAGGCGAAGAGCACCTGATTCTCGCCCGCCGGGCCAATGCTAACCACCGCAGAGCCCTTTGATTTGAGTTGACCAACCGTTTCAGGGATTTCCTGCCCCCAAAGATCCGCCGAATGGATCTTCGCGCCCTCGGCTGTTACATCAAGCCAAACCGGACTGCTGGCCTGGCCTGTGATCACCAGGGCATCGTAACCAGCCCAGTGCAGGCGCACGCCAAATTGAGAGCCGGCATTGGCATCAAAGATCGTGCCCGTCAATGGCGATAGCGTACTCATGCTGGAGCGGCCGCCTGTGGGCACACGCACCCCTGTTAACGAGCCGGTACAAAATGCCAGGATATTCTCTGGGCCAAGTGGATCGCTATCTGGCGATACCTCGGTGTAAACAAGATATGTGCCTAAACCTCGACCACCAAGATACTGATGCAAAATATTCTCGTCGATTTCTTCAACCAAAGTTGTTCCCGTTGATAAATCTACCCGTAAAAGTTTCTTCTTCCAACCATACATAAACTAAATCTCCAATTTTTACATATCTTTCAGGTTGAGATAGCGCTGATAGGCTTCATCCCAATCCAGTTTTTTTTCGGTTGATACGTCTCAACTTCGAATGTATCCCTAATAATGGCTCTGCCTTCCATCAGAGAACCTATCGCTCCCACAGCAATAGCTTGAACCAGGATATTTCCTATGGCTGTCGCCTCAACTGATCCTGCGATGACAGTTCGACCAGTGGCATTGGCAGTAAGCTGGTTGAGCAGTTTATTCTGCGATCCACCGCCAATAATATGATTGAGTGGATGGCGTTTATCCGTCAATTGATCGATCTGTTCTGCCATCCAACGATATTCTAATACCAGACTCTCCAGAGCGCGGCGTACAATCTTTCCATGAGTCTGTGGGATTGATTGTCCAGTTTCCTGGCAGTATCCCTGGATCGTTGAGGGCATATCAGCCAGAGCCAGGAAACGGGGATCATTGGGACAAATTAGGCCCCCATAAGGTGCCGCTTTTGATGCTATCTCAGTCAATTCAGCATAACTATACAACTTACCCTGACTCTCCCAAAGACGCCGGCACTCCTGAACTAACCATAAACCGACGATATTCTTCAGATAACGAATCTGTCCGCCATATCCACCTTCGTTAGTCATTTGAGCGTTCATGCTCTCTTCAGTGATCATTGGCTGATTCAATTCTGCGCCTAAGAGAGACCAAGTCCCAGAGCTAAGGTTGTTTATTTTCGGAATGCGTCCGATTGGTATCCTACTCCTAAAAACAAAAATGCCCCTTCATATTGAAAGGGCAAGAGGAAAGATAAAATTGTTTTTTTCGATCACGCCATCAAGCTGGTGGCAAAATCCTTCAGAGACTTTGTGATTGGATGTTCTGGGAATTCCGATACGAATACGCCCCCACTGGCCAAGACCATCATCTCATCGGAGTGAGGCAGGATGGCTGCAACCTCAGCGTCATAGGCCTGTTTGACTTGGGCGCTCACGTCATCGAAATCGAAAACTTCGGGAACCTTGTTGACAACCATAGTTAATAGAGGAACCTGGAGTTTGCGCGCCACCTCAACTGTGACACTCGTTCCCTGGTAATCTTGTTGGTCTGGCCTTAAGATGATTGCCAATACGTCAGAGATGGCAATTGATAAAAGAGTCTCTTCATTCAGGCCGGGGTGTGTGTCGATGACCAGGACATCTAACTCAAGGGCTTTGATCAAATCTTGCAGCCCATCGTTGAGGTAGCTGATATCGTAGCCCTCACGCAAGACACGGGCGATATCATTGGCATCGATGCTGGAAGGGATCAGGAAAAGCTGGCCATCGACACTTCCGATTTTCTCAGTGACGTCATAGGCAGCCTGCTCGATCTTACAATTGCCCCACAGAAAATCGTTAAGCGAATATTTCATGTCGCTTTCGTCAAACCCAAACAGGACATGGATTCCCGGTGATTGGATATCAGTATCAACAACGCCAACTTTATAACCCTGAGAAGCGAGAAGCACGGATACGTTTGCGGTGGTATTCGATTTGCCGGTTCCGCCACGGAATGAATGGATGGAGATAATTTTGGACATGCAATCCTCCTAACTAGAGTCTAATCCCTGAAATGTATGGAAGAATTTTAGGGGTCTCGAGGAATCGCCGTGGTAAGGGGCCACATTTGGGGGTAGGCGGCGTGCTCCGCACGCGCTCTACCCCCCAATGTGAGGTCTCTCACGGCAATTCCCATAAAACCAATTTTAGAGTTCAATGATGATAATTCTGTGAAATTTTAGATGACATATTTTAGCACGTCTTATTGAGAAACTTCTGAATCCATTACCAATGGGTCTCGAGGAATCGCCGTGGTAAGGGGCCACATTTGGGGGTAGGCGGCGTGCTCCGCACGCGCCCTACCCCCAAATGTGATGTCTCTCACGGCAATTCCCATAGAACCTTGCCAATTTATAGTACTCTCCGTGCATTGACAAAACATCACAAAATAAGGCACAATTCAACAATCCACATTTATCAGTTTCAACGCCAAGGAGAAATGAATGAGCAGATCACAAGTTCTCAGCTTTGTAGAAAAAATCGAGAGCAGTCCTGAACTCATCGAAGAAGTCAAACCAATGAATTTACAGGAAGTCTTTCTTATGGCCATGCAAGATGGCTATCAAATTACTACTCAAGACTGGAACGACTATATCGTAGAGAAAGTTCGTGCTGCTAGCGTTGAACTTAGCGATGCTGAGTTGGAAAATGTTGCTGCTGGTGTTGGGGTCAGCGAAATGCCCGCCTCCAGCATCATCGTTTGCTGAAAGGAGCAAACCATGAGTATCGAACTAATCAGAAGCTTTTTAGAGAAAATAGAAAACAGCCCCGAACTCATCGAAGAGGCCAAACCAATGAACGTTGGTGATATCTTGTTGCTGGCCCGGCGCGAGGGCTACGAAATTACCAATAGAGACTGGAAAGCCTATATCCAAGAAAAAATTCGCCAGGCTAGCAGTGTCCAGCTCAGCGATGCAGATTTGGATGGCGTCGCAGCTGGCGTTGGAGTTGTGAACATGGACCTGCCTGCATCCAGCCTGCTCATTTGCTAAACAACCATCATTGAAATACAACTAACACCAAGATTGAAAGAACACAGTTACTGACTAGCATGCTGTGTTCTTTGCGTTAATGCAAAAATGCTCCTTTGGATATGATAAGATTTAATAATCTATAAAGTAACAAATGGATTGCATATCGGAGTCAATCATGAGTGTGGAACAGGTTACCAACTTCCTCGAATTACTGGAGAAAAATCTCAAACTCATCGAAGAGGCCAAGTCGATGAACCTGGGGGATATACTGCTCTTAGCGCAGCGCGAAGGCTTCGAGATCAGCAACCGGGATTGGAAAGAATTTATCGGGGAAAAAATCCGTCAAGCAAACCTTATGCTAAGTGATGCTGAGTTAGAGCAAGTGGCCGCTGGTGGTGGACATCCCGATTTTGATCCAGAAATGTTTACCCATCCTCCAGTGACTTGTCTTATCGGTTGTGGATAATTTTCGTCCTTCGATTCAAATGACAAGAAGTCAGAGTTGCAATTAGCAAGGATCGCTGCTCGCAACTAACATCCTTGTTGAATGAACAGGTGAGCTATTCTATTACCTAAGAAGATACCAGATTTTAGTAAAGGAGAGGCACCCATGAGTAACAAAAATGTGATCGCGTTCGGAAAGAAAATTGCCACCAACCCTGTATTGCTGGCAGAGATTCAGAATCATTGTAAAGACCTGGCAGAGCTCGTAGCTCTGGGCCAACGTGAAGGCCTGGATTTCTCAGAGCAGGAACTGTCGGACTACTTAGAGGCAGTGACTGATCGACCGGTTGAACTCAGCGACGAGGAATTGACCCAGGTTGCAGGCGGAATTCCGGGGGGCGGGGGATATTCATTCACTTATGGCTGTACGGGAGAACCAAAATATGAAATTAATGGAGTCGTTTATTGCTCAGGTGGCTGATACGCACTATTGAGCCAAATGCTATTTTCTGACAGCCGAGAAGGGTAAATCATACGCAGTTACGAAGGAATTCCAGAAATATTGGGGGCGGGTTGCCCCCAATATTTCCTGTTTTCGCTTTTTCAATTGCGCATATCTTTTGTGATGTCAGATTAAATCGGGAAGAACTGTTGAAATGATTTTCATTCGGTATGAACTATGGATTCAATCTTCACAGACCAACGATTAGGGCGTATTGCAGCCCGGGCCAGTACGCTTCCTGAACGATTGGAGGGGGATTTTATACCCGATCAGGTTGTCCAACATAATGAACATATCAATCACCGTGTAAAAGCCTGGGCCAAAGCTATCGGCAAGGGGGATATAGAACAGGTAGAGCGAAGGCTGGCGCTGGATGGTCTGACACTAGAGACTGTGCGATCTTATCTGGGGCGTGTCAGCCTGAAAGAGGGTGGAGAATTACCCCCTTGGGTGACCCTGCTGCCGGAGATTGTCGAGAGGGCTGCCAGATATCCGCTGGATTATCTGCTCGACGGCACCCCCAGTTCCGAACCCTTTATCGATGCCGAAAAACCACAGCCTTTTGAAGATATCCTGATTCCGCTGGTCAAGTATGGCAACAGGTTATTGTTCAATGGAGCAGAAGCAACCCCAAACCTCGGCATCCTCTCTGATGCAGCGCGCAGCAGCCTATCTCGCTATTTGCTACATCGTCTGACCCTGATCAGCTCTCGAGTATTGCACCGGGAATTCTGGCTATATCGGGTCGAACGTAAACCCATCCTGGCACTGGTAAATCTAGATACGCTGACGAAGGAAGCTGATCAGCCCGAAAATGCACTCTATGGGCAATTTGTACAGCAGGTTCTAAGTGAAGAGAACTTGTTGGCGCTCCTTGAAGAATATTGTGTGTTGGCGCGCCTGCTCGTCGAGGAGATCAATACTTGGGTTGATGTAGTGGGAGAATTCTTAGCACGCCTGACTAACGATTGGGATGCTATCGAAGATCAATTTGGGGAAACTGGGACATATATCAAGGATATCGAAGCAGGTCTCTCAGACTCACATAACAACGGGCGCATGGTCTTCCGCCTGGAATTCGAGAGCGGCCTGAAACTGATCTACAAACCTCACTCCATGGCCATGGAATCTGCCTATCAGGCATTTGTATCTTGGATCAATGACCAGGGGTCCCTGCTGCCGCTCAAATCTCTTCGATTGATCGACATGGACACCCACGGTTGGGTGGGGCTGATCGAACATCAGCCTTGCGAGACACCTGCCGAAATGGAACGGTACTATTATCGAGTGGGGATGCTGATCTGCCTGATGTATTTGCTCAGCGGTACGGATTTTCACTATGAGAATATCATCGCCAACGGAGAATTTCCCATCCCGGTGGATTTGGAAATGCTGCTCTATCCCCCCATGGCTTCAGACCTGGATGATGTTTTAGACCACAGCGCCAATTCCTGGGAGCGATTGACCACTATTTTCCATAGCACGATAGTGCCCTTTGGCAACCCACAACTGCAGGGTGGGGTCGATAGCAGTTTTTTAGGCGCTTCTGCAGAAAAACAATCCGTAACCCGAAAAAGATTGAAATACATTAACCGGGATGCGATGCACTGGGTTGATGAAAGCTTTGAGATTGACCCACATAAAAATAATTCTGGGGTCATCTTCGAGGGAGAATTACAAAGGCCGCATGAGTATCGCCAACAGATCCTGGCCGGATTCGAGGACACTTATTACTTCTTAATCAATAATCGGGAAGTTCTCTTGGGTGCATCCGGACCATTGAGCTGGTTCATAAATCTGCCTACTCGTTTTGTATTCCGGGCTACTCAGATTTATTACAAAGTCTGGCTTAGCAGTCTGGAGGCAAAGTGCTTGCGAGATGGGGTCGATCGCCAGATTCAACTTGAACATCTCGCTCGGGCTTATTTGCAGGAAGAAATCGGGGTGCAGCGCTATTGGAAGTTATTCAGGGAAGAGATCGCTGCGCTAACTCAAAATGATATTCCTCTCTTCTATATGACCACCGACAGTCTCGATCTAACAACCCCTGGTGGGGATGTGATCCCGGGCTGTTTCCTGACCAGCGGATATCAGCGAGTTTTGGGGAATTTGCGCAATTTGAGCGCAGCCGATCTGCAGCGCCAACGCAGGTTTATTCGCCAGGCATTGGTTGCAAAAAGGATTTCGGTTGCGAAGGCAGATGAGCTGGGTGTTCAGAAAACAATCGTCCCATCATCCGCACCAAACAACACTGAGCTGTTCTTAAGTGAAGCCCAGGCTATCGCCAAAGGATTGCTGGAACAGACCCTTTTTGACGGCCGCAGCGCTTTTTGGACCGATTTGCAAATGGACCTGGTCAGTGAAAACTATTACGTGCGCTACCTGGAAGATGACCTGTATTCCGGGAGCAGCGGTGTGGCTTTGTTCCTGGCTGCCATGCGCAATGTGACCGGGGAAGCAAGGTATACGGAATAAGCGATGGGGGCCCTGGAGAGCATCCGCCCACGAGTCAAGCTCGGGCAGTTGCAAGGATTCAACCAACTAGCCATTGGTGGCGCTGCG
>JACKQG010004857.1_pt1 | contig 15313 bp, 15 predicted proteins | sample 8237621 | NCBI WGS metagenome assembly JACKQG01 (sample SAMN15677084, study PRJNA649215) | marine metagenome | biome: marine; feature: Black Sea; material: saline water; isolation source: suspended particulate matter (SPM) from the Black Sea western gyre | collected 2013-06-09/2013-06-10 | depth... | reverse complement strand
GGGGAGCACTCATGAACGACAAAGCCTACAAGCGCATCATCCATGCCTGGTGCATGTACGACTGGGCCAATTCCGCTTTCGCCACGACCATCCTGGCCGCCGTCTTACCCATCTACTACAGTCAGGTTGCCGGGGCGACACTGCCCAGTGAGGCCAGGGCGACCGCCTATTGGAGCCTGGGCCTGAGCTTGAGCCTGCTCATCGTCGCCGTGCTCTCGCCCATCCTGGGCACTGTCTCCGACGTGATGCGCGGCAAGAAGCGCTTCCTGACTGTCTTTGCTGCCTTGGGCATCGTGGGCACTGGCTTACTGGTACTCGTGGATACCGGTGACTGGCTGCTGGCTTCGATCCTGTTTGTCCTGGGCCGCATCGGCTTCACGGCTGCCAACGTCTTCTACGATGCCCTGTTGCCCCATGTGGCCAGAGAAGAAGACCAGGATAGGGTCTCTACGCGCGGCTATGCGCTGGGCTACCTGGGCGGTGGGTTGCTGTTGGCCATCAACGTGGTGATGATCCAGCTCTTGCCCAGCACCTGGGGGCCGCGGCTCTCCTTCCTGAGCGTGGCTATCTGGTGGGCGATCTTTTCCATCCCGATTCTCACCCGTGTGCCGGAACCGCCAGCAGCCACCGCCACCCTCGTCCCTGGTGAGAACGTCATCACGGTGAGCTTCCGGCGGCTGGGGGACACGCTCAAGGACATTCAGCGCTACCGCGAATTGTTCAAGTACCTGATCGCCTTCCTGATCTACAACGACGGCATCGGCACCATCATCGGCGTGGCCGCCATCTATGGGGCCGAGTTGGGCTTCGGCAGCATCGAACTGATCCTGGCGCTGTTGCTGGTGCAGTTCGTGGGTATCCCCTTCAGCCTGATCTTTGGTCGCTTGCCCAGCCGTGCCGAGAAGCGGCGGCCTCTGTTCCTGGCCTTCATCGTGTTCAATCTGATTGCTCTGCCGCTGGTCGGTGTTGTCGGGGCCCGGGTGTTGCCCGGCGAGATCTCGGGAGCGCCGCTGCCGCCGTATGCCAGCACGGCGACGGCCGTAGGCGAGGGCGTTTACCTGGCCGATAGTGCGGCTTTGCGCTACAGCGGGGCCTGGGAAAGCGTGCTCGTTGCAGGGGAAGAACTCGGCACTGATCAGGATCTGATCTACGCCGTCGCTTACGAGCCCGGGACACGCAGCGATTTTGCCTTCAATGGGCAGAAGATCGAAGTAACCTATAGCATCGGGCCGGACCGCGGCATCTGGGATGTGGAGTTGGACGGCCAGCCTCTTCTAGACGAGGACACAGGTGAGACACTCACAGTTGATGGCTACAACGCCACGGTGCGTTATGGTGTGCATCGTACCTTCCAGGCAGAGAAGCCTGGGGAACACGTTCTGGCTCTGGTCAGCACTGGCGACAAGAACGCCGCCAGCGCAGGCACAGCCATGACCTTGGCCCAGGTGGAGGTTCTGCCGCCGATACGCCAGAGCAACTTGCCATTGATCATCGGCTTGATCATCGTCCTGGAGGTCCTTGGCGCCCTGTTCGCATGGCTGCTGGGCCGGGCGCTTTTCTCCCGCTGGGCCGAGACGCTGGACGCCCGGCGCAGCATCATCCTGGCACTGGTTGTCTATGCCGTGATCGCCATCTGGGGCTACTTCCTGAACTCGGTCGTCGAATTCTGGTTCCTGGCCTGGATGGTGGCCATTGTCCAGGGCGGCAGCCAGGCCCTGAGCCGTAGTCTCTACGCCAGCATGTCGCCAGCGGCCAAGAGCGGCGAGTTTTTTGGCCTCTACGGCGTGATGGAGAAGTTCTCGGCCATCATTGGCCCCCTGCTCTTTGCGGCTGCGGTCGCCGTCTTTGACAGCAGCCGGCCAGCAGTCCTGAGCCTGATCGTGCTCTTCTTGGTCGGCATCTTCTTGCTGCGGCGGGTGAACGTGGAGGAGGGCCGCCGCGTGGCGAAGGAGGAGGACGCCAGGGCGGGGTTGTCGCTTGCTCCTTGAGGGTCGCCTCTGATTCGCGAAAGGAAGCCTTCCATGCCTGAGATACCGGATCGCAACCTGGCCCTGGAACTGGTACGAGCCACCGAGGCTGCGGCCCTGGCCGCGGCGCGCTGGATGGGCCGGGGCGACAAGGCCGCCGTGGACCAGGCCGCCGTAAACGCCATGCGCCTGGTCTTGAACACCGTGGAGATGGATGGCATCATCGTCATCGGCGAGGGAGAGAAGGACAGTGCCCCCATGCTCTGCAATGGGGAGCGTCTGGGCACCGGTCATCTCCCTTCGGTGGACATCGCTGTGGACCCTGTGGATGGCACCCGACTGACGGCCGAGGGGGGCGCGGGGGCGCTGAGCGTGGTGGCCGTCTCGGAACGGGGCGCCATGTACGCCCCAGGCAGCGTGGTCTACATGGACAAAATCGCTGTGGGGCCGATGGCTCGTGGCGTGATAGACATCAACGCGCCGGTGGTGGAGAACCTGCGGGCAGTGGCCCGGGCCAAGGGCAAAGACGTGGATGACCTCACGGTGATCATCCTCGATCGTCCCCGCCACGCCGAACTGATCCGCCAGGTGCGCCAGACAGGCGCCCGCATCCGCCTCATTCGCGATGGCGACGTGGCGGCGGCCATTGCCGCCGCCCGCCCTGAGACAGGGATTGACATCCTGGTGGGTGTTGGGGGATCTCCGGAAGCGGTGCTCACCGCCTGTGCCCTCAAGTGTATGGGGGGCGAAATGCAGTGCAAGCTGTGGCCGCGCGACGACAGCGAACGGCAGGATGCCCAGGAACAGGGGCTGGATCTGGAGCAGGTGCTGACCATTGATGACCTGGTGCGAACTGATAATGTTTTCTTTGCGGCCACGGGCGTGACCGATGGTGAGTTCCTGGAGGGGGTCAATTTCTTCGGCACAGGCGCCCGCACGAGCAGCGTCGTCATGCGCTCCAAGACCGGCACCATCCGCAACATCGAGGCCACCCATCGCTGGGAGAAACTGATGCGCTTCAGCATCATCAAATTCGATCAAACGGTGAGAAATCAGGATGGGGGAAACCTCTGATCTCCCGTTTGCCGTCTTTGGGAAATGATGCTATAATTGCCACGTATTAGCAATAGAAGGCACGGTTGATCGTGCCAGAAGCATTCTGAACTCACACCACCCGGCCAGCGAGCTGCCCTTTTGATTGGCCTAGCTGTGCTGGCATGTTCCTCACGAATGTTCCCATCTTTCTCTGGCTCTTATTCACACCATTGAATGAATAGACAATCGGGTTATCATGTCCCGTGAATTGTCTTTCGGCTGTTCCTTCGCCGCCTTACACGGCTGGTGACTATGTTATCCCGCCTTCGGGACGTTCGGCGCAGGTGCAGCAGGCGTTGTGCACCACTGGATGACGGGCGCGGGAGTGACATCTGATTCCTTGCCTGGGAGTGAACTGACCATGAACGACAAACACAGTATGAACATTGCTGAACTGGAAAAGAATACCGTAGGTGAACTGCGTGACATCGCCCGCGACAAGGATGTCACCGGCTACACGCGGCTGAAGAAGGTCGATCTCATCTTGCGCATTCTGGCCGCGCAGGCCCAGGAGATGGGCTTTTTCCTGGGCGGCGGCGTGTTGGAGATCGTTTCGGAGGGCATCGGCTTCCTGCGCTCGGTCCACATGCTGCCTGGCCCGGAGGATGTCTACGTCTCTCAATCCCAGATCCGCCGTTTCGGTTTGCGCACGGGCGATCATGTCATCGGACAGGTGCGTCCGCCGAAGGAATCGGAGAAATACTTCAGCTTGTTGAAGGTGGAAACGGTCAACGGCCAGGACCCGGAAGAGGCCAAAGAACGTCCCCGTTTCGAAACGCTGACCCCCGTTTTTCCTGACCAGCAGTTTCGGCTGGAGACCAGTCCGGACATTCTGGTCACCCGCTTGCTGGATCTGCTGGCGCCCATCGGCCGCGGCCAGCGCGGCCTCATCGTCTCCCCGCCCAAGGCAGGCAAGACCACTGTGCTGAAGCTCATCGCCAACGGCATCACCAGCAATTACGACGACGTGCACATGATAGTCGTGCTTATCGGCGAGCGACCGGAGGAGGTGACGGACGTGGACCGTTCGGTGGAGGCGGAGGTGGTGGCGGCCACGTTCGATGACCCCGTGCAGGATCACACGCGGGTAGCGGAGATGGCTCTGGAGCGGGCCAAACGATTGGTGGAGGCGGGCAAGGACGTGGTCATCCTGGCCGATTCCATCACCCGTCTGGCCCGTGCCTACAACCTGGTGGTGCCCCCCAGCGGCCGCACGCTGTCGGGCGGCATTGATCCCGCCGCTTTGTACCCTCCCAAGCGTTTCTTCGGCGCCGCGCGCAACATCGAAGATGGTGGCAGCCTGACCATCATCGCCACCTGTATGGTGGATACGGGCAGTCGTATGGATGACGTGATCTACGAGGAATTCAAGGGCACGGGGAACATGGAGCTGCATCTGAACCGCAAACTGTCTGATCGGCGCATTTTCCCGTCCTTCGACATTGAGCGCTCCGGCACCCGCCGGGAGGAACTGTTGCTGGAACCGGAAGTGCTGAGGAGGGTATGGACCATGCGGCGCATGGTTGATGCCTTGGGCGGTGGCGAAGACGCCATCGTTCCTCTGCTCGACCAACTGCGGCGCACGCGCAGCAACCGGGAGTTCCTGGCCTCTCTTACGGCAGGCGGGATTTAGTGCACTGGAGGCAGAAGCGGATGCCTGAAGCGCTGCTATTCCCAGGCGAAGACGATAGCCCGATGTCCCCATCCGATGCCCCGGCTGATCTGGAAGCTGCCGCGGGCGATGATGAAGAGGTCGGTTTCGATCAGGATCTCTGGACTCGGCTGGTAGCTTTCGCCAGGGACTATTTCAGCGGTTTTACCCCCATGCGCTGGGCCTCCCACGCCGCCGTGATCCTGGTGGCCGTGCTGGTGTTGATCCTCAGCCAGGTGGAGATGCCGCGGTGGGAGTTGCCTCGCGCTGAGCCGCCTCAGCCGCCGGCAGCGGCCGACGAGTCGCTGCCCTTGATCTCCTTCTGGCCTCAGCGAGGCGGCAGCGGACTGGAATCCAGCGACTCGCTGGCGCGGGCTGCTGTGCCCTTCACCATCATTCCTGACCGTCCTCGCTTGGGGATCATCACCCATACTGTCGAGGCAGGAGATACGCTCACCGGTATCGCCGGCAGGCATAAACTGAGTCTGGACACAGTGATGTGGGCTGGTGGGTTGGAGTTGTGCCCCCAGTTGCTGCGGGTGGGACAGCAGTTGATGATCTTGCCTGTGGATGGCGTGCATCACGCGGTGGAGGAAGGGGACACGCTCGTGGACATTGCCCGCATGTACAGGGTGGAGCCAGGGGCTATTGTCGGCTGGGAGCCGAACGAGTTGAAAGATGAAAACTCCCCACTGCTGCCCGGCCAGGTGCTCATCATCCCTGGGGGCGTGAAGGAAACCATCTCGGTGAGTGTGGGTGGCTACACGGGCGCGGTGTCGGAGCCCAGCCGGGTGGGCACAGGGCGTTTCGCCTGGCCGGGCCGGGGGAGGATCATGGACTACTTCGGTTCCACGACGATCTACGGCCGACCGCGGCCGTGGCCGCACAAGGGCATAGACATTGGCATCCCGCTGGGCGGGGTGGTGCTGGCCGCCGACTCGGGCGTCGTGTCCGTTGTTCGGACGGGCGGTTACAATGGCGGCTACGGCAACTACATTGTCATCAGCCACGGCAATGGTCTCAGCACGCTGTATGCTCACCTGAGCGTCGTTTCAGTTCAGCAGGGCACTGTGGTGGCCAAGGGCCAGCGCATCGGCTCTGCGGGGGCAACAGGCATGGCCGACGGGGTGCACCTGCACTTCGAGATCCGCTACAACAACGTGCCCCGCAACCCTTTGTGCTTCCTATCGGCGCAGTGACCGGCAGCCCGAGTGCCGAAAGAAAAGAACCCCGGCCTCTTTGAGAGACCGGGGTTCTTGGCGTCTCGCTATTGTACTGTCACTTCCACGACATGGATTACCGCGCTGCCCGCCCGATCAGTGGCTTGCACTTTCAACAGATGCTGCCCCACCGTGGCCGGCCAATCCACCTCAAACGGCGGCCCGCCGACGCTGCCCACCAGTTCCTCATCCACGAAGAAGTCCACCTGTGCCAGCCCCAGGTTGTCCGATGCCTCTGCTCGCAGACGCACAGGCCCCACGCTGAGCACGGCTCCCTCCGCAGGGAATACCAGCCGCACCGACGGTGGAGTGTTGTCCACTTTCACGGGGCCCAGAGCGACAGCCTGGCCGCCGGCAGTGTGGAACACGGTCAGCCGCAGCGTGTAGTCACCATCGGCCAGGCCCAGCGTGGGCCAGCGGCCCAGCACGCCACCGACGACAGGGGCCGTTCCCTCAGCGATGAGCTGCCAGGCAGTGGGCGCTGTGCTGGCGCCGAACTCCAGCCGGTAGCGGGCAAAGCCGCTTCCTGCCGCCTCCCCGCGGATCGCCACCTCCCCGCTGACGGTGCTGCCTGCGGCTGGCTTTTCAATGCGCGCCTGGAGGGCGGTCGTCGCCGTAGGTGTGGGCGTCTGCGCAGGCAGCGTCGGCGTCGGTGTTGACGCCGCGGGCGGTGTCGCCGTTGGCGTGATGGAAGGCACGGGCGAGGGCGAACTGGTCACAGCAGGAGTCCAGGTGGCCGTCGCCGTGGGCGTGATGAGCGGCGTCGGGCTCAGCGAGGCTGTCGCTGTGCCCGTGGGACTGGGCGTGAGCGTCGGTGTCGGCGTCGTCGTGGGCGTGTGCGTCGGCGTGGCTGTAGGTTCCGGCGTCGGCGTGGGGATGATCACTTCCAGGCGGACGATGTCCGATTCGTAACGCCGTCCGCGCACGTCCACAGCCACGACGCGCAGCACGTGCGGCCCCTCCTTGCTCAACTGCCGGGTGTCCCACTCGGCCAGCGGGCCTGCTTCCACTGGTTCATAGCCTGGCTCTCCCACGCGGCCCCAGGCCTGCGGCGCGTGCGTCTCGCCGTACTCCACCAGGTAGTGATCGAAATCGGGTATCTGCACCCGGCCGACGACGGGCACGATGCCCTGCACGACCTCGCCGTCGGTGGGCTGCAGCAGCAGCACGCGGTAGCTCTCGCGATCGGCTCCGGGCGGCAGTTGCCCCGTGGCGAAGACCTCGGAGCGGCGCTTGTCCGGCGGGCAGGTGGAATCGGGCATCGCCCCCGTGAGCTCGCAGATCTCGATGATGCGGATGCCTTCCGGCATGGGGAAGTCGCGCACCGCCGCGCCGGCCAGCGCCCCTTCCATGACGTCGTGCCAGATGGGCGCCGCACCGGCGATGCCGGAGACGTCCTTCATCTCCGAGTTGTCGTTGTTGCCCACCCAGACGCCCACCGCCAGATCCGGCGTGTAGCCCACCGTCCAGTTGTCGCGGAAATCGTTAGAGGTGCCCGTTTTGGCCGCTGCCGGGCGAGACAGGCGCAGCGAGCTGTTGGCCCCGAAGGCCGGGGTGCGCGCCCGGTTGTCGGACAGGATGGAGGTGATGAGGTAGGCTTGCTGCGGCGACATGACCTGCTCGCCGGGTGGCGGCACGTACTCTTTCAGAACTTGCCCGTCGGCGCTGGTCACGTGCAGCATGGCCACGGGGGGCACGCGCAGGCCGCCGTTGGCGAAGGCGGCGTAGGCTCCGGTCAACTCCAGCAGGGTGACCTCGCCGCCGCCCAGCGTGAGGGAGAGGCCGTAGTCGGGTCGGGTGAGCGTGGTGATGCCCAGGCGGCGGGCCACGTCGCGCAGGGCTGGCAGCCCCACATGTTGCAGGGCCTTCACCGCCGAGATGTTGTAGGAGTTGGCCAGCGCCGAGCGCACGGTGACCCAGCCGTGGGTTTTGCCGTCGTAGTTGACGGGCACGTAGGGCGGGTTGGCTCCGTCGGGGAACTCGGTGCGCACGTCCTCGACGAGCGTGGCCGGCGTCCACCAGTCCTTCTGCTTCTCGAAGGTGGCCAGGTAGGTCAGCGGCTTGATGGCCGAGCCGGGCTGCCGCTCCCGCAGCGTCACGTTCACCTGGCCGTCAATGTCGGGGTCGTTGAAGTCCACGCTGCCCAGCATGGCCAGGATCTCGCCGGTCTGCGGTTGCAGCACTAGCACTGCCGCATTGCTGACGTTGCGTTCCTGCAAGCGGTCAATGTGCTCCCGCGCCGTCTGTTGGGCCAGGTTTTGCAGCCGGGGATCGAGGGTGGTGTAGACGCGCAAGCCGCCCTTGTGTACGATCTCCGGGCCGTATTCGGCCTCCAGCAGCTCCCGCACGTACATGACGAAGTGGGGGGCGTTCAGGGCGTAGCGGGGCGGCGTGAGCTTCAGTTCCTGGAACCAGGCGGCGTTGGCCTCTTCCGGCGCGATGTAGCCCTGCTTGACCATTAGCCCCAACACGACGCCCTGCCGCTGCTTGGATGGGCCAGGGCTGCCGTCGGAATTCCAGAGGTTGCTGTAGGGATCGTAGTAGCTGGGCGCCTGGGGCAGTCCGGCCAGCAGCGCGGCCTCGGCCAGCGTCAGGTCGGAGGCCGGCTTGCTGAAGTAGGTCTGCGCGGCGGCCTCGATGCCCACGGCCAGGTTGCCGTAGGGGATCTCGTTGAGGTAAAGCTCCAGGATGGCGTCCTTGGGGTAGCGGCGGGTGATCTCCGCCGCCAGAATGCCTTCCTTGAGCTTGCGCTCCAGGGTACGTTCGGGGCTGAGGAAGGTCAGCTTGACCAACTGCTGGGGGATGGTGCTGGCGCCAATGATCTCTTGCTCGCGCACGGCGTGGTAGATGATGCGCAGCAGGGCGATGGGGTCCACGCCGCGGTGCTGGTAGAAGTTGGCGTCCTCGGTGGCGATGGTGGCCTGGATCAGGGGGGGAGAGATCTGGTCGAGGGGCACGCGGGTGCGCCGCCCGCTCAACGGGTCGAAGATCTCGTTGAGCAGGTTGCCCTGGCGGTCGTAGATCTGCGTGGTGGCAAAGCTGGCGGTGCGCGTTTCCAGTTCGCCCGGCAAGGGCAGCTCGCGGGCGATGGAGGCGTAGGCCAGCATGGCCACGGCGAAGAGGAAGAGGAGCAGGGCGACCAGCAGCAGGCCCACGGCCAGCAGGCCTGAGAACAGCGGTCGCCGCTGAGGTCGCGGCGGCGGTGGCGCTTGCCGTGGATAGGAGGATTGAGTTGGCGAGACACGAGGATATTGACGATAACTGGAAGAATGAGGACGTTGTGATGATGACATGGACTCTCGATTCCGTTTGCTTTCTGCTTTGATTAGACCCGAATGATGGATGAATGGTCACATTCTCAGACGAACAGAGTGCCGTCGCGGTTCCCTTGCCGCTGCGATAGATTATAGCGCGCTGGCGTGTGGCGTCAAGTTGCGCTTCTGCTGCTTGACACAAGCGGGGACGTGGTGTAGAATGCTGATGAAAGGCTCCAGAGGGGAGGCGTTATGATTGACGATTACACCAAGGTGAAAGAGCTGATGCGCAAGATGGAAGCCCAGCTTCCCATCTCTGTTCGACCGACCAGCGCCTGTCTCCGGACGATGCGAAAGCAGGGCATCCAGGTTGCCCGCGACCAGGAACTGCACATTCAGAGGGTGTTTTACCTGGGTGACGAGGGTGGCATTTCCTGCGACGTGACACCGCTGGAACACACCCAAGCCAGGGTACACGTCGTTGTCTCCATTACCCATCTGCAGGTTGATCCCAGCCATCCGCTGGCGCAGGAGATTGGCGCTTACCAGAGAGAGCGGACGAGAAAGATCGCCCGATCCGGCGGGTCGGTGGAGCCATCCTCTTTTTCGATTCGTCCGCGTCAGAAACACAAGAAACGGAGGCGCTGAGTGATAGCCGTCGCCTCGTACAAGGCCACGTGGCGCAAACTGGCGCGCTACGTCCGCTCGTTGGGGTATGGGAAGTAACGAGATGGCAAAATCGAAACGAAGACGCAAGAGCGAGCAGAAGAGCAAGCGCGGAAGCAGACCGCCGATGCCAGCCGCCATGCGAAGATCAGAGCGGGCTGGATATCAAGTTCGGGCCTTTCAGATTTCAGACGAGGTAAGAGATACCTACAAGCCGGGCATCACGGATGAGATCGGTGAGGCGACTATCTTGTTGAAGACAGGCCTCCTGGATGAGGCAAAGGCGGCCTTTCAGCGTATCATCGAGCGCGAGCCCCGGGCCAAGGAAGCCTATTCCAACCTGGCAGTGGTCTGCATGGAGTCGGGCGACCAGGGGACGGCCGAGGCCCTTTTCCGGGAGACAATGGAGAAATTCCCTCGCTACGTCTTCCCTCGCACCAATCTGGCCCAAATCTGCCTGCGGCGTGGTCAAGTTGAGGAGGCAGAGAAACTATTGGAGCCCTTGGATAGGCTACAGAAGTTCACCTCTGGAGAGTTCCGGTTCTACGTCTTGACGTGGAGCGACATTCTGGCCGCTCAGGGCAACTACGAGGCGGCCCAATCATGGCTGCGCCTGCTGTCGAAAACGCTGCTGAGCCCCTCTGGGCTGTGGGGACGACGAGTACGCTATGGGCTCGGTCGTGTGTTTCGTAGAGGACGGGGAAAGGAGCAGGAATGATGAAAACGCCTCGCGGTGCTAGCCGCAGCGAGGACAGGCTACACCACCGCCGATTTCCTTTTGGATGAGCCGTGGTTTGGGATTTTGAATGTGGAAGGGAGGATAGAGATGAGTTCAACGGTTTTCAAACAAGAGGTTCATCAAATGCTGGATGAACTTCCCCCTGAAGTCCTGCCAGAGTTGGTAGACTTTCTCGATTTCCTGAGCTTCAGAGCCAGTCGGGAAACACTTGGTCGCCGGGTTGAGGAAGCGATACGTCTGTACGTGGCAGAGGAGATCAGCCTGGGTCGGGCGGCAGAGTTGGCGGGGATGAATTACTTTCTCTTTGAGGATCTGCTGCGCAGGCAAAGGATTTCGGTCATGGAACCTGATGTGACAGACAAGGCGGAGCAGGCTGCGCAGTGGGAGACTGCCGATGAAGTTTTGCTTGCACTTCCGAACGCTTGTTGATGCTCTGCAAAAGCGAGGGTTACTGACCCCCGAACAGGCTCGGCAGGCATTGGAGTAGACCCACGTAGGGTAGGTCCCATTGACGTGGTGAGGACAGGCAATGACCGAAATCTACGTCTCCTCAACCTACAGCGATCTGGTGGAGCACCGCCAGCAGGTTTATGACATCCTGCGCAAGATGCGGTACGACGTGATCGCCATGGAGGACTACGTCGCTACTGACACGGACGCGCTCTGGGACCTGGAGATGATCCGCGCGGCGGGTATCGAGGGCCTGGAGCCTGTCTTTGAGTTGCTGGAAGGTTATGTCGGCGAAGGGACAGACATCACTATTGCCAACCCGAGGAATCTTCAACATGAATGTTAGAGCATCGGGCGGAACGACTGAAGGGAGGGGATAAATCATGGCTGAAACGACTTCTTGGATCCGAGATCGCTTTCCCATCCTTTACGAAGGTGGCGAGGCAAAAGCCGTCCTGGTGGACATCGGTTGGTTCACTCAGATGGAGCTTATCATAGACAACCTGCTGAATCGAGAGGAAGAGCCAGAAGATGCCATCCTGGCTGCTTCCACCGTTCTACAACGGCTGGTAGCCCGAGCTCGACAGGAACCGTCCTCGTCCGATTGGGAGCGCGAACTTGATGAGCTATAACGTCATCCCTGCCCGCTCCTTTAAGCACAGCGTCAAGCGGTTGCAGAAGCGATTCCCGCACGTCAAAGATGACGTGCGGGTGGCTATTCAGGTGCTTTTGCAGGCACCGAGGCTGGGTGTAGTCGTCCCCGGCGGCTCTGGCGTGCACAAGTTGCGGGTGCGTAACACCGATCTGGGCAAAGGCAAAAGTGGCGGCTATCGCCTGCTGTACTACGTTGAGGACCAACCTGTACCGATTATCTATTTGCTGTTGTTGTATGCCAAGTCGGATCGAGAAGACGTCACCCGTCAGGAATTGAAGCAATTGCTGGATGAGTTGGGGGAGGAGATGGGAGAGTGAGTTCAACCACTTATCGTCTGCTGGTTCTGGACCTCGACGGCACGGTGATGGGCGATGACCAGCGCATCCGTCCGGCGGTGCGGGAGGCGGTGCGCCGCGCCCAGGCCGCCGGCGTGGCCGTGACCGTGGCCACCGGCCGCGGCTTCGACGCCGCGCTCTCCTACGCCCGCCAACTGGACATCGCCAGGCCCATGATCTGCTATCAGGGTGGGCTGATCAAAAGCCCGACAGACGGCACGGTGCTGCACGAGGAGACCTTCTCCACGGCGCTGGCCCATAAGCTCATCGGCTGGGTCGCCGCCCGCATGCAGCAGCCCTTTCACCTGTCGTCCGAAGCTCATGAGCTTCCGGAAGTTCTGGATCACTTATCGTTCGAGGTGGGTCGCATAGAGATGGCCCTGTTCCTGGACGGGGTGATGTATCTCCAAGGGCTGGAGCAGGAGAGCGATTTCTACTATCGCTACTTCGGCCAGCGCGTCCAGCCGGTGGCCGACCTGGCAGAAGCCTTGCACGCCGAGCCCAGCAAGGCCATGCTCATCTCCCATCCGGCGACCGGCGACGAGATCCTGCCGGAACTGAAGGCGACCTTCGACGGCCGGCTGCAGATCGTGCGCTCGCATCCCCTCTTCGTGGAGGCCACGCCGCCGGAAGTTTCCAAAGGGCGAGGGGTGGCCCGGTTGGCGGCGCATCTGGGCATCCCTCAGGCGGCCACCATCGCCGTGGGGGATAACGAGAACGACCTCTCCATGGTGCAGTGGGCCGGTCTGGGCGTGGCCATGGGCAACGCCGCGCCGGAGGTCAAGGCCGCCGCCGACTGGATCGCTCCCTCCGTGGCCGAAGACGGCGTGGCGGCGGTGATCGAACGGTTTATCCTCAGTGTCCCAGTTTGATGAACACGCTGATCATTCCTGCTGACCATCCAGAGGCGGTGGAGAGGGCCGTAGAAGTGCTGAAGCGGGGCGGGCTGGTGGCCTTTCCCACCGATACCGTCTATGGCGTGGGCGCTCAGGCCTTCGATGCGCAGGCCGTGGCGCGGCTCTACGAGGCCAAGGAGCGACCCGGCAGCAAGGCCATCCCTCTCCTGCTGGCTGACGTTGCCGATCTAGCCGCTGTGGCTGAGCCTATCCCCCCGCTGGCCGAGCGTCTGGCGGCGCGGTTCTGGCCCGGGCCGCTGACGCTGGTGCTGCGCAGACGGGCCGTGGTGCCCGACGTGGTCACCGCCGGCGGGGACGGCGTCGCCGTGCGCGTGCCCGATCACCGCGTGGCGCGAGCGCTCATCGCCGCGCTGGGCGCGCCACTGGCGGCCAGCAGCGCCAACCGCTCCGGCCAGCCCAGCCCGGTCACCGCTTCGGAGGTGATGGCGCAACTCGGCGGCCGCATTGACCTGATCCTCGACGGCGGGCAGTGCCCTGGCGGTGTGCCGTCTACGGTGCTCGATCTGACCACCCGCCCGCCGGCCGTGCTGCGGCCCGGCCCGGTTTCTGCTGAAGAGATCGAGCAAGTGGCAAGAAACAAGAGGCAAGAGGCAAGAAGCAAGGGATGATTTGCATCTTGCATCCTGCATCCTGCATCTTGCATCCTGTTATCATTGAGGAGCCTCGAACATGCGTATTGCGATCGGTTCCGATCATGCAGGCTATGTGTTGAAGGCCGAGATCGCCTGCTGGCTGGTGGAACAGGGCTACCAGGTGCGGGATTTGGGCACGGGTAATGCTGAGGACAGCGTGGATTACCCCGATTTCGCTCGCGCCGTGGCCCAGGCGGTGGCAGCGGGGGAGTGCGATCTGGGCATTGCCATCTGCGGTACGGGCATCGGCGTGAGCATCACGGCCAACAAAGTGCCGGGCGTGCGGGCGGCTGTCTGCACCGACACCTACATGGCCCGCATGAGCCGCCAGCACAACGATGCCAACGTGCTCTGCCTGGGCGGACGGGTGGTGGGCATCGGCCTGGCGCTGGACATCGTCGCCGCCTGGCTTAGCGCTTCGTTTGAAGGGGGCCGCCATGCCCGCCGCGTGGCCAAGTACGAGCCTGCGGCAACTCCAAACTTCAAACTTCAAACCTCAAAGTCTGAAGATGTGGAGTCAGGGTAGGGGCCAGCGCTCCGGGTTTAGGGTTTGAAGTTTAAGGTTTGAAGTTATGCTTGTGGGCATTGACGCCAGCCGGGCCCTGCGGGCGCGGCGCACGGGCACCGAAAACTACTCGCTGCAACTCATCGGCCATCTGCTGGCGCTGGGGAGTGAGCACCGTTTTCGGCTGTACTGCGACCGGATGCCCCCGGCGGGGCTGTTCGGCTGCGGTGTGACTCCGGAGCTGCGGGTGATCCCTTTCCCGCGGCTGTGGACGCACGCCCGTCTGAGCTGGGAGATGCTGCAGCGGCCGCCGGATGTGCTCTTCATCCCCGCTCACGTGCTGCCGCTGATCCACCGGCGCCGCTCGGTGGTCACCGTCCACGATCTGGGGTATCTGCATTACCCCGAGGCACACACTCGCTGGCAGCGCGCCTACCTGCAGTGGTCTACGCGCTGGAACGCTCGCCGCTCCGCTCACCTGCTGGTCGATTCGCAGGCCACCAAGGCCGATCTGACCGCTCGCTATCGTCTGCCGCCGGGGAAGATGACCGTCGTCTACCCGGGGCGGGACGAAACGCTGCGTCCGGTGACCGATCCTGCCGCGCTGGAGGAGGTGCGTGCCCGCTACGGCCTCGGCGAGCGGTACATCCTCCACGTGGGCACGTTGCAGCCGCGCAAGAACCTGCTGCGGCTGGTGGAGGCGTTTGTGCAGGTGCACCGTGATGGATTGCAATTGGTGCTGGCGGGGAAGCGGGGCTGGCTGGCGGAACCGCTCTTCCGACGGGTAGAGGAGTTGGGCCTGAGCGAGGCGGTGCGTTTCCCCGGCTACGTGGAGGATGCGGACTTGCCGGCGCTCCTTTCGGGGGCAGCCTGCTTCGCCTTCCCGTCGCTGTACGAGGGGTTCGGCTTCCCCGTGCTGGAGGCGCAAGCCTGCGGCACACCGGTGGTGGCCTCCAACGTCTCCTCCATTCCCGAGGTGGCGGGCGATGGCGCTCTGCTCGTGGACCCGCACGATACCGCAGCCCTGGCCGAGGCGCTGGCCGGCGTGTTGAGCGATGAGGCCCTGCGAGCCGATCTCATCCGGCGGGGCCTGGCCAATGTGCCGCGCTTCTCGTGGCATCGCTGCGCCGAGCAGACGCTGGCGGTGTTGGAGGAAACAAGTAGACAAGTGCACAAGTAGACAAGGACATGGGTCGCAGGCAATTGCGCATATTGGGCATTCGGGTA
>JACKQG010000568.1_pt2 | contig 15318 bp, 9 predicted proteins | sample 8237621 | NCBI WGS metagenome assembly JACKQG01 (sample SAMN15677084, study PRJNA649215) | marine metagenome | biome: marine; feature: Black Sea; material: saline water; isolation source: suspended particulate matter (SPM) from the Black Sea western gyre | collected 2013-06-09/2013-06-10 | depth... | reverse complement strand
TCTTCGAGCAACTCGATCAGGGAATGTGTGCGCGAGTTCCTCCTTCAAACGTTCGACGTTTCCAGACGGACTGTAGTTACTCGGTCTTCTCATCAGAGGACGTTGGCAGCACAGGCAGGCCGGGATCGTATTCTCGATAGTGCGTTGGGCAGAGCCATAGATAGTCGCCGGTCGGCGTCAGCACGCGGCGGAGGTTGCCCCACGTTTTGGCCGGGTCCAGCTCCAACAGCAGCGAATGCAACTCGCGCAGCCCAGCGCCCTCGGACGACGACCGATAACCGTCGGCGTCGCGCGGTCCGCTTCACGGTTCCTCCTCTCAATCCCACAGAACGAGTTGACGCTGGCCCCGCAGACCTCACAGCTTCTCACGGTTAAAGCTTGCTACTTCCGCACTCACCTCCTTTCGATTTGCTCGGTTTTTGGCAGAACAATGTTTAGGCGGACCAGCCTATCCCGGTCGACTCGACCGATGATAGGCCGACCGACGGTGGTCGGCCTAACATGGCAAAAAACCGTGCGTCAGACCGTGATAGGCTGACCGAATCCGGTCCGCCTATCATCACCAGAATAGGCCGACCACAGCTACTTGCGGCGCAATTGGCAGCCTGCGTTAACCTGCGTCGGTGAAATCGACCGACGTACCGAAACGCGTTTCCTACGTCGGTCGTGAACACCGCCGCAGGATCGCACCTCGCGTTTGGCGACGGCGGCGATGGGGGCGACCGCGTTACGAACATTCGTTTGGCGATCTCGAGCGACGTGTACCAAAGCAGGCCAGTTGATCCGCCGTCGCACCGAGGAATCGGCCCTTTTGAGGGAGTGTCACAGATCGGCCATCGTGCTCACTCTCCGGGCACCTCGGTCATCGTAGGACGTTGGCTGGCGACGCGTGTGGTCTGCGGCAACCGATGCAGGTTCATTGCGACGCAGTGCAGACCGCCGCTGCGAATGCCAAACTCGCGGCAGTTGATCCCAACGACTTTCCAATCTGGCATGAGGCGATCCAAGTTACATTTCTTTAGCCTACGGCAGCGCACTCCTACTTAGGTAAGGATATCGTCTCGCCATCGTTGGCGTCCGCTAATTTCCACTGTAAGAAGAGGTCAATGGACAGCGGGAGGGCACGCACCGAACCGTCACAAAGGGCGAACTGAACAATACCAGGGTGCATACTACCAAACCCGGCAGCGCGTGCAGCGGTAGTTCTGGCCGGATTATTCCACCCGTCCCCACCGGCCGGCACAAGACCCTGCCGCAGAGGAAATCGCATATTCCTGGCGGCCATGTATTCCCTCCAACTGCCCGTCTGGTTGAATACGGAGCCGTCCGAGCTATCGCCACCACAGCAGCCACGGTCCCATTCACCCTGTGTCCAGAACTTTTCACCAAGCATTGCCGTATTGCTCGTCCCGTCCTTTATGGAATTAAGGGTCACGTCAAACTTTGCCGTTTCGCGGCGTGAATCGTGTCCGCCTATGGTGGCCGTTTGGGGCTGGCCGACGGCATTGGCCGTCTTGATGGCACCCTTCTGCCTGTTGCGATCCCCGGTACTGGTTGCGTTGTGATGGCCCCACCAACTGTTTTCTGTCGCGGCAAAATCCATTCTCAGGTCGGTTGCTCGGCCTTGTATGAAGACGACCGCGTAGTCGCCCTTAGGCCCCTTGGCATTACTGTCTCGGCGCACATCAGGCGAACGGTAAGAAGGGCAGTGAAACGCGTCGATGCCCTGAATGGTCTCTGCGCCGAGACCGTCTCGAATGATTTCGTAGTTCTTGTTGTCCCAGAACCGAACGCTCGTTGACTCACCCCCAGGGTTCCTGGCACCACCACGGTACAGATCATACAGCGCCTGCTCCTCAATGTAGGGCAGAATATGCATGAAGAACGTGGGCCCTTCAGAATGGCTGACTAACGGCGGAAGGCCACCGTACGTGTCCTGGAAATTGTGGGCCGCCAACGCGAGCTGCTTCAGATTGTTACCGCATTCCGTACGCCGTGCGGCTTCGCGAGCGGCCTGAATCGCAGGTAACAGCAACGCGACCAAAATGCCGATTATCGCAATGACCACCAACAACTCCACCAACGTAAAACCACGTCCAGCATTTTTCTTGGCATCGTAGCTCCTAACTAAGACAGAAATGAAGGAAAACAAAAACGAAAAACACAAAACAGAGATTGAAATCACGCACTCATTCTTCTCGGCACGGTACTGTCCTTATCGATTTCCAAGTGCCGCTTCCACCTCAGCTCGCACGGCGGGGTGAGCGTCGTTGAGCAAGCTGCGCAGTGCCTGCTGCGACGATTCGTTTACGCGGGTAGCCCGCATGGCTACCGCGGCCTGCCAACGTACATCGGCATCTTCATCCAGCGATGCTCGGACGAGGCAATCCGAGACCCCGTGTCCCGATTCGCCGATTCGTGCCAAAGCCCGGACTGCCCAGAATCGGACGTCCGCTTCAGGATCGCCCGTCACGTGGCACAAAGCACGGACCGCCGGAGCCGCCTCGGAACTCATTTTGCTCAGCGCCATCGCGGCTAGTCGCCGCATGTGCTTGTCCTCGTGTTGAAGCATGCGGGTCAAATCACCGACAGCCGGAGCGCCCATCTGGGCCAGCGCGAGAAAGATCGCGTCACGAAGTCCCTGATCGGCTACAGAAACAAGCGCGATAAGGGCGGGTAATGCCTCTTTCGCCTCCGGCCCAATCCGCTGGAGTGCCACGCACACAGATTGGCAGACCGCGATGTCACCGCTTTGGAGGTTTTCCGCGAGCGTTCGAACCGCACCTTTCCCAATATCCGCAAGTGTTTCCACGACGCAATCGCGGAGGAGAATCTCGTCGTCTTCGCGGAACACGCGACACAGGACGGGTGTCGCGTCGCTGGCCGCAGGGCCTATTCGCCCCAGCGCGATCACAGCTTCACGCCGCAGAGGACTGTTCGAGTCAGCAACGATCGCCGTCAGGTCCGGGACGGCTGCTTCGGCGCATGGTCCCAATCGCGTCAGAGCCAGGCATGCGTATTTCCGCGTGCGGCGGTCGCCACTGCGGAGGAGCTTAGTCACGGGCGCAACCGCGGATTCTCCATATCCCTCCAGGGCCTCGGCTGCGCGCACTCGTTCCGTCGTTGAAAAAGGCGGCTTCAACTGTTCGACCAATGTCATTAGTGGTTTGTCCGCCCCTTGGGACCGCGACTGCGTCATGGCGGTGACGCACCAAACCGAGTTACAAACGGCCAAACACAGGAGCAACGTTCTCATGGGAAGATGTCCTTTGCAAACCGGCCCAACTCGCATGGCATCAAGGGCCGTTCGTCCAGGCGAAAGAGGGAAGGAAGCTCTTGGGCGACATCCGAAAACTCATCGGGGGCCAGGCGCATCTTCAATTTGGCAAAACCACTCTGCATTTCCTGAACTACTTCACGGTATTCTTCTGTGGCATCCAACTCGGCCTGTGCCTCTTGGTCGACCACCGCCTGCAGTAAACTGTTGCGAGCGTCTTGAACTTTTTCGATCGAGTCTTCCAGATCCGTACAGACGGGCATGCCCAGGATTTCGCTGTACGGCCTTTCCCGTTCCACCTCGTCGGACTCGTCATGGTCCCAGGAGTCCGGATCGGCCTGACCGTCACCCGCCGCTGCTGGATCAAACAACCCCATCACACCGTCATTACTGTTGCCGTCTGCGAAAAGGCCCGGCCTGCAAAACCAAAACAGAGCCATGAGAACCGCAATGGCGAAGAGACTTTGCACCACTTCAGTCCAACGATTCCCAATCCCTGTTGACATCTCTTCTGCCTTTTCGCGTCGATACAGATCGTGACCGCTCCAAATGTAGATGGCACCTCATCACTTAGTTCTGCCTGTGTTCACATGGCAACCGTGACACAAGAAACCGGGAGATTCCGACCTAGTCGATTCGTTCCCCATGTTTCGGCCGCAACCAACTGTAGCCAAGATCGCAATCGTGGCTGCGGCTTTCGGAAGCATGCGCATTCTGACACCTATGGGTCTGGGTTGGATGGATCGGCCCCGACACCTTTCTCGGACGGGGAGCTGGGAATGAGGTCGGTGGTAGAGGTGAGAAGAGTCTTTCAACGTCTGAATGGGGGTGGGGTACAAGTCGCTGACAACAATGGCTAGCTGGTGGGTAACCTGCGACCAAAAGTCGTCTGTGACCTTTGGTTCCAGGAATTGACTAAGATACGGTTCAGCATGGTTTTCCCGATTGGCATTCGGAAGCAACAAACGCTCCGCGAAGGTGTGGAGGCATGTACAAAAAGGCTGGACTAGGGGTACGCATTTCGCGGGAACTGGTTCGTCACCATGACTACGTACCGACGCTATTTGCACCAGCCCGGAGTGTACATGAAGCGAGAACGCCAGTCTTTTGTATTTCTGTGTGCGTTTGTATCTAATTGTATCGCCGTCGCCCAAAGAGCACCGACGCAGATTCTCCCAACCTCCTTGCGTGCAGAGGTCTGATATACCCCGCTGAGTTCTTACTGTGCGCGAAAACTGCTTCAGTGGCGCACACCGCCAGGATTCTTCACAAGATGCACTTTCCTGCGGCGGTGAAATCGACCGACGCAGCCAACGGCATCTGCGCAACGTGCTTAGGTCGCCAACACCTCCGCAGGAAACGCAAGTGCTAACCTGCAGCGGTTTGGGCTAGAAATCGTTGGAAATCCGGCGCAGCCAGCCCCAACTCGTTTGGCGCCGAAGACGTGAAGCGACAATCTGGCGGCACTTGCAGCGAGCGCCGCTGGCTTTGTGGCGTGACACGTGCCGACGGAATTAAGACGACGGACTGGCGGCACACAGTCGGCTCGTACCCGGACCCCGGCACTGGCGGCACGCGGCATGCCCTAGGGGGAAGTTGAGCGGCAAACTGTGGCAACAAACGGCGAGCGATGGCGAAGGCCAGCACGTGAAAGGCGACGGCGACGATTACGATAACTCGTTGCCAATAGTGGCGTTAAGCGAACATCGGCGAGACACGGCGAGCGATGGCGAGAGTAGGCCCGGAGGGCGTGCGACGCGTTCCCAAGTGATATGGTCTCAGATTCGCGGGCGTCATAGAATGATCGTCCGCATGGATCCAGAGACTGACCTTTCACGGAGGAGTGAACGTGCGTTCATGTCAATTCACACGCCTTGTGTATGGGATGAAGTCACGGTTTTGTCGGCCCCTTTTCATCGCACTTGCCGTCGCGATGGCGCTTGCTGCGTGCGGTTGGTTTTCGGACGCGAACGCAGCGGCGAAACGGAAATCTCGTAAGAAAGGCCGGGAACCAGCAGCCCAAGCGGCGAAGTCCGACGACGCCAAGCCGGCCGAAGACGTATCGGCAAAGCGCACTCGCGCGAAGAAACGCCAGGGCCATCGTTTGGATCCAACCGTTCTGCGCTACATGCCTGACGACTGCTGCGTGTTCGGCCAAATCGAAGTGGCACCGATCCTTCAGAGCGGGATTGGCCGAAAGCTGACGCGGGACGGTTCCGGATTCTGGGACGACCACCGTGAACGGTTCGCTCCCCTGGGATTGGAGGTCGATCAGATCGAGAGAATCGCCTTGGGCGCCCAGTCTTTTGACGGCGGAGAGATTTCGCAGTACGTTTCGGTTTTGTTCTGCAAGCAGCCTGTTGCGTGGTCAGAAAAAGAAGTTGCGGCCGACGGGTCGCCGTGGACAACCGAGAAGATCGGGACGCGGATGGTCTGGGTGAAGGAAGGCAAGGAACCTTGGGCCGTATGTGCGGTCGACGACCGAATCGTGCTGGCAGGATCACCCGATTCACTCCGCGCCGTGTTGAAGCGGGACGGCCCGATTGAATTGCCCGAAACGCTCGATCAGGCGCGGAGACAGCTCGACACGTCGGCCGCATTTGCCATGTCGTTTCTATCGTCGGACGCCATCGGCCAGATGATCTCGATAGGCTCTCCAATCGGTAGCCAACTCGCGGGCCAGATCGAGGCCATCAACGTCGAACTCGACTTCGACGCCGACTTGGCCGTTCGGGTGGCCGCCGTTTGCAGCAACGAAGCAGCCGCCCAGCAACTCAATGGTCTGGGCACCGGCTTCCTGGCCCTGATCCAGATGCAGAGTCTGGAGGACCAAGAGCCCGAGGTTCGCGATTTGATCCGGTCCATCAGTTTCAACGTCGAAGGCCCCGTGCTGACGACCAGCATGAAAGTGCCCGGCGAGTTAGTCAATGCTTCGACTGAGTGTTCGGGACAAACGGCCAAGCCCGCCCGACTGCTGGCTCCGGCCGGGCGTCCGGAAACCGTGCCGAAACTCAGCGGCATCCCCTTGCTCACGCCAATACCCCCAATGGTGCTGTCAAACAACAACGCGCCAGCCCCCGCAGCATTCTCGCCCTACGGTGTAGCGCCGCAGTACGCCCCAACCCCGACGAGCCCACCGACGTATGCCGGTCCGATCGCCATTCCAGTTCCAGCCCCCTGGGGGCAGCCGTACCAGCGGCCGGAACAACCGACGCTGGAAATCGCCGACGTGATCCGCTTGGTCGAAGCCGGCGTGGACGACGAGGTTATCGTTTGCCACATGCAAAAGCACTGCCTGGCGGCCATGCTGACAGCGGACGATCTAATCCTCCTGACGAAGAGCGGAGCCAGCAAGCAGGTCATCACCGCGCTGCAACAGATTCCGCTCAAGGCGAAGACGAGCCCCGCGGGCGCGAAGAACCCTGAATACCCTCCTTACCAGCCCGGAGGTCAGGCGCAAGCTCCGACGCCGGAGCCAGATTCGAATGAGGTGCCTCAACAATCCCCCTTGTCCAGTGAAGACCTACGCCGGCTTCAGAAAACGTGGGAGCGAATCTGGTTCTACGACGAACCGGACCACATGACTCCCGAGCGTGTGCATGGCGGGGTCATCTGAGGGCCAGTCTTCAATTGCGTAGTGGTGGCTTCCAGCCGCCATTAGATTTCCTGGAAATCGCCGGAAGACGTGGCGGCTGGAAGCCACCACTACCACGCTGGGCCGCAATTCCAGGTTTTGAAGACTGGCTCTGAGAACGCGTCCCTCGATCCAGCGGCGCGCCGATTTCGGGCGTACGATGGCCCTCCGAGGCCGTCAGACGTCCAACCGCACCTTGCGAGCCGTGACCAGGCAGTAGGCGAATCGCGTCCGTGCCATTCCTACGAGCGGGGCGAGAACGCAGGCTAGAATATGCCCCCAGCGAACGCGGTTCATTCGTAACCGTGTCTTGAATAGCTCATGGACCAGAAAGCGGGCTGTGACCCACGGAATGTGCATCACCGACGGCGCGATCTGCCAGGAGATGTCCTCGACTTGGACGTCTTCGAAGCCGTTCCTTTCCAGGCAATCAGTGAAGTGATCCAACTCTGCAAACGTCTCCAGCGCCCAGTTCTTCGAGACCCTGCCTATGCACCATCGCAGTAACGGGTTCATGCGTTGCGTGCCTTTGAGGAATCCGTCGGCGACCACGAGACGTCTACCGGGCTTCAGCATGCGGGCAGCCTCCCGGACAAAACCTTCCTTGTCGTACCCCGCGGCGTGGCATGCACTCTCCAGGGCATAGATGCCATCGTAGGTGTCATCCGCAAACGAAGCGTCCGTGTAGTCGTCTTGATGAAACGTGATGCTCCCGTGCAACCCATCCTCTGCTGCCAGCCGCCGGGCTTGCTCCACCTGCCACGGCACCAGAGTGATACCGTCAATCCGCAGACCCGAAAACTCCCGCGCAGCCAACCGCGCCGACGCCCCAAGTCCACAGCCCATGTCCAGCAGTCGATTCTCTTCGTCATAGTCCAGGCCAAGTCGCACGATCACCTGCCGCGTCATTTCGTCGAGCATCCGCTCCAACACAAAGGGATTCATCCCGAGGCGGAAGTACCCGAAGTGCATATTGAACTTCCGGCTCCACGCCTCGTAGTCCTGGCCCGTTTCACAGTAGTAGCGGACAACATCTCGAGCGGCCCCGACAGGAACTCTCCGTCGCGTGTCAAGCATGATGGCCGGTTCTCCGGGATGAGCAGGCGATCCAGCGTTCGCATAAACGAAGCAGCATGCGCACTTCGCACTAACGCATGACGACGACTGCGGTTCGATGCCGCCTGCCCCCTTACTGAACCGATGCCCAGACGCTGGAATAACCACGCGATGCCGATTACATTCCCAGAATCGCTCTGAAGACGTCAATCTCTTCTTTGCTTTCCGGCATGATGTGAAGGTAGAGTCCGCGGGGATCCAACGAGTCCCGCACAAGGCGAATCTCGTCCGCGGTGAACGAACCTCGGATTAACAACGGGCGGTCTGCGTCCTGCACCATCTTGAAGTACTCGATCATGCCCGCGACCGGAATATTGAACGGCTCGATGTTGATTTCGAAACATCGCAGCTCTTCGATCTCCAGGAAGGCGTCCAGCATGAACATCGACGTGGAATGAAGATGGATGAAGTTACAGGCAAACTGCTTGGCGATCATCCGGTCCACCGGTTGTACCAGTTTTCGATACAAGTCCGGCGAGAACACAGCCGTCGCATCTTCCTGCATTCGAATAATGGGACCCGGTGCCCAAACCTGATACTGGGCGTCAAAGTACCCATCATGGTACAGAGGAAGTCGCTTCCAGGTCTCTTGGAAGAACTCCACAAAGACGTACCCCAGATGCATGAGCAGTTCCGCCGATTTTTCCGGCTCATCAATCAAGTCCATTATGCTCTCGTTATGCCCGCGGAGCACGGCGTGCAGATCGGTCGGACCAAGCTCGGCGCCGTGGCTGAGGGGGTAGCGCCCATCAGCTCGATCGACCAATGCGTCGACGAATTCCATGCACTTCCTGAACCACGGATTTTCGTGATCCAGTCGTTTCGCAAGAGCGTCTTCCCACGAGAGCATCAGCTCTTCGCCCATCACGTTGTCGGGCAGTACTCGGATTCTGGATCCCAAGATGGCTGGAATGAAGCACGGAAACGCCACTTGGATGGGACAAGCCCCGCGGAGCATATCGTCTTCGACTTCCTCGCCCTCCCGGAGCAGCCCTTCATAATCGTCCAACCACTCCTCCGGTTCGAGCATTTCCGGGGCGATGTGATCGTCGACCTTCCATGACTTACAGGCGGTGAAATACTCCAAGGGATACCAGCCTACGAATGAAAACCCAGCCAGCGGGCGGTCCGCTGCCTCCCTGTTCCAGAACGCCTTGTACCTTTCGACCTTTGCCGGATCATTTCCAAACGGATACCGTGATGTCATCATCGATTCCTTCGTGTCCTTTGGTGTGTCCCGATTCGCTGTCCGCCAATTCTCGCAGAAGACGGCTGATTTTAACACCACTCTGGCCACTGGCCGCACAACGGATTTGTCGGGAGTTACGGCGCGCTGTGCTGTATTCCGAGGTAGCGGATCCGGTAAGTTCGCCACAAGAGTTAAGCTTCCCCAATTAGGGACGGAAACGGCAATAAGCATGACCGGCTGGCAACCTGACTGTCTCAAGCGATCGGTAGGAATCGGATTTTGCGTTGACGTACCTGCGACCGATCAACGAGGAGTGCTATATTCTCTGGCTCCCCAACACTCCCGTCACTCACAAAGGACCGGTGAGATGCAGCTTGCACGACGGTTGCCCTTCTTCCTCCTGTGGCTGCTTTCAGCGGCCATACACCCCAGTCTCGGTGTTTCTCAGGAATCCTTGTCGTCCAAACTGGGGCTGACACGAACAGCCGGTAGCCTGCCGGTGTGGGAACAACCGGACGATCGGTCGCTAAGCGAATTGGGAAGAACGGTTCGCCACCTGCAACGCAGCGTGTTGATCGTCGGCTGTCCGAGCCAAGGGCATGGAACGGCATTCGTGATTTCACGGGAACACCGCCTGCTGGCGACCAACGCGCATGTCGCAGACATCCTGCACCACGCGAAAAAGCTGACCGCCGTTGTCAACGGCGAAACCGCCTCGTTCGAAGTGCAGAAGGTGTGGTACCATCCCGGCGTCGTGCGCTACCTGGGCGACTCGCGATCGATGATCGGGCGCACGCAATCTCCGGATCTTGGCTCGGTCTGCCCGCTGGGCCCCGATGTCGCCGTGCTGCAATTAGCCACCGACGGTGACGACCTGCCACCGGCGTTCGACTTGGCCACTCCGGACGAACTGAAAGACCTGTTCGCACAACCGGTCGGCATGCTCGGCTTTCCCGGACATGACAGCAGCTTCCCGAAACCCAATGAAATGCCCGGCGCCACCTTTCATCAGGGTGTCATCAGTCGCACGACGGACTTTCAGGGTATGAATGCGGCCGATGATACGCGACTGCAGTTGATTCAGCACACGGCTGCCGGCTGGGGCGGGTTCAGCGGATCGCCCATCTTCCTGCCCAACGGCCACGTTGTCGCGTTGCACAACATGGGACGCAATGTCACGGATCGCGGTGCGACACAACGCATCTCGCACGGCGTACGCATCGACTGCCTTTGGGAATTGCTGGTATACCATCAACTGGACCGACTGCTCACGGTTCCCGTTCCTGCAGAAACGCTAAACGTCGAGCGATTCGACGAGCCCGATCCGACGTGGGACAAGTTCGTCAAGGTCGTGCAACTGATCTACGAATCCGAGATGTTGCGCAAACAGCAGAAGTTCGCCGAGGCCGGTCAGAAGTGCAAAGAGGCGCAGGAGCTGGCGCCCGACTTTCTCTGGATCGATTGCGCGCGAATGCAGATCCATACGGACTATGTGGCAAGCTATGTCGATCGTCTTTCGCATCAGGTCATCGAAGAACAACTGGGGCACGCATTGAAGCACGCCGGAGCCTACGCCCAGAAAGCCCCGTCCGACCCGCGGGGCGTGATTCTCTATGCCCACGCGTACTCGAACTATGCGGCGGCCGAATACCGATTGAATCAGAATGACCAGGCGTTGATTGCGAAACGCCGCGAAGCCATCGAGTTGCTCACGAAAGTGCTTCAGACGCCCAGCCTGGGCGATGTACTGCGGGCCGAAACACTGAACTATCGAGCATTCAGCCGTATGGCCATCGCCGATGTCGACGGGGCCTTTGCCGACTATGCGGAAGCCATTCGTCTGGATCCCACGGTCGCCTTGTTCTACACGAACCGGGCGCAACTGTACGAGCATCTAGGGCGTAATCGGGAGGCTCGGGCGGATCTTCGTCGCGCTCAGCAACTCCAGCAGCAAGCGACGGCCGAGCCCGTGGAACGTGGGCCGACGCGAGGTTCAACCTGGGTGCCTTTCGTGTCTGATGAGGGACGGTACCGAATCGAGTTTCCTGGCACTCCCAAGTCCAGCGTGAATCGCAAGAACACCACACTCAGTTACCTCACTGCCTACACCGATCCGCAAGACGAAATGCAGTACCTGGTCAATTACACCGACCTGTCGGCCGATGTGATGGCGTTGAACTGGCCTGCGGACCGCATGCTCGACAAGCTTCGAGATAACCTGCTGGATGACACGATGCACCTGGAACGCGAGGACGACGTGCGACTGGGAACGCACGCCGGACGAGAACTGTCGATCCGCCTGACAAGCGGCGAGCGTCTGCAAATGCGCCAATACGTGGTAAAGGACCGTTTCTACCAGGTCGCTGTCGGTGCATCAGCCCAGCGATTCGCGGCCGAGCGTGCCAATGTCAGCCGCTTCTTGAACTCGTTCACGTTGTCAACAAGACGCGAACCGGTTACGAGTTCACCACGCAGCGACTTGTACAGGTTCGAGTCGGGCGATGGACGTTTCGAAGCATCGTTCCCCGTGCGTCCCCGCCAGCAGAATTCCCGCGAAGGCGCGTACAATCGCCATCACGTACAGGTCCACGACGAGTATGACCACGTCACCATGGCGATGGACTACATCGACTTGGATGCAGCTCAGCAGCGCCAACATGCAACCACCGAAGGTCGACTTGCCCTGCTGCGTAACGAGGCCGTCTCGAACGGTCGTGTCGTTGGCGAGGGGCCTTTGGAGTATCGTGGAACGGTTGTCACCGAATTGCGTGTCGCTCGACCAGACGGCTACGAAATGGTCGCTCGTTTATCGGTCGATGGAGCAAGAGTCTATCGGTGGTTTGTCGAAGGACCAGCGGACGCGATGCGACGAAAAGAACAGGAAGCGAAGCGTTTCCTCGATTCGGTCGTTCTTCATTCCGGCCAGCCCGGTGATGCGATCAGCAGCGTCACGCCAACGCCAACCAGCGATCCTCGTACGGATCCACCACCGCCATCGGACGACCCACCCGCCGACCCGCCTCCACCGGTCGACGATCCGTTTGCTGATCCCAAAGATCCAGTCGAGATGCCCACGTCGCCACCAGCAGAAACTCCGCCCGAGGCTAGCCAGGATTGGCGGAAATTCACGTCTTATCGAGGCGGCTTCCGGGCTCAATTCCCCGGTCAGCCTGAAGCATCGACAAAGAAAGGCGAGTTCTACGATCATCAGGTCCACATGGCGTTCGACACCGAGCGTTCGATGGCCTTCATCGTCAGCTACGCGGACTTCAACGAGGAATTGCTGGCGAAGCACCCGACGTCGCAGAAACGACTAGATTTTGTACGCGACCGAGTTGTCGATGACGACCGGTTGAGAATGGAACGCAACATGCGGTTAGCAGGCCATCGCGGCCGCGATCTGGAGATTGAACGTCCCGACGACGGCGTCTGTTTCGCCCGACTGTTCATAGTCGAAGATCGCCTCTATCAGATCGTTGTCGTGGGACCTGACGAAGATCTCGCGATCGCGCACCCCCTTGTGCGACGCTTCATCGACTCATTCGCACTGATCCCGATCGTCACCGACGTCGGCGAGCTGAAGTTCGAGGACATCGAAGCTCGTCATGGTCCTCTTGGACCGGTACGCGATTCCTTGGATGTCTTGCCCTACGACCCAATCGATTTTGCGGCCAATCTGTCAGGCATCCTGACGACGCACGCGGGCACGATCGATTTCAGTTGGACGATGAAAGTGGCCAACGCCGACGGCCAGACTGTGTTTCGGAAAGAAGGGAAGGCGACGGACGCCGGTGGCATGCTCTCGGGAAAATTTCCCTTTTCGGCCAGCCTCACTCTACCAGACAATCCGGGGACATACACACTGACGATCAACGCCACGGACAACTTGTCGACGCAGATCACGTCATTCACTCGCCAGTTGACGGTCAAACCTGCCGAGTTCGCTTTGGTTGGCCTTCGGTTCTACCGCGACAAGGAAGGAAACGCACCTTCGGCCGCAGGTGGCGCCGTCGGGCAAATGCTGTTCGCCAAACTGCGTGCCATTGGTTTCGACCGCACGCTTAACCGAATCGAAGTCGCCATGACGGCGCAACTGTTGGACAAGGATGGCAAACCCGTGCTGCCGCGATCCATCACGGCCGAAGGGGCGACCGACGATGCAGAAATCGTGAAGCAGTCGCCCTATGTGGAATTCGACGCACAACTGCCGTTGCAGCAGGCCGGCGACTACACGCTGCGGATTGTGTTGCACGACAAGCTCGGGAACAACTTCACCAAGCACGAAGTTCCCATTCACGTGGCCAAGCAATAGAAGAAATCACGAATCGCGCGAAGCGCCGGCTTCGGGAAAGGCCTTTTATGCATGCAACGTCGTTCTATCGCATCGCTCCCTTCGACTCGCCGAACCGACGACTGCTTGCCGTTGGATGCCTCGCCGCCTTGCTGATCGTCGGCCTGCCATCACAGGACGCACACGCGGGCGAAGATGAGTTCATGAACCGACTGGTACGTCCGTATTCCAGTCAGCGCATCGTGTGCTTGGATGTGGGCGAGTCGTACCGATTTCAACTGCGTGATGGAACGACGCGTACCATTCGACTCGTATCCGCCGAGGACAAGCGTGACACGGTCATCGGCCTTGTCCGCCAAGCGACCGTTCGTGTGGCTGTGGATGGCCAGCCACTTGAGCTGTCCTGTATGCCCTACACCATGCCCACTGAAATAGGACACCTGCGACTTCAAGCGGATCTGACATCTGGGTGGGTTGAAGAACTGCCGGGACGCGTTCAATTCTCGATTTGGGACGCCCGAGACCCAATCGTCGACACGAACCGATTTTGCTTTCCCATTCGGCAATACCGTATGTTCTCGCACGCGCTGCAGGCGTACAACGAGGTCGTTCACGCAGGCAAGGCCGACGGTGATCCGCAGGGCGGCCGTTTCTATCACGGATACGGATTCGACCTGGCCGGCTACGAAGGACGCGAGACCGTTGTCGCGTGCACCGACGGCAGGATCGTTCAGCTTTGGCCGAACGCCGGCGATGCCAGTTCGGTTGTCATCGAAGGCGCGGGCGGTGTCGTCTGGGAGGCCGCTCATTTGGATTCCGCCGCCTCCGGTCTTCGACTGGGGCAAACGGTTCGCCAGGGACAGCCCGTCGGGATTCTGGGAAAACGTGGTGCCTCCGGCAACTTCGCGCATCTGCACGTGGGTGTCTTCCCGTCAAAGGCTCATCTAGACGCGCACACCCGCACCCAGCGTCTCAACCTGTATCCTTGGCTGGTAACGGCCTATCTGCAGCAGACACCGCAACGTATGTTCGCGATCGCGCGACCACATCACACCATACGAACCGGCGAGTCGGTTCAGTTCGACGCCGGTCGCAGCATTGCCCTTGATTCGAAAATCGTCTCCTATCGGTGGGAATTCCACGATGGCGAAGCGGTCGAAGGCATCCGGGCGACCAAGCGATTCGATCAGCCGGGCGTCTATATCGCCACCTTGCGCATAGAAGACGACGGAGGCAGAGAATCGATCGATTTCTGCAAGGTCAAAGTCTTTACGCGAACCGCCCCCGAAGCAACGATGCCTTCGATTTTCATGACGCACACGCCGACCAAAGGCGGGACGGCTCCTTGTACCGTAACCATCCGCTGCTGGACGCAGTCCGAAACGGACGCGCCGATGCAACTGGATTTCGGCGACAGCTACTATCGCAGCGTGTACCACTCGTATGCCGAAGTCACACACCAATTCGACACTCCCGGCAACCACGTCGTGACGGCCAAGGCTACCATCGACGGCCTCCCCGTGATGCAACGCCAGTGCATCCACCTCGACGAATGATCCGTAATCAGCGCGCTGACTTCCCAAGGGCCTACTGCGAATCCCGGCTGGCCTCCCGAAGGACGCGAGTCACAATCGGTGTTTGCATCGACTGGGGACTGGTAGCTGCTGTTTGCTGCGGTGGGAAGGGGACGCAGTGCAGCCAGAACCGCAACGGTTTCGTCTCGGGGCGCCCGTTCGCGTCACGTGCTGCAAACTGACGGTAGACTTCGACGGTGCCCTCGGCGGAAACGGAAAGATGATCCTCGGTATCGC
>JACKQG010004856.1_pt1 | contig 15319 bp, 17 predicted proteins | sample 8237621 | NCBI WGS metagenome assembly JACKQG01 (sample SAMN15677084, study PRJNA649215) | marine metagenome | biome: marine; feature: Black Sea; material: saline water; isolation source: suspended particulate matter (SPM) from the Black Sea western gyre | collected 2013-06-09/2013-06-10 | depth... | reverse complement strand
GACTTATCTGGACAATATTGCCCAATAAGACAAAATTTATTTATGGTTAGGGATTGAGCTGGCAAGTGTTTCTAGGATTATTCTTAATAGCAAAGGAAGTAATTCTTGTTAACATATATTCAATTCAATAATTTATTTTTAAGGACAATATGACAGATTCGATTGCCACCCTATCTCAAGAAAATGATATTTCCATTATCAAGCTCGATGATGGTAAAGCCAATGCTTTTTCCTATGACATGCTTGCCCAAGTTAACCAATTGCTTGCAAAAGTCTCAAGAGATTCGGGCGCACTTGTCATCACTGGAAGAGATGGTCTGTTTTCAGGGGGGTTTGATTTAAAAACATTAGCAACCGGTGACATGGAAAAAATTACAAAGATGGTACAACTGGGCTATCGTCTTCTTTTAGAGCTTTATTCATTTGATAGGCCAATTGTTGCAGCTGTTTCTGGCCATTCAATTGCACTCGGCCTGTTTGTGACTTGTTCGGCTGACTATAGAATTGCCGTGGATGGTCCATTTGTCTGCCAGGCAAATGAAGTACGAAACAATATGGACATTCCGACACAAATCATGGAAATTCTAAAAGCCAGAGTTAATAAGAATTATTTTTATCCTGCAGTTTTTCATGCAGATGCATACTCTGTTCAGGATTCAATCGCTGTTGGCTATATTGATGAGGTTGTTCCGGAGGATAAATTTATGGATAGAGTTATGGAGAAAGCTACAGAGTTAGCAACATTACCCCATCCCTTTTATGCAAATACCAAAAAATCTGCTCAAGATGATGTGAGGCAAAAGATTTCAGATGCGATAGAAAAATACGAAGAAATTACAGGGCTCAAGCAATAGAACTGAATATTAAAACGATATAGACTAACCCCAATGACAAAATATAAAATTTTTATTCCTGAGCATTTGCGCGCATACAGACCTAGACCTCTTAGATGGCTGGGTAAATTTTTAATGAAGATTACAGGCTGGAAAACCACCGGCCACCTCCCTAAAGATGAGCGCGTGGTCCTAATCGCTGGTCCGCATACCTCAAATTGGGATTTTGTTCTTGCCATGTCATTTATCTTGAGTCTTGATATTCATCTTCATTGGGTTGGAAAACATTCTATTTTTAAAAAAGGTTTTCGCAGATTGCTGAGAAAAATGGGAGGCATTCCAGTAAACAGAGCAAATCCAGAAGCTCTAAAAAATGAGATTTATAATGTTACTGAAAAATATAAAGGCTTCATAATCGCTATTGCACCAGAGGGCACTAGAAAAAAAGTTGATAGATTAAAATCAGGCTTTTTACGAATTGCTAATGAAACCAATAGCAAAATCATGATGGCTGGAATAGATTTTTCAAACAAGACAATTGAGCTGGGTGATTTTTTTAGCCCCACGGGCGATGTAGATCAAGATCTAAAATTTATAAAAGAGTATTTTGCCAACTTTGCAGGGAAGCGCCCAGAACTTTCATAGCCTTTCAATAAGCTCTTATTGGAGAAAAAAATGTTAAAAAAATTCTTTCTTTCTCTTTTTGCTATTTTGCTTGCCTTGCTCTCAATTGCTTTATTTAGAACTTTCATGCATGCAGCTCCTGATTCAGAGTTTGTTGAAGTTAAGGCTGTTTCTATTGACGAGGCCAAAGCTATCCAAAATTTGGCTGCATCCATCAGATTTCAGACGATCTCATATCAAGATAGAGAAAAATTTCCTCAACAAGAGTTTGATAATTTTATTAACTGGGCGTCAATTACTTATCCCGAGTTTCATCAAGCATTAAAACTTGAGCAGTTTGAGCATTCCTTGCTTTTTAAATGGGAGGGCAGCGATTCAACATTAGCACCAATCTTATTTGAAGGTCACTATGATGTCGTTCCAGTCATTCCAGGAACCGAGGATCTATGGGAAGAAATGCCATTTGCTGGGACAATTTCAAATAATAGGATTTGGGGTAGAGGAGCATTAGATGACAAAAGTGGAGTCATTGGGCTAATGGAAGCCGCTACACACTTAATTCAAAAAGGTTTTCAGCCAAAGAGAACCATTTATTTTGGTTTTGGTCATGATGAGGAGATTGGCGGTGGTGGGGCGGCCCTGATTACAGAAAAACTAAGAAAAGAGGGCGTACAACTTCACTGGTCACTTGGCGAGGGATCATTCGTAAATAGAGGATTTTTTCCAGGTGTAGACAAATTGGTTGCTCCAATCAATGTTGCTGAAAAAGGAATTATGAATCTAATGATTGTGGCAACAGCAAAAGGAGGGCACTCATCAACACCTCCAAAAAGGACTGCAGTGACCATATTGGCTGAAGCTTTAGTAAAGCTTGAAGGTGAACCTTTGCCTGGGAGCTTAGAGGGACTAAGTGCAGCTATGTTTGATGAGGTAAGCAAACATATGCCATTTGGTTACCGTTTTCTATTTGCAAATAGATGGCTATTTGGAGGCATGATTGATGCACAAATGTCATCAACACCAGTTATCAATGCGATGATTAGAACAACAACTGCACCTACAATGTTGAATGGGAGTATAAAAAGCAATGTGCTGCCGATAGAGGCCTCAGCATTAATCAATTTTAGACTTCATCCCAGAGATTCTATCGATAGTGTTACAGAGCACGTAAGAAGAGTTGTTGGCTCGGAAGAGGTAGAAGTGCGTTCTTTGGGCGGGATGGAGGCATCAGCTATTTCATCTTGGGCATCTCCTGGATTTAAGATTGTTTCAGCCTCCTTGGATAAAATTTACGGCGATGTTGTTTCTGTTCCTGGGCTCATGATCGCAGCATCAGATACCAGACATTACTCTAAAATTGCTGATAACTCTTTTCGCTTTAACCCATTTTCTATACTTCCAGAAGATATGACAGGTTTTCATGGAACCAACGAAAGCATAGATGTTGATAGTTATGTTGCAGGCGTTAAAACATACATTGAAATTATTAGAGATGGCTCAAGCAGCTAATATTTTAGAGAAATGAATCCTCAATATAGACTGCACACCTTTTCTAATAGCAGCGACAATGAAGCCCAACTTAATGAAGCTCAATTTCAGTCAATTTATGATCTAAATCAGGCAAATACTCCTGAGGTTGGTTCGCTTGAATCTATTCAGCACTTAAAACAATTAATTGAATTTAGTTCATACAATTTATTAGTCTTGAAAGAGGATGAGATTGTTGGGTATATAATTTGTATGAGAGAGGGCTCTGCTTATGGGTCTGAAAATTATAAATTCTTTACCCAAAGGCTGAAGAAGTTTCTCTATGTGGATAGAGTTGCAATTGATGAGCAACACAGAAGAGCGGGTCTGGGACAAGCTATCTATGAAGACATATTTGCACAAGCCATCAGTGATAGTTTGCCTATAGCACTAGAGGTAAATACTCAGCCTGTTAATCAACCCTCGTTAAACTTTCATGAGAAGATGGGCTTTGATCGAATTGGCGCTAAAGACTTTGATGATCATAGCGTTGCTTACTTTATTAAATAATTTATGAAGCAAATTTTATATACCTTCGCACTTACTATCTTTTTGATTGGTTGTAACAATGCTCCTCAGCCCCCTATTCAGCTTAATGATTTGAGTGATGAAATTTCTGTTAAAACATTGGGAAAGAGGTTAATTGATTTGCCTTTTGGCTTGAATGCATTGGAGCTAAGTGAAGAGGAGGCTCAGGAAGTTTTTATTGCCGTCCATGGAGGAAGCAGTGAGGGCTATGAATGGATATACCCCATTAAAACAATTGATACAAAGCAAAAGCATATGCACTTTTATCGATGGCCAGATAATGGATGCTTTCAAAGCTCTGCAGAAGAATTAGCAAATGAGATTAGCAATTTATTAAGTCAAAACAACTCTTATAAAAAAGTAACATTAATGGGCCATAGTTATGGAGGAATATTGGTTGCAAATGTTTTAAAGCATTGGAATGCTGATACTCCATTGGAGGTGCATGTTGTTGCTTCTCCTTTATTGGGCACGACAATGCTGAGAAACATATGTGGCTATGCCCCCATTGAAACACTCCCCAAAAATTCATCGCTTTTTGAATGGAGAACCCAGCATCAGCTAGATAGCGCATTTAAAGATTTATCAGAAGATCCGCAGCAGATAAACATCAAAGGCAGTTTAGTAACTGTGCTTCCGGATACATATAAAGGCAATCGACTGGGACATAATTGGTCTATCAGCTGGGTTGCAGATGAGTTTTTTTAATTCCTTAGCCTCTATTTAATAACACCTTGGCTTAAGTTAAACTAACTTTTTTTAAAACAAAGATCACCATGCCTCTTCCAAAAATTTTACAAGATAATTTAGCAATCCCTGTAATTGGCTCTCCACTTTTTCTTGTCTCTGGACCAGAATTAGTTATTGCTCAATGCAAGGCTGGAATTGTGGGCTCATTTCCTGCATTAAACGCCCGACCTCAACACGTCCTTGAAGAGTGGCTGCTAAGAATCAAAGAAGAATTAGCCCAAGCAAAAGCTGAAAACCCCGATTTACCAATTGCGCCTTATGCAGTTAATCAAATTTGTCATGCATCCAATGATAGGTTGATGGGTGATATGGAGTTATGTGTAAAGCATGAAGTGCCAATCATCATCACTTCGCTTAGACCGCCTGAAGAAATTGTTACAGCTGCACATTCATACGGCGGCCTTGTTTATCATGATGTCATCAGCGTTCGACATGCAAAGAAAGCTGCCGAACAAGGGGTTGATGGTTTAATTTTAGTTTGCGCTGGAGCCGGTGGTCATGCTGGAACGCTATCACCCTTTGCTTTGGTCAGAGAGGTCAGAGAATTTTTTGATGGGACCATTATTCTTTCTGGCTCTATCAGTTCTGGCAGCGCGGTTGCATCGAGCTTAGCACTAGGTGCCGATCTTGCTTATTTAGGAACCAGGTTTATTGCCACTGAAGAAGCCAACGCAGATCAGGGATATAAAGATATGCTTATCGACAGCGTTGCTGACGACATCGTGTATTCCTCTTTGTTCACTGGCGTTCATGGTAACTACTTAAAGGGTTCGGTTGAAAATGCTGGTTTAGATCCCAACAATCTCCCAGAGGCAGACAAATCGTCAATGAATTTTGGATCCGGTGGTAACACCGATGCAAAAGCATGGAAAGATATATGGGGTTCTGGTCAAGGCATTGGCTCAATTAAAAACTCGCCATCTGTGCAAAAGTTAGTGGATCAATTAACTGAAGAATTTAAAGAGGCCGTTGCCGATCTAAACCAAAAATCTACTTACTAGCTTTAGAAGAATTTGGTTTGACAATGACGATGCCATTATAAGTCTCCATCTTTTCTGTGCTCACTTCGATCAACTTCAAACTTTTCGCCATACCTTGCTTCAAGCTTATCTTGGTTTTCTTTGATGACTTCATAGGGATCAAGTTTTAATGCCATGCAGGCAGTAGCCCAATACCACATAATATCTCCAAGCTCTCTTTTCATATGAAAAATATTGTCTTCTGATGCTGGCTTTCCTTGAAGGAACATCTTCTTTACTATTTCTACAAATTCGCCTGTTTCACTGCCCAGCCCAAGCGCTGCCGTTAACAGTCTTGCAGATTCTATGGGAGACGAGGAATCAATTTCCTTCATGCGAGCATCCAAACTGCTTTGATCCAAGCTTGGCTCACTTGTTACCTTGGTAACAAAATCTCCATAACTATTTAAGAACTCTCTAGCTTCATCACTCATAAAAATCTCCTATTGTTTAAGTGGACTAATTTTCCAATCAAGGGATTCAAGAAAATTAGATTCGGTAGCCTTTTCTATATCTAACACTACATTATTTTTTAAATCTATGCCGCTGATCAAAGCATAGTCTTCTAAAGATCGCTTATCTCCCAGGTTCATGGGTTCCTCAACTTTGCCAGCAAATAAGTCGTTGAGCCTATTTAAACTTTTATGATCTAATTCAGTCCATTTAATCGCTCTTTTTTGGTCATCTTCTGGGTCCCAATGAAGTTTTCTAGGTATATCGCTAGTATCCGTATAAAGATGAAATAAAGGCACATCTGGAATATGGAAAAATGAGTAGCCACGAGTAAATGCGCGCAATGCTAGAGAAAGCTCTTCCCCATAGAAATAATAATTTGGATCGTAAGGAATTTCTTTTACAAAAGCACCTTTTGTAAATATGCAGCCTGCTGCCATCAAAATTGCATGAGTAATATCATTGTGTTTTGTTGGAATACCTATTTGGCGTGAAAATGAACCTTTTAAAAATAAGCTGTCTTTTCGATAGGTTATAACTTGGGTGTGCTTGTCACCTGTATTTAACTCAAATAAACCCTTGTCAAAATCTAAAACTTTAAAGCTTCGTGGGTAAGAGGTGATAATTGGTTTTTTAAAATAATCATCATCTGCTTGATTGGCAGAAATTTTTTCTAGTTGTTTAGTAAAAATAGCATCCCAATCTGGAGCAAATTGCGTATGGGAGTCAACTTGCAAAAAGAAGTCTTCATCATTAAAAAAACTTTGCGCTCTATGTCTTGCCCAACATGGCCCCTTTGAAAACAATGGGTCTACATGCTCATAGTGTATTTGATTTGAAAAAGCAATTTCATCTATTTTAATTCCATGATCCGACTGATCACAGACACTAAAAACAAGATCTTCTTTTTTTTCAGCATTGTTATAAGCGCTGAAAATTGTAGATACCAGCAAGGGATCTTGGTAGGAGGCGATTGAAATAAATATGCTCATTTTGTATGCGTTCTTTACTTGGTTAGCATACAATTATTTGTACCCATGAATAAGGAATATCCAAAAAAAATTGCTGATAATGTCATCATGTATGCTGCTGACCCTATCTTGTATGTAGTCGACAACTTTCTTAGCAATGATGAATGCGACGCTTTTATAGAAGCCTCTAAAGGAAAGCTTCAGCCCTCAACGGTTATTAGCCCTGATAAACATATACAACATGAAAGCAGAACCAGTGAAAATTGCTGGATAGAGCATGATGCCAACGATATAGTCCATGAAGTCAGTAAAAGGTTTTCGATTTTAGTGCAAATGCCAATTAGGAATGCAGAACAGTATCAGCTTGTTTATTACAAAAAGGGAGCTCAATACAAGCCGCATTTTGATTCATTTGATTATGAAACAGAAGACGGAAAAAATAATTGGGAACCAGGGGGCCAAAGAATGATTACCGTTATTGCCTATCTTAATGACGTTGAGGAGGGCGGTGAAACCGGGTTTCCAGAACTGGGAATTAACATACCACCCAAAAAAGGCGATGTGGTAGTTTTTCATAACACTTTGCTCAATGATGCAGCCACTCATCCAAAAATTAATCCACGATCACTGCATGGCGGCATGCCTGTCATCAAAGGCGAGAAGTGGATGGTCAATCTTTGGTTTAGAGAAAATCTTAGATACTAGCTACTTTATTTTTAAAGAATTCTGACTGGTCACAATATTAAATAAATGATCTTGCGCCTCTGGTTTGAGCTGAGCCACGCCAACTGCTAACACATCAATAATCGCCATATAAGCCAATCTTGAAGTGAGGGGCCTGGTCAACCTAGCATTTTCTCCCACATCGATATCCAGTGAAATGTCACATATCCTGGACAAAGGCGTATTTGACGGCATGAGCCCAATAACAATCACACCAAAGCTCTTAACAGTTTTAATACTTTCAACTAGGGCGGCAGTATTGCCGGATTGGGAGATGGCCACAACAACATCTCTATCATTGAGTGAATTTGCTGACATAAATTGAATGTGAGGGTCAGAAATACAAGAGGATGGAATCTTAAGTCGAAAAAACTTATGTTGAGCATCCATGGCTATTGGCACGGATCCGCCAAATGCATAAAACTCTACTCTTTTAGCGTTGGCCAGAGTTTCGATGGCCTCTTCAAGACAGCCTTGATCAAGCTGCGATCTAACATTCAAAATTTCACTTATGGTGCTGTCAAAAACTTTTTCTGTAAGTTCTTGGATAGAATCCTCTGGATCGATTTCATAGGAATTAAAATAGTCATCTGCAGCCAGCTGCTGAGCAAGAGTAAGTTTGAATTTTTGAAAGCCATCAAAATTCACCGCTTTGCAAAATCTAATTAATGTTGGCTCGCTAACACCTATTTCACTGGATGCTTGAGCAGTAGTTAACTCAATAATGGCACTAGGCTTGTTTAATATAAATTCAGCAACCTTTACTTCAGATTTTCTCAAGTTAGGCAGCGCTATTTTAATTTCTCTCAATAATTTAGTTTGCATAAAGGTTAGAATAGGCTTCTTAGATTAAAAAATGAACCCCTAATGGATGTTTCTCACATACTAGAAAACTTAAATGACCCTCAGCGAGAAGCGGTCACCTCAGAAGATAAGAGTCTTTTAGTTTTGGCTGGAGCAGGCTCTGGTAAGACGAGGGTGTTGGTTCATAGAATTGCATGGAACGTTGAAGCCATGGGTCTTAACCCCTCAACCATCATGGCGGTAACTTTTACCAATAAAGCAGCGCAAGAGATGCAGTCAAGAATTCAAGAGTTGTTGCAATCTCCTGCAGGCGATATGTGGTGTGGGACCTTTCACGGCTTAGCGCATAGAACTCTCAAACGATTTTACAAAGAAGCAGGGCTTATTTCTGGATTTACTATTTTAGATAGTGATGATCAATTACGGATTATCAAACGCCTTGTTAAAGAAGCAGGTCTTGATGACGGTGCTTGGCCACCCAAACAAATGCAATGGCAAATCAACAGTTGGAAAGATGAGGGCATTCGTGCTGACAAGGTAAATGACAATGGGGATTTTTATGCTCAAACAGTCAAAGGTATTTATAAGCATTATGAAGAAGCTTGCCTTAATGATAGCCTAGTAGATTTTGCTGAGTTATTACTAAAGGCTTATGAGTTGGTTAAGACCAATAAAACTGTCAAAGATTTTTTTCATAACAGATTTAAAGCTGTTTTAGTCGATGAGTTCCAAGACACCAACACCATTCAATATAACTGGCTCAAAGAGGTGGCCTCCGAGGCCTCGACCATCACTGCTGTTGGAGATGATGACCAGTCAATTTATGGCTGGCGAGGGGCTAAGGTAGAGAACATTGCCTCCTTCGAAACAAGCTTTGAAAAAGCCAAAATTATTCGACTGGAACAAAACTATCGCTCAACCAGTGTAATTTTAAGCGCCGCCAATGCATTGATTGATAACAATCAAGACCGCTTAGGAAAAAATCTATGGACCGACTCATTGGAAGGCGAACCCATTACTCTTTATCAAGCATACAACGAGCAGGATGAAGCAAGATTTATTGCTGGAACCATTAAAAATTGGATGGACAGCGGTGAGCTTTATCAAGATGTGGGTATTGTCTATCGTTCTAATGCACAATCCAGAGCCTTGGAAGAAGCATTATTGCGAATCAGTATCCCATATCGAATTTATGGTGGTCTCAGGTTCTATGAGCGCATGGAAATTAAAAATGCTATGAGCTATTTAAAAGTTGTCTTTAATCCGCATGATAATCCTGCATTTGAAAGATCTATCGCTAATCCGACTAGGGGCATAGGAGTTAAATCTCAAGCCAAAATAAGAGATGCCGCCAAATCCTACAACCTTTCTTATATTAAAGCCGCAGCAAAATTGCTCGATGAAGGCAAGATGGGTGGCAAGGCCGGCCAAGGCTTAAAGGCATACTTAGAGCTAATTGCCCATTGCATCGAGTTGCTTGATACCACGCCTTTGTCTGATTTAATGGAACTCATCATCCAAAAATCTGGTCTGTATCAGTATCATAAAAAAGAAGCTGGAGAAAAAGGCAAAACACGAATAGAAAACTTAGAAGAGCTTGTTACCTCTGCAAAAAACTTTGAGCAATCATTTGAAAAAGAGAAATCTCATAAAGAGATTGCAGAAATATTTCTAGACACTGTCTCCTTAGATGCTGGAGATACTCAAGCCGATGAGTTTCAAGACGCTGTGCAGTTAATGACTTTGCATTCAGCTAAAGGCTTAGAATTTCCACTCGTTTTTATTACCGGCTTAGAGGAAACCTTGTTCCCGCATGGCAGGTCCATCGAATCTCCCTCGCAACTAGAAGAAGAAAGAAGGCTCTGCTATGTCGGCATTACTCGGGCCATGAAAAAACTTTATTTAACCCATGCTGAATCTAGAAGGCTGCATGGATCCGATGTCTTTAATCCGCCTTCAAGATTTTTAAAAGAAATTCCTGCGGTTTTTATTGAAGAAATTAGGCCGCGAGCCTCTGTGACCACTTCCTATGTGCGTAATCCAAAAAAATCGACCATGGACTTTAAAGATGAGGTGGGCATTGGGCTCGGTCAAAAAGTAGTTCACCCTACCTTTGGACTCGGTGTCGTTTTAAACTATGAGGGTTCAGGTGAATCAGCTAGGGTTCAAATTAATTTTGAAAAGGCTGGCAGCAAATGGCTGGTTTTAGCTTTTGCTAAATTGGAGATGTTGGGATGAAAAATTTTTTAATCATTGGATTGGCTTTAAGTTTGCTGATGGGCTGCGGACAAGCTGAGCAGAGCATAGCGGGCAAGGTAAAAGCTCAAAACTATTCATGGTCATTGGTTACCACTTGGCCCAAGAATTATCCTGGTCTGGGCATGGCTCCAGAGCGTTTTAGTAAGTTGGTCGAAGAAATGTCACAAGGTCAACTCAAAGTAACAGTTTATGGAGCTGGGGAATTTGTTCCTGCCATGGGAGTCTTTGATGCAGTTTCTTCAGGCGCAGTAGAAATGGGACATGGCGGCGCTTATTACTGGAAAGGCAAAGTTCCAGCTGCACAGTTTTTTGCTGGGGTGCCTTTTGGTTTTACTGCTGATGAAATTAATGCTTGGGTTAATCGGGGTGGAGGTTTAGAGCTGTGGGAAGAGTTATATAAACCTTTTAACATGAAACCACTTCCTGGTGGCAACACTGGCACTCAAATGTTTGGTTGGTTTAATAAAGAAATTAATTCACTCGATGATATCAAGGGACTTAAAATGCGCTTTCCAGGGTTTGGGGGCGAAGTCTTTAAAAGAGCTGGCGGCATTCCAGTGAATATTCCAGGAGGCGAGCTTTACACCGCCATGCAAACAGGCACCATAGATGCGGTTGAATGGGTCGGTCCATACAATGATCTTGCTTTTGGGTTTCAACAAGTTGCCAAATACTACTACTATCCAGGCTGGCATGAGCCAGGTTCCATGCTGGAATTTACCATAAATTTAGATGCATGGAATTCCTTGCCACCCCACCTTCAATCGATTGTTACCGTAGCAGCCAAGGCAGTGAATCAAGATTTATTGGATGAGTACACAGCATCAAACAACAGAGCACTTCAGGATTTAATCACCAATCATGATGTGCAATTAAGAGAATTGCCTGCAGATGTAATTAATGAATTTCGTACTATTTCTGATGAGATCTTAGAGACTTCTGCAGCCAATGATCCGGATGTAAAAAAAGTTTATGATTCTTTTAAAACTTTTATGGCAGAAGTAAAAAGTTTTCATGCCATTGCCGAAGATGCTTTTGTTGCAGCCCGAACCAACAGTGACGATAACTCCTGAGTTTCTTCATTTAGGCAATCAAGCCTATGCAGATACTTATGAGCGCATGCGCTCTTTGGTGCAAGGCGAATCTTTTAATAATCAAATTTGGCTACTAGAACATCCACCAGTCTATACGCTTGGTACGGCCGCAGATCCTAGTCATGTTTTAAATCCAGGAGATATTCCTGTCATTCAAACTGATAGGGGTGGTGAGGTTACCTTTCACGGTCCAGGTCAGCTGGTCATTTATTTTTTGCTGGATATCAAACAAAAAAAAATAGGACCCAAGACATTGGTAGCAAACTTACAAAACCTTATTCAAAACATTCTTCAGCATTACTCAATTGAGAGTTCATTTGTTGAAGGGGCGCCTGGTGTTTATGTTGGAGCAAAAAAAATTGCATCCATTGGTTTGAGAATTTCAAAAGGCAGAACTTATCATGGCATCAGTTTAAATGTGGATATGGATTTAACGCCCTTTGGTTTGATTAATCCCTGTGGCTATGAAGGCTTGGAAGTCACTCAAATCAGTGATTTTGATTCAAATGTCACCCTTGAAGATGTAGAATCAGTCGCAATAAAGGAAATGCAAATTTTATTTAGTTAATGGAAATTATCCCAACTCAAAAGATCATCAATCGAGACGGCATCAAAGCTGTTAAAAATGGTCAGAAAGCTAACAAGCATGCATCGGTTCCAAATCAGAAGAAACCTGAGTGGATTAGGGTAAAAGCAACTTTTGATAAAAACTTTAATGCCGTCAAACAACAAGTCCAAGACAAACGCCTTAACACTGTCTGCGAAGAGGCTATGTGCCCAAATATTTCAGAGTGTTGGTCGGCTGGCACAGCCACTTTTATGTTAATGGGCTCTGTCTGTACCAGGGCCTGTAAATTTTGCTCTGTTGATACGGGAAATCCAAAGGGTTGGCTAGATTTAGATGAACCAATGCACACTGCCAAAGCTGTTAAGACCATGGGGCTTAAGTATGTGGTTCTCACTTCTGTCAATAGAGATGATTTAGAAGATGGTGGGGCTGAGCATTACGCACAAACCGTTCAAGCCATTAAAGAGCTCAATCCACACACCGCAGTTGAGGCATTAACTCCAGATTTTAAAGGACTATCCTCATCTATCGAAACATTGGTTAATTGTGGGCTGGAAGTTTTTGCTCAAAATGTGGAGACAGTTAAACGACTCACTCATCCAGTAAGAGATATAAGAGCAGGGTATGAGCAAACTCTTGAAGTTTTAGCAGAATCAAAAAGAATTAATCCAAAAGTCTTAACTAAAACTAGCTTGATCTTAGGCTTGGGCGAAACTGATGCTGAAATAGAAGAGACCATGGATGATCTTATTGCTAATAAGGTCGATATTCTTACTTTGGGTCAATACTTGAGACCAACGCTTAATCACCTTCCTGTTGAAAGATGGGTGACGCCAGATGAGTTTGGTCGTTATCGAGATATTGGATTAAGCAAAGGATTCTTAGAAGTTGTCTCTGGGCCTATGGTTCGATCTAGCTATCGAGCAGAAAGAGCCTTGGAAAAAAATAATGCTGGACTTTAGTCTTTTAAGAATTCCGTCAAATGCAGTTTTCTAATTATATTTTTTGATTTAAGAGAGATGCCTGAAAGTCATACCTCTTTAATCCAACCTCTTGCAAGATCATACTTAATATCTCGTGCAATTGAGCTCTGATTGCCTGCATATGAAATTCTTTTAATGTTTTTTCTATAAATAGAATCAGGAGCATTTATTTTATTGAATGTTTTGCCGGTACCTATCCACTCAACTCTTGCTCGATTATGACTAGCAATATTAGCAGGCAATATTTTTGATGTTCTAATGTATTTTTTGCCCATCTCCATTGAAGCGAAGCAATTCATGCGCACTAATTCTAGATCTTGCATCCCAGACACACAGACCTCATAAGCGACTTGCTCCTGCCATATTGATTCATAGAAATTCTTTTGGAAATTAAAACCAGTATTTCCGCCTAGAAGATCTCTATTTCGATCTCTGCTTAATTTAGTTTTGTCTGGTCTAATCTTAGCAACTAAAAAATTTAAAGCATCCTTTGAAGAAATCATAAAAGTTCCTGTCTTATTCTTATTTTTTAAGAATTTATTATTGGCAAGAGTTCTCATATCTAAGCCACTAAAGTCAGAGAACTCATCTGCTGTTATGCTTTCTCCTAAATCAAGCTTTAATCTTATTTCTGCAAGCCTAAGAGCTTTTTCAAATATAGGAAGTCCATCATCTATACCATTGCAACCGCCATCTGGAAAATACGATATAAATTCTTTGCAATTCTTGATCAACTTACTTATGTACTCCAAGGGATCAACTCTTTTGGTCTGCAAGCCGTTTTGGATTGATTTATAATCCTCCCAGAGCGTCCATGGTATCCAGTAAAATTCAACACCTAGAAAACCAAAGAAACCATAATTTGCAAGCTCTGTTAGATCAGAGCCAGAACCAACTTGATTTATTTCGTGAGTAGTTTCAAACCAATCAGCATGCTCATACTCATCTAGAAAAAAAGAGTAGATTTCTTCAAGCGGTTTTTTATTAAACAATTCATTAAGTATCTTTTCGTCACTTTTATGTATATATTTTCTCTCGCCCGCCTCTTCACTAAACTCTATGCCGCCAGGCAGCTCAACAAAATTTCTTTTACAAAATACTTTTATATGCTCAAGCAATTCTTTTTTAGTAAAGTTAAATTTCTTACAAAGTTTGATTGATGAATTCAGCAATTCTGTGTAATACCATTGAGTATATAACTGGGCAAAGAGCACAAACTCTAACTTTAGAGACTCAGCTGCACGAGCAATAAGTTGCTCATGAATATCTTGTTCAGATAGAAATCTTTTTTTTGGCTTGACATTACCTTTTAGAACACTCATAATTCCTAACCCTTAAAGTGACACTCTAATTAATTTTAGAGTGACATTATAATTATAACAGTAGAGAAGAAAAAATGATACAAACACAACATGCAAAAATTAGAGTGCAACAAAGAGGAGTTCCCGAGGATGCGATCTCTTTTATTATGAATAACGGTAAGCAGATGAGAACCAAGAATGGCTGCATTAAAAAATATTTTGATAAAGGGTGTCTTCTAAAAATTAAATACAACAAAAATCTCCAAAATATATTTAAAAGAAATGACAAGCAAATTATGTCCACAATATTAATTTTTGATCCCATAAATGACACTCTTGTGACGGTTATACATCCCAATCAATCTAAAAAACTAAGGTGGAATTAATATGACAAAAGAAAAGAAATTAGAACTTATAAATACAGATTTAGAAGTATTTTATGTTCCGTATACCAGAACCGATGCAGATATTTATAAAGTGCATGCTAGATCTATAGTGCATGCCATACAGAAATTTAATTTTATGATGGCTGATGATAAATCTTCTCTGCATCCGTGTCGGAGAGTTTCATTAATCGAAAAAAGTGCCAATACCGCATATAACAAGAATGAAGTACTAGATGTTGTAAAAATATTTAGCCGACAAATTGATTATTACGACACTTGGGATAGAGAAATTATTCAGCACCAGAGTCTAAAAGAAGTTCATTAATATTTATAGGAGAAATAATGGAAAACAAACCACAAGAAATAAAAGGGGAGATTGCTTCAATCCTTAATGAGATAAGGTATGCAGAAGAGCCTGGGTCTATTTTGTATTCAGGAGATGAAACTTTAAAGAAAGGAGAAAATTACTTTTTGGGGGCAAATCCAGGGGGGCACT
>JACKQG010004855.1_pt1 | contig 15320 bp, 9 predicted proteins | sample 8237621 | NCBI WGS metagenome assembly JACKQG01 (sample SAMN15677084, study PRJNA649215) | marine metagenome | biome: marine; feature: Black Sea; material: saline water; isolation source: suspended particulate matter (SPM) from the Black Sea western gyre | collected 2013-06-09/2013-06-10 | depth... | reverse complement strand
AGGTAGTTGTGGGGTTTTCGTTGATTGTGGACTGTTGGTTTTTATCTGTTTTGGTATTGTGATAGAGAACTTTTTTGCATACCTTTTTTAAGGTTTAAAAAAAAGGTCGCAAAAAAGTGACAACTCAATATGGATTTTTCTTTATGATAACGGCAGGTTGTAATATTGGTAAGGATATGTTGTTTCCAAAATAAGACATTTCGGCTCACAGTTGTTGGCTATAACTGAAACTTGCAGTTGAAAACTGTCCGGTCAGATCTCAGTTTTTACAGGTTTATTCCTGTGGGAGTGGAAGATCGGCTGTTTCATCATTGTGAATTTCCTCATCGCGAAATCCCAGCATGTGTCGGAAATCCTCAAGGATAAGATAGAGCGAAGGGATGAGGAGCAGGGTGATGCCGGTGGCGGCCATGATGCCGAATGCCAGACTGATTGCCATGGGTATGAGGAATTTTGCCTGGGTGCTCGTTTCCAGAATCATGGGTGACAGGCCAAAAAAGGTGGTGAGCGAGGTCAGCAGAATGGGCCGGAAACGGCGGACACCGGCATCCATAATGGCCTGCAGCTTGTCTATTCCCTTTTTTCGACGGGTATTGGCATAATCGATCAGGAGCAGCGAGTCGTTGACCACTACACCGGAAAGGGCAACAATACCGAACATACTCATGATGCTCAGGTCGTAACGCATGATCATGTGACCGAAGATTGCTCCTATAATGCCGAATGGAATGGCAGCCATGATGAGCAGCGGCTGACTGTAACTGCGGAATGGTATGGCCAGCAGGGCATAAATAAAGAGCAGGGCCATCATAAATCCTTGGGCCATGCTTCCCATGGAATCCCGCCTTTCTTTTGATTCACCCTCGAGATCAATACCGAGACCCGGATAGTCGGTTTTCAGTTCGGCCAGAATTGTTTTCTGCAGTTCCAGTATAACTTCTTCGGCATTTGCCTTTGTGCTGTCGACATCTGCAGTAATGTTGATGACACGTTTTCTGTCACTGCGGTGAATGGAACTGTAGCTGTATCCTTCCTGGACCCAGGCAGCCTGATAGAGTGGTATCTCACCACCATCCGGAGTCCGGATCCGCATTTTTTCAAGATCTTCGAGGTGGCGGCGGTCATCTTCGGGATAACGAACCATTACTTTGACCTCATTGCGACCCCTCTGAAGCCTCAAAGCTTCCGCGCCATAAAAGGCACTGCGAAGCTGTCGGCCCAGCTGTTCTTCAGTAATCCCGAGAGTTCGGGCTTCGGGCCGGAGGGTAATTTTAAGCTCCCTTTTGCCAAGACTGAAATTACTGGCGATATCGTTAACTCCTGGATAATCAGCCAGTGATCCCTGGAGACGTTCAGAGGCTTTTTTCAATACCTCAAAACTTTCATGGGCAAATCGAACATCTATATTGGCTCCCATATGTACCAGGTTGGATGCAAAAGACAGAGAGTGGGTTCCTGGAATATCTCCAGCAAGCTGGCGCCAACGCCGTCCTATTTCCTCCGAGCTTGTAATGCGGTCTTCACTGGGGGTGAGAAAGAGTTCAACTCCAGCGAGGTTGGCAGCTTCTGAACCGCTGCCTCCCTGGGGACCCCCTGTTGCAAGTGTTCCGCCTGTAACTGAATAGGCGTGGCGCAGGATTTTTTCTTCGCGTTTTTCCTCAAATTCCTCGATGGCTTGCAGGGCCTGGTTGAATAAGTGCTGTTGGGCCTGGGCAGTACGGGAAGCCGGAGTGCCGGAAATCATCTCCAGGTTGGCTTTTACCGTGTTGCCGGCAACTTTCGGCATAAAACGAAACTTGATAATACCGCCTCCGACAACACCGAAAGTGATAGCGAGAACACAGACAGCAACTGCCACGGTAGTATATCGGAAATGCAGGCTCAGCTTCAGAAAACGGTGATATGGGCCGCTGATAAACCGGGTAAGCTGCGTTCCGAAAGTTGCGCGAATTTTATCGAGACGAGCCAGGAGGGAGTTCTCTTTGAGTTCTTTCCTGCGAAAAGAAAGATGGGCCGGCAGGACAAACAGGCATTCGACAAGGGAGATAAGCAGAATGGATATGACTACCAGGGGAATTACCCGGATAAATTTGCCCATGGTTCCGGTTACATGGAGAAGGGGCGTAAAGGCGGCAATTGAGGTCAGGATGGCAAAGATGACCGGAGTGGAGACTTCAAGGGTGCCGTCCACAGCAGCCTGAAGAAAGGGTTTTCCCCGCTGTCGGTGTTCATAAACATTTTCACCGACAACAATTGCATCGTCTACTACGATACCCAGCGCCATGATAAAGGCAAAAAGGGAGATCATATTAATGGAAATATCTAACCCCGGCATGAGCAGCATGGACCCGATAAATGAAATAGGTATACCCAGCATAACCCAGAGAGCGAGACGCACTTCAAGAAAAAGTCCAAGGACAATGAGAACCAGTGCAAGGCCAAGACCGGCATTCTTCAGGAGGAGCTGCATGCGGCTCTGGAAAATCTGCGAGGTGTCGTTCCAGTCGGCGATGCGGACGGAAGGTGGAAGCTGGGTTTGTTTTTTTGTAATATACTCCAGAACAATGTCTGATATTTCCGTTGGTTTCTGGTTGCCAATCCTGAATATTTTGACCATTGAGGCTGGTTTGCCGTCAAAAAGAGCAGAGAGATCACTTTCTTCAAAACCATCGTTGATATCAGCAATATCCCCCAGGCGTATTTCACTGCCGTCTATACCGCTGCGCAGTCTAATCTCCTCATAGCCTGGACCGAAATCCCGCCGTTCCTTGGTGCGGATGAGAATTTCACTGCGGTCTGTTTTTATGGTGCCGCCGGGAAGGTCAAGGGATGCCTGCCGGATACGCTGGGCAACCTCTTCAAGGGTAAGTTTGTATCGACGCAGAGTATCTTCGTTGATATTAATCGATATTTCATAGGGACGGACGCCTCCCAGATCCACCTGGGTAATATTGTCGAAATCGAGCAGATCGTCCCTGACCTCTTCGGCGAGTTCACGAAGACTGCGTTCCGGGATGTCTCCGTATATGACAAGGGAAATGACTTCCCGCCGGTTCAGCATTTTTGAAATAACAGCTTTTTCGGCATCCTCGGGAAAGGTGGTAATGCGGTCTATTTCACTTTTAATATCCTGCAGGATCTGGTCGGCATCCTCATCGGAGTAGATTTCAGCAATGACACTGCCGCTGCCTTCAAAGGCGGTGGCTGTAACCTGTTTGATGCCGTCAACTCCTGTGAGACTTTCTTCTATCTTGAGAATGATGCCTTCCTCAATCTCTTCCGGTCCGGCCCCTGGATAGACGACAGACACCTGGATTCGATCCATCTCAATTTCAGGAAAGACCTCCTGTTTGACGGATTTGCCTATTATCAACCCTCCTACTAAGAAAACAAACATGAGGAGGTTGGCGGCCACATGATTTGAGGCCATCCAGTGGATGATCCCTTTCATTGAGACTCCTCCCCGGAGATTATACGCAGTTGCATGCCATTGGCGGCGCCATTTACTCCGGAAGTGATAACCCGGGCACCATCTTCAAGTCCTTCCCGAACAAGGACTGAATTTTGGTTTTTTCGGCTGACTGTGACCGGTCTGATTGTAAGCTGGTCGCCTTCTGTCACCAGCCAGACAGTTGACCCGTCCCTCAGTGCTGATCGTGGAATTTGAAAGGCATTCTTCAGGGGTCTGCCTTCGATGTCGACTGTGACAAACAAGCCTTCAGCAAGGGGAAGGTTAAATGGATCCTCTTTTGTAAGGCTGTATGGATCGTCTACTGTGATGACAACGCCAACCATGCGGCTGCGTGCATCAATTTCACCGAGGGAGCGGTCAATGTATCCCTGCCATTTCTTGTTGTTTTCGGACCCTGAAAAAATTACTGTGGCGGCGCTTCCCTTATCTGGTTTTGAGGTGTCAGGGAAATTAAGCCACTGCAGTACATCCGGAGACAGGTGAACAATTACTTCTGCTGAGGATGTGCCGGCAATTTGAGCCACAGGAGAACCGCTGCGGATATACTGGCCGATATCGACGGACTCACTGCGGACGCGACAATTAAAGGGGGCGAGAAAGGATGTTCGTTTCAGATCAAGCCGCACCCTGCGGATGGTTGCCTTTGCAGCTGCAACGCGGGCCTGGGCACTTTTTGCCTGGGGCTCATAGACAACGAGGGGGGTTGGTAAGGTGTCCGGGTGCAGGTTGTGCCAGTCCTGCCTGGCGACAGCGGCCTGGCTTTCAACCCGGGCAAGTTCGAGCTCTGCCATGGCCAGTTCAGCACCGGCTTTTTCCAGATCAAGTTCATAATCGTCTTTTTCAATGGAAAACAACGGGTCACCCTCACGGAAAAATCCGCCGGCAATAAACGAAGGAGCAATCCAGGAAATCTTGCCACTTACCTGGGGGGTGATGTCAACGACCCTTCGGGACTGCGCGGTTCCTGTTGCAGAGATAATAATCGGAACATCGGACTGTGTTACCTCTACCGTTCTCACCAATGTCCCCAGGACAGGTTTCTCTGCTTTATCGGGAGCCGTGCGCATCCGCATCAATTGTTTTGCAGCAACAACTCCGACGACAATAATGAGGATCGGCAGGATGATTTTCAGTAGTTTTTTTGTTTTGTTTGACATGATGTTGAATAATTGAGAATTGAAAATTGAAAATTGAAAATGTTTTGGTCAGCTATGAGCTATGAGCTATGAGCTAACGGCTAACAGCTTTTTCCAATTCAGTGTTCATCCACTTCCCGCCGAGGGCTCTGGCCAGGCTGATGCGGGCTGCTACCTGATTTCTTCGGGCTGTGACGAGGTTGCGCTGGGCTTCGTTGTATGCTGCCTGGGCAGTGAGAACTGTCAGGTAATCAACCAGGCCCTGCTGGTACTGGTCTTCGGATACGCGCAGGGTGTCGCGGGATGCGGTCATCAGGTTGTTTTGCAGTTCCAGGCTCTGTTTCGCGTCGTTTTCGGCAGCCAGGGCATCGGCAACATCCTGGAAGGCTTTTAGGACGGTACTGTGCCAGCCAGCCAAACGTTCTTCAACGACATATTGTGTCCGTTCTGCCTCCTGCTTTTTGCGGCCGCCGTCAAAAATGGATTGGGAAATGGAAAGAAGGGCGTTCCACAGGATATTGCTGCTGTTGAGCAGGGTGTCGAGTTCGTTGCTGCTCCCCCCGTAGGAACCTGTTAATGAAAAAGAGGGAAAACGATTGGCGACGGCAGCAGCGACATCATGGTCGGCGGCTTGAAGTTTCAGGTAGGCAGCTTCAATATCGGGCCTGGTTGTAACAAGTTCGGAAGGCAGTCCTGCGGGAAAAGATGCTTCAATGTCAGGGAGATTCCAGGATGTGGTGCTGCTTATTTCTCCCGGCCAGCTTCCGGCAAGAACAGCCAGTGCATGTTCTGATGTCTTCAGGTTGTATGCGTATGGCGGTCTTTTTGTCCTGGCATTGCTGAGAGACTGTCTGGCCTGGTATACATCCAGGGAAGAGATTAGGCCTGCCTGATATCTGGTTTCGACAAGATCAAGACTGTCAGCCCTGGATGTTATTATTGCATCGGTGAGCTGCAGTTGTTCCTGCAGCTCGCTTATCCGGAACCATGTTTCAGCGACCTGGGCGGAAAGGGAGAGAAACAGGCTTCGGATTTCTGCTTCACTTGCTTCGGAGCGGAGCAGCGCAGCATCCTGCTGGGAGCCGATTTTACCCCATACATCTATTTCATATCCGGCAACCAGGCTGCCGCGGTATGTGGAATCGGTCACAGGGCCTTGAAAGCCCGGTTGTCTGCTTCTGCCGCCGCTGCCTTCGATGTTGAGCCAGGGAAGGCTTCCGGCTCTGCTTTGCAGGTAAAGGGATTGGGCCTGTTTCATTCTGGCCACTGCCTGTTTGATATCAAGATTTCCCGTAAAAGCCTGCTCCATGAATTGGTTGAGCTGGGGATTGTTGAAGTTTTCCCACCAGCGATCAAGGGAATAGCTGGTATTGCTTTGATCTTGTGCGAGGGGATAGCTTTCCGGCATACCTGGCAGCATCTCAGGAGGTTGAGGTTTGTGAAGCAAACTGCAGCCGCTGAGAAGCATAAAGAGCGCTATGTATATTATTTTTTTCAATGGGATTCCTCCATGCCGGGAATAATGAAATCGAGAAGAAGTTCTTCGATCTGCTGGGTTGTCTGATGTGCATCAGCCTGGGGAAATAGTGCACTGGTAAAGTCCGTTCCTATGAGTACCTGGCCCATTGAGCTGAGGGCAAATCGGAGCCTCCAGCATACATGGCCAGGAGGTGTTTCAGGAAGAGCCTCACACATCATGTCAAAAAGCAGTTCAAAAATAGGCCGCATATTGGTGAAAAAAATGCGGCGCGGTGTATCATCGGCATCCGATAACGAACGGCCGACAAGACTGAGGAAATTGCGGGCAGAAGGGCCGGCGTCGCGCAGTTTCAAAGTCGGCGAGATAAAAGCGGTGAGCACTTCCCGAACCTTTAATGGTTCCTTTTTTATCATGGTTGCCGCCCGTACTGCTTCCAGCCGTCTTCGCCGTTCTTTGTTCAGGGGCAGAATATGACGCTCAAAGACTTCCTGCAGTAGGGATTCTTTCGAGCCAAAGTGATAATTGACGGCGGCGAGATTGACATCTGCCATGCCGGTAATGGCTCTCATGGTCGTGTTATTAAAACCTTTCTCGGCAAAAAGCTGTTCTGCCGCATCAATGATGCGTTGTCTGGTATCGGTTTGGGTCATAATCGTTTTGGAGATTGAAAGAAGAAACATCAACAAACATTTAATACGATCGATTAAAACACATGTTTGAATTTGAGACAAGGATAATAATGAGGGGGAGAAAAGGGGACAGATTTATTTTTTAATGATGTATCATTAAAAAATAAATCTGTCCCCTTTTCTATCCAGCCATCAGCCATCACCTATTTCTGTCCAAGTATCTTGTGGATGGTGTTGGAGAATTTCTGCAGGGTGTAAGGTTTCATGATGAACTCCCGGATGCCGAAGTCCGCGGCATTTTCTGCGGAGACGACATTGCTGTGACCTGTGCAGAGAATGACAGGGAGATCCGGCCGGATTGAAAGCAGGTTTTGTGTGAGCTGTGTTCCGCTCATCACAGGCATGGTCTGGTCCGTAATAACGAGATCATACTCATCCGGTTGGGCTTCAAAGATTTCAAAGGCCTCGACACTTGATGTGCAGGTGGTTACTTCGTAGCCGAGGAACTCGACCATCTTTCTGGCCATTGTGCTTATTTCTTCCTCGTCGTCAACAAGCAGTATTTTGCCGCTTCCCTTCTGTATTGACGGGAAAAGATGGGATGCGTCTTCCCCATAGCTTTCTTTTAAAACAGGAAAATAAAGATTGAAGCTGGTTCCTTTGCCGACATCACTGTCAACAGTAATACAGCCGCTGCTTTCTTTGATTATTCCATGAACAAGCGATAACCCCATACCGGTTCCTTTTCCCCGTTCTTTGGTTGTGAAAAAAGGATCAAATATTCGGTCCAGGATATCCTGTTCAATGCCGCAGCCATTATCTGTAATTGAAAGATGGAGATAGTCTCCGGGATTTAAATCAGGAGTTGAGTCGGCCTGATCCTTATCAATTGAAGTCTGGAGGAGGTTTACCTCAAGAAGACCTCCTTCCTCTTCCATGGCATGAAAGCTATTTGTGCAAAGATTCATTATGATCTGATGAATGCGTGTTGGATCCGTCAGTATCATTTTTCCTCCTGTATTGACATTGCTTTTGATTTCAATATTAGAAGGGAGTGATGCCCGGAGAAGTTTTAGGACCTCTTTGGTGATTGGTTCAATATCTATTGGCTGCTGTCGCGGTTGAGATTGTCTGCTGAAGGTAAGAATCTGGGAAACCAGATCCTTAGCACGTCCACCAGCCTTGAGAATATGGCGGACATATTGATGTTCCTGTGAATCTTCAGGAAGGCGTTTCTGGGTCAGTTCTCCATAACCGATAATTGCACTCAAAATGTTATTGAAGTCGTGAGCAATTCCGCCGGCGAGTGTTCCTATTGCCTCAAGTTTCTGGGATTGCTGGAGTTCGTTTATGAGTTGTTCCCGTTCCTTCAGGGATTCCTGCATTTGGTTGAAATTTTTTATGAGTTCGGCAAGTTCCCCTTTTGTATCGGATGAAATTTTTTCATCAAATTTACCTTCAGTGATGCGTTTAGCGCCTTCTGTAAGCTGGTGAACAGGTGTGGAGAGCTTTCTTGCCAGCCATAAGGAAACAATTGCAGCAAAAAGGGCTGCAATACTTATGGAGCCAAGGTCAAGAAGTTGCCCCTTTTTTACCAGGGAACCATAATAATTTTTGGAAATGGAAACACTGACGAGACCGAGGACTTCTTCGTTTGTTTTGTCTTCAGAGGGAAAGACTTCCAGGTTTATAAGTTTAACCGGCACGGAGAAACGTATGTTGTCACCCTGAATGTGAGGTTCCGGAGGAAACTGATCTTTTTTGAGGAGTTGTTTTACCTCGTCAGGCGAAAGTGTAGGCAGAGTATAGCTCTCTTTCTTCTTGTGCATCCAGAGGCTGCCATCGGCCCGGTATAGAGATATATTTGTTACCAGAGGTCGGTTGAAAATTGTGTTTACCTGTGGCTCTATAAGGAAACCGCTTTCGGTATACAGTCCGGTAGCCGAAATTTCTGCGAGCATTATGACCATGTTGCGACCCTTTTCATTTTCAAGTTCTTTAAAAAAACGTGACTCGAAATAGCCATGAGTGGAAAGAAGTCCAAAAGTAAAGACGACGAGTACAAGGCTGAAACCGGAAAGAATTTGTCCCAGCATGGTCTGGGGGATGAAAGAACGTCGCATCATGTCTGGTCACCTGTATTCTTAACGATAAATTCAATACGTGTTCCTGTGTTGGCTGTTGGTATTGATATTCTTAATTGCTCAGCGACCTTATTGTTAATATGGACGATAAGACAGCAATGCGGTAATGGGGGTTCAGCATCTTCAGCAAAGGGTTGTCTGATTTTTTGGGCAATTTTATCGAGTAGTTCTTCCAACCTGTAATCAACGCTCATGAAGGCGCCAACATCAACAAACCGCTTTGAGACAGCAATAAGGGGGGTGCGATGTCTCTTTTGAAGACGAAGCATTTCTGTAAGGACAACGTTGTTCATCAGTCCAGGATCAGGCAACATGAGGATGGCATCGTTTTGCTGGAATATTCTGGAAAGTGAAGGAAGAATCTGTCGTCGGTTTTCTACTGTGATGAGATTCAGGCTAAATCCGAGTTCGCTGGCTGTTTTATTTAGCAGAACTTTATCGGCCTGACAGGTAGGACTGATAAGCACACCTACTGTTCGTATGTTGGGAAGGATTTCTCTGGCCTTGGTAAATTGTTCAATCATGGGTGCCCAGATACGGGCACCCTGCCAATGGAGTAATTCAGCCTGCCGTGCAAGTTCATTGCTGGAGACCAGAAGGAAGATTCCTTGAAGGTCATGATTGTTTTCCATGCAGAAAGAAAGGGCAAGATCGCCAATGGCGATGAGTTGAGTGAGCTGTTCATCTCGGAAAAACAGGTGGTCTTTTTCTGTCAAATCAGAATGCAGTTTCCACAAGACAGTGGTGTAGTTGTTGTCTGCCTGAATGGCGGAGGAGAGCTCTTCGGCAAGCTGCTGGTGAAGAGTGATGTCGCCCCGATACACTATTCCTATCTTTGTCATGGCCGGGGATGGAATGGCAATGAAGAAAAAAAGAAAAGCCAGAAAGAGCAGTATCGTATGTAGAGAAAAGATTTTAGCCATATTAAAAGCTATATTTTATCCAGACTTCGGCTGTGACCCCTGGACGTTCAAAATTGTCAGGAAGTTTGCCTGTGAGTTCCGGATATGCATAGTGGATATCGAAAAGATTGTGTATTGAAATGCCGGCGTCAAGACCGGGGTAATGGCCCAGGCCGTTCTCAATGGTGAGAGCAGCATCTGTGAGTATGTAGTCGTCGACATCATCTCGGGGATCATCTTTTTCCAGGGGGGTCTCTCCGACATATCGGCAATTTATGTTTAATGCGCAGAATTGAGCGAACCTCCAGTTAAAACCGGCCGTGGCGAGCCAGGATGCGACTCCGGGGCTTTCGTCACCGTTATCCTGTTCTGCATCTATATAGGAAACGGAACCGAAGATGGTTATGTCAGGCATTGCCGGAGGAAGACGGTATCTGCCTCCCAGGTCTATACCTTTTGAGCGGCTTTCATCCCCGTTTGTAAATGTTTTCAGCGAAGCTCCTTCTTCTGTAAGAATGGTGTTATCATACTCATTCCAGTACGCAGATACGGAGAGTGAAAAGTCAGGGTCATGGAGCCACTCAATAGCGGCCTGCCATGTCTGCACATCTTCAGCATTCAAGTTCGAGTCGCCAAGTAACGGTGTGCCTGCTTCCTGTTTATATAGTTCCCTGAAACTCGGGGCCCGAAAGGCTTCACCATACATCAGTTTAAGATGCCATTCCGGATGAAACTGCCAGTTGAGTCCCAGTGAGGGAGAAAAGGCACTGCCGAAATCGTCGTAATGGTCGTAGCGGCCGCCAATGGTGGCAAGGAGATCATCTTGAATCTGCCATTGATCCTGTGCAAAGAAACTGTAGAAGGTCCGGTCAGCCTCGGTCATCCAGTTAAAGGAATCGCTGACGTCCTGGATTCCGGGCAGGGGACCGGTTGAGTCGTAGTTGGTGTCATGGGAAACGTCAAAGAGCCGTGTTTTTTTAACCTCGCCTCCTATGGTGACAATATGGTCTTCAGCAAGGTAGAAATCCGCCTGGGCCTCAGCACCAAAATCTTCCAGTTCAGCCTTTGTAATGGATCGCATGCCGTCAGGAAAGGGTATAGGACCAGGTTTTGAAAAACCTGGGGGCTGCAGAAGGATATCATAATCATGACTATAGCGGTTAAATATGAATTTTGCCTGGAAAGTAAGCGTGTCATCGAGAAAATCATCTTTCCAGCTCAGGTCACTCCAGAAGTAGTCACGGCCGATAACCGTCTCGTCAGTAAGGGAAAAACCGGGATTGTAGAAGCCGCCGTCATTATGGTTGAGGTACTGTGCCTGGAAATGCCAGTTGCCAAGACCAGCGCCGAAAGAAATATCGGTTCGTTCTACCCATTCATTTGTATTTCCTGGAGCATTGGAAACGGTGTCGTTAAGAGAGGTTCCGGAAAGGCCGTCTTTTTCGATTGAAACATCGGCGCCATTGGTGGTGAAGTAATTTACATTGGACCATAAGTGGACAGCGCTATAGGAACGTCCAAATTCCATGTTGTATCGCTGGCTGTCATGAGAGCCGAATCGGGTGGTGACGGACGCAGCATACTGATTCAGTTCCTTGCGGGTAACAATGTTAACCACTCCGAGCAAGGCATCGCTTCCATAAAGAGCAGATCCCGGACCGTGCAGGATTTCAACTTTTTCGATATAATCAACTGACAAATCACTGAAGAGAAGAGAGGCCCCTCCGGTTACACTAATATCAACATCATGGCCGTCAATCATGAATTTTATTTTTTCGGCACCGTGGGATGCCATTCCCCTGAAGGTTATCTGGGAATATCCTACTGCACTTATCCCAAGTTGCATTCCGGGAATACTGGCAAGAATATCCCTCATATCCCGAGCCCCCATCTGTCTGATTTCTTCAGCCGTAATGACGGTCATGAGAGCAGGGACCTCGGTGACCATCTGCGGGGTTCGTGTAGGGAGACTGCTCATTTCATAAAAGAGATCAATCATCTCCTCTTCCTCACGGGCCAGGTCTGGTTTGTAGGGGGTATGAGCCCTGGAAGTTAACGGTACAGCAAGGGAAAGAAATGTAAAAAAGAGGATTGTGAATCGTCTCATGTCAGTCATTTTTTTAAGATTTCGTTAAGCTCGTATCTATTAATTATGCACAGAAAAAAAAAGAGAAGACAAGAGAAGAGAAAAGGGGACAGATTTATTTTTTGATTTATTTTCTAAACGATGTGAAACAATACACCATGAAAAAAATAAATCTGTCCCCTTTTCTGGTATTCTGTAATGATTGAATATCTTCAGGGTTATACTAGCAGTTTACGTACCACCATAAGCCTGATTTCAGTCATGTCTTCAATGGCATAGCGGATGCCTTCACGGCCAAGGCCGCTGTCTTTGACGCCGCCATAGGGCATCTGGTCGGCCCGCCATGAGGGAACATCTCCTATGATAACACCGCCAACGTCAAGTTTTTCCCAGGCAAGCTGGGCCCGATAGATGTCTCTGGTGAAAATGCCGGCCTGCAGGCCGAAGACACTGTTGTTCATCTCGTTAAGGGCCTGGGAGTAGTCACTGAACCGGGAAAGCACAGCAACAGGCCCGAAGGCCTCCTTGATGCAAATGTCTTCAGTCGGCGGGACATTGTCCATGAGGGTGGCTTCAAGAAGGGCTCCATTGCGAGTGCCGCCGCATAATATTTGACCGCCTCGTGCTTCTGCGTTTTTAATCCACTCTTCAAGACGAATGGCCTCTTTTTCTGTGATGAGCGGCCCGATAAATGTTTCTTCGTCCTTGGGATCCCCGGTTTTCAGCTTGATCGTTGCGGCAACAAGTTTATCCCGGAAGGCATCATAGACCTCATCATGCACCAGAATGCGCTGAACTCCAACACAGCTCTGGCCTGATTGATAAAAGGCACCAAATACGATGCGCTGGACAGCATCATCCAGGTCAGCATCATGGTCTACCAGGCAGGCGGCATTGCCGCCAAGCTCCAGGACTACTTTTTTCTTGCCTGCTTTGGCTTTCAATGCCCATCCGACGTCTGGCGAGCCGGTAAAGCTCAGCAGCTTAAGGCGGTCATCTTCTGTGAAAAGCCTGGCGCCGTCACGCCGGCAGGGAAGAATAGAAAACGCTCCCGGCGGCAGGTCGGTTTCGGCGAGGGTTTCTCCGATGATGAGGGCGCCAATGGGTGTCAGGCTGGCAGGTTTGAGGATAAACGGACAGCCAGAGGCAAGAGCCGGTGCCACTTTATGGGCCGCAAGGTTCAGTGGAAAATTGAAAGGCGAAATAAAGGAGCATGGGCCAATGGGAACCCTTCTTGTAAAGGAGGAATATCCGGTTGTCCGGGGACTGCGGTCAAGCTCAAGATATTCGCCTGATATCCTGACACTTTCCTCGGCGGCAATCTTGAAGGTTTCGATAAGCCTGGTAACCTCGCCGCGGCTGTCTTTTATCGGTTTGCCGGCTTCTATGCAGAGGGCAACGGCAAGCTCTTCAGATCTTTCCCTGAAGCGGGACACGCAATGTTCAAGTACTTCCTGGCGTTTCCAGGCCGGAAGCTGAGACATTGGTTTTGCAGCATCCACCGCCATGGAAATAGCTTTGTCTATAGCTTCTTCACCGGCAAGTGCAACCCGGGTGGCGACCTCACCGGTGTATTTATCACGGACCTCAAGGTCTGAATTGGGGCTCTCTGGGGAATTGCCCAGGTAGTAAGGGTAGGTGCTTTTCAGCATGCAATATAACTCTCTAAGTAAGGGTTTCTATTTTAGCAATACAATCAACTTAAAACTTAAAACTTAACACTTAAAACTTTCATAAAAACCTCATATGGGACATTGGATATTGCCAAGTTTTTGGGAAAGTTTCAGGTTCTCCCTGTAGTCAATGGGGATAACGACAAGAGCAGGCCGCTCAAAGTTGAAGGCTTGCTCCAGTGCCGGTTTCAGATCTCTGGCGTTGTCGACTTTAATTCCCAGGCAGTCAAAAGATTCAGCCAGTTTGACAAAATCGGGATTGTTGAATCTCAGGTCTGTATGGGTGCCAAACTGGCTATCCTGTTTCCATTTGATAAGCCCATATTCGTTGTCTTCCCAGATAACGATGACGATGTTGGCACCGATGCGCCGGGCTGTCTCAAGCTCCTGGACATTCATCAGGAAGCCGCCGTCACCGCATACCGCAAGGACACGGCGGTCAGGGTATACAAGTTTGGCGCCTATTGCTCCGGGAAGGGCAAAACCCATGGAGCAGAAGCCGTTGGTGATGAGACATGTATTCGGTTCATCGCAGTGATAATAGCGAGCCACCCACATCTTGTGAGCGCCTACATCACTGAGCAGGATATCGTCAGGTCCCATTGCTTCACGGATGTCCCAGAGAGCCTTCTGAGGCCTGATGAAGCCCTCGGTGTCATCATCCTTATGCTCGGCAAAGTCAGCCAGCAGGTTCTCACGCTGTCTGGCCTGATTTGAAAGATCAAAGGAAGGTATTCCTTCAGCGGCGATTCTTTCATTAAGCATCCATAAGGCATGTGCCAGATCACCAACTATTTCAACATCAATACGGTAATGGTCGTCTGTCTCTGCCGGGAGAAAATCGATATGGATAATCTTGGACTGTTTTTCGCCACAGCCGCATTGATTCCAGAGCCTGGGGTGATATTCCACTAGGTCATATCCCAGGGTAATAATGAGATCAGCCTCGTTCAGGGCTACCCAGCCATGATCATTGGCCTGGAGGCCGACCGTGAAAAGGCAGTAGGGGGCATGGCGTGAAACCGAGCCTTTGCCCATAAATGTGCTGATGACACCGATGCCGGTGGCATCACAGAACCTTCTGAGCTGCTGGGAGGCGCGGGTGCGGATGGCTCCGTTGCCGGCAAGGATAATCGGTCTTTTTGCCTGACGGATCAGGGTCATTGCCTGATTGATGATGGTGTCGTCCGGTACAGGACGTCTCGGGGACACAACAGGTACAGGCTCATTTTCAACATCATAGGCTGCAATATCATCGGCCAGCTCTATATGGCAGGCACCTGGTTTTTCTGTCATGGCGAGCTTGAAAGCCTTGCGCACAACTTCCGGGATATTCATTGAATGGAGAATCGGCTGGGCCCATTTTGTAATGGGGCGAAACATGCGCACCGCATCCATGTTCTGGTGGCTTTCCTTATGCTGGCGTCGGCTGTCCGCCTGTCCCGTAATGGCTATCAGGGGGGAACGGTCCATGTTGGCGTCAGCAACGCCGGTTACAAGATTGGTGGCGCCGGGACCGAGTGTGCCGAGGCATACACCTGCCATTCCTGTCAGGCGTCCGAAGGTGTCAGCCATAAAGGCGGCACCCTGCTCGTGGCGGCAGAGAATGAACTTGATCGGTGAGTTCTCCAGGGCCATAATGAAATGGGCATTTTCTTCTCCAGGCACCCCGAAGATGTATTCAACCCCTTCGTTTTCCAGGCATTTAACAAAAAGTTCAGCAGCATTCATGGGATAAGCACTCTCCTGGTTTTATTGATGCTTTTTCAACTGACAAAATTATTTTTGACCACGAAGA
>JACKQG010004854.1_pt1 | contig 15321 bp, 12 predicted proteins | sample 8237621 | NCBI WGS metagenome assembly JACKQG01 (sample SAMN15677084, study PRJNA649215) | marine metagenome | biome: marine; feature: Black Sea; material: saline water; isolation source: suspended particulate matter (SPM) from the Black Sea western gyre | collected 2013-06-09/2013-06-10 | depth... | reverse complement strand
AATATTTTCCTATTTTGTATCATGATGCACACCAAAAATCAAAGTTTATTCCTGATTCATATCCAATCTGCATATGTCTCACAGAAGGCAAATAACGAATAACAAATAATCAATAACTCCAATTGAGCGTTTTCGCTCAATTGGGGTCTGATCTTAATTCTATTTCCCGGCCCTGATAAGCTTTAAATTCGTGAGTTTCTATCGTGGAAACTCCATGTAGAGATTTTGATAACATCCGAGAGGTCGGTCACTGTTTGGCGTGCTGACCACAAGGGATAACTATTCATTACGTTACGGTATCTGGCGCAGTGATAAAGCTGCAAGTCGGGGCACAGTGATCCTGCTGAGCGGCAGAACGGAATTTATGGAAAAATACGCTGAAACCATCAGTGAACTGCTGCAGAGAGGGCATCCGGTCGGTCTGGGTTAGGAGGTTCAGGGTTCAGCGTTCAGCCGTCTTCGCTGAAGCTACGCCGCGCCAAGGGGTTAATCGCTTAGCGATTTTTATCTATACCATTGATTCCATAGGGGTAATTAAATGAGGAATCAACCTTTGAACCTTTGAACCTTGAACCTTTGAACCCAACGCTTTGATTAGAAATGGAGCGTTTTGCACAAAAATTTTCCCGTAATCTGTCATTACTTACGAAGTCTGTCCTTAAGTTGTAAGGTTTCTTTTACAAGGTTTTTTTCGTGATCAAAGTCAACGGCCCGTTGCAGCATGATCTTCTGGGCCATAACGGGCCCTGCGCCGTGCCAGGTGCCTACTCCGTGGAGCCCTGCTGTCCAGTGTTGCAATAGCTTGGTTACCTTCATGATATTTTCCGTGGGCTCTTCCGAACCGAAGCTGTAAAACTCTTCCACGTAATCTTTTACATCCGGGTTCTTCAACTCCTTTAAAGAAGGCATGGTTACGACAAGCCCTCCGCCGATATCTCCTGCCAGGGCCATGGCACGCCAAAAGGCATTGCAAATATTGAGCTTGGCCACATTGCCCATCACTTCATCCGGCAGATAAACCCCGGATCCGGGAGGATCTTCGGCTCCTTTGCGGGCAGCGTCAAGACCACAGGCACGGCCCGTTTCCCTCAGTACTACCATTTCTGTTATTTGCTCATTGATATGGGCAACCTTTTCCAGGCCCTTGTATTCCTGGATAAGCTTGGAGGCCCCGATGATCTGGTTCAAAAATCCCACCTTACATGTTCCGCCGCAGGTCATACGGTGGGTTCTGGCAAACCGGGTTACGATCTTCCCGGAATATCGGGTTTCACCGCAGTGAAAGACCCTCTCCCAGGGCACGAATACGTTATCGAAAATGACCATGGAGGTCTCTCTCTGACCGAAGACGGGATTTCCCAATTCATATAGATCATCCGCCATTTCTCTCTCAGCAGAGTATGGGGAAAACTGGCAGACATATGTGATCCCTTCCGCGTCAGTGGGAGTGGCAAAGGCCACCGCGTAGTCCTCCTCCCCTTGCCTGTGGGACGATTGCGGCAACACCACCAGTTCGTGGCTTGCATAAGCTCCGCTTATGTTGATTTTGGCACCCCGGACAACGATACCCTTTTCGTTTTTTTCCACTACTTTCAGGGAGAGATAAGGGTCCGGCCAATCCAGGGTTTTTTTGTCCCTTCTTCCCCTGGGTTCGGTCAAGGCGCCGGCAACGGAGAGATCCTTTTCCTGAACCGTCCGGAGGAATTTCATAAAGCGCGGGTGATAATCTGTCCCCAGGTCCTGATCCATTTCCCAGGTGGTGCCGGCCAGGGCATGGAAGGCGTCGTAGCCCACGCAACGATATATGCAGGTTCCCAGTCTCTCTGCCGTGAATGTTCCTGCTTCAGCCTTTTTGACTAAGTCCTCTATACCGGCGCTCACATAGGTGTAGCGATTGACCATGTCATCAACAAGAGGTGAGTAACAGGACATGATATCCTTATATTTTGGATCCAGGGCCCAGCGATAGCTGGCTTTGTTGGACTCCACAACAGTTCGGGTGTTGGGGTTTTCAAGGACATTCTCCACCTTCTTGCCGTTCATATACACCCTGGGTTTCATCTTTTTTAGGCTCTCTTCAAACTGCTCGGGGGTCATTAAGGCCATTTAATCCTCCTTTTTTCAGCAAAGCATCGGGACGGGCGTGAATAAATTTCACAAAAAGGTGTTGCCGTTTTCTTCCCCATGCTAGAAGTCGATACCATAAGGCCTGTAATTTTGAAACCATAATGTGGCATTTATATTTTTTCCCCGGCCCTTTCCCAGTCCTCGATTTCCACATCCCCTTCCACTTCTTCCCAACCAGTGATCATGGCTTTGGTGTGGGCAAAAATAGTGTGACCTGTTGTGGTCATATATACATGCACGATTATAAATGAGCATATAGCAAACGCCCCTGCCGTATGCACAAAAGCCACAAGTCCCAGAGAAACGCCGGCAACCCCCCAGTCGTTCCATGAATTGTAACCCCAGTAAAGAAAACCGGTTGCCATCTGGATTGGAAGTAATAGAGCCGCCAACGAAAGATAGGTCAGCCGCTGGAGCGGGTTGTGTTTGGCTTCTTTGCGTTTGGGAACAGGATGCGACTCACCCCTGAAAATTCCATAAGTGTAGTACCGGATAACCGCCAACATCTTTTTGGTGGTCGGAATATACTGCTTCCATTCACCGGTGGTAAAGACCCAAAAAACGAAAAAAGCGAATGCGATCAGCCAGGTAAGACCGACAAAATTATGTATTTCAACAGCCCGTTCAAACCCGAACAGGGTGTAAAGGCCGTGGCCTTCAAACCCGGTGACAATGAGCAAAAAGATCAGCACCATCTGCAACCAGTGCCAGAAACGCTCGTACCTTGTATATAAATAAACGTTAATCATTTTATCTTCCGACATGGGTTATTTCCCCCCCCTTCTTCCATTGGTAAAGACCCTGCCAAGGCCGTGGAGAACAACGCCGCACAGGGAAACAATAATTGCGGCCCATCCGAAAATGTTCATGAGTTTAAAGCTGTCCCGGCCGGGCATATAGAATCCTGACAGATTGGCCAGCCGTCCATTTTCCCTGGAATGACATTCAATGCAGTTCACCACATTCTCTTTGGGTGCAACCATGTGAGTGGTTGGAAAGACATAGCTGGTCTCTACGTAGTCAAACTGGCCCGAAAAGGGCAGGTCAAAGGACTGCATGCCTTTGGTAAGTGCTCTTTGCCAGTCAAAAGTGTTCCAGTAACCATCTTTCCCGGATAAAAGAGGGGCAAGCAGCGTTTTGTGCACTTTGTCATAGGGCTGCTTGCCTCGATGGACTTTAAAAGGAAAAATTCTGGAATTAATATCTTCGCGGCTGCCTACCGGCGCGGAGACTTGAACGACGTTATGCGGGTCGATGACGTCCTTGACCGTCAGGGTATTGATGGAACCGTTAAACCAAAAATACTCAGGTTTTACATTCTTGGCCCATTTCATTTCACCTTTATGGGACATATAGTCATATTTACCCAGGGAATCTTTTGTTTTGTATGGTTTGCCGTTTTTCTTTTTGCCTGCTTTTGACCAGTCCCACCACATTTTAGTGGGGTTGACCCGTGCATATTCGGGGATATGACAGCTTTGGCAGGCCACTTTGTCGGTGTGATCATTGGCCTTGGAACCGGATTTATGAGGTTTAGCGCTATGACAGGATTCACACATAATTTTTGGTGTCAAATCGTCTTCAATCAGGCTTTTGCGGTCAGTAGCGGCCGGCTTAGAATAAATCCGTCCGGCAACATTGTGCAGTACAGTAGTATGGCAGCGAACACATTCGAATTTCTGGCCATCCAGGCCCATATGAACATCTAATGCTTTATTGGGCTTGGTGATCGAAGAATCCAGATCACCATGCTTGACGCCGTCACCGCCACCACCGTAAAAATGGCAGGAACCGCAATTCTTGCGTGTGGGACGTCCAATGCTCTGGACAGACTTTTGGATACTGTCTTGAATTTCTTTGGCCAGTTCCAAATCCTCCGGGTCATCAGACCCGGAAAAAGCTTGAAAGTCTTCAAAGGCCTCTGTCCAATTAATTTGTTCTTTTTCCTGGCTGTGACAAACAAGGCAGTTTATTCCACCATCTTTAGCGTTCCAACCGGTATGACAGGCAGAACAGCTTTTGTCCTGCATATTATTTGTGGAAATGCAAAAATTGTTGAGCGAATCTCCGGCTTTGCCGGATCTCTTTTCTGAATCAGCACTACTTCCGAGCCAGGTCCAGTGAATTGTTTTACGAAACTGTGAACCCGCTTCGGAGTGGCAGGATAAGCAGGTATTGGTGACCTCTGCCCCGGATTTGAATTCTTTCTGTAACGCTTTGTGCGTGGCATGGTCAACGGTGATCCATATTTCCTTTGCTTTTGTTGCTTGCCGGGCCATAGTCCTGCCGGGTGCCTGATCCGCATCTTTTTGTTTAGCTCCAGCGGTCGATGTCAGGACAAACAGAAGACAAATTAATAGGGTGAAAAGTAGATAAAACCGACGCACCCAACTTAATTTTTTCATTGCAATCTCCAAATTCTTTCTCCTAAATTAGATTGTTTGCGAACAAACCGGGTGCTTTGCACCCGGTTGCAAACGCAACGATTAAAGCACTAAAGTGCTTTTGCTTTTTCGGCCTATGGCCGAAAATTCAAGCCACCCGCTTTGCGGGTGGTCGTTGACTCTTTAAGCAAGCCTGAATAATTTGGGGTAGAGCAGCTACAGCCTTTTTTAAAAAAAAGCTGTAGCTGCCAAAATATAATATAACTGCTTAATTAAACTATTGGGGCTCAACAATCTTAAACGATCCGTCCTTATTATAGGTCACCTCGGCTTCCAGATAATAAACATTCTTGAGATCCGGCCTCATATCCTGAACCATATAAAAGGCCTCGCCGCTTCTTGAACCGGTTGAGCAGACAAAAACCACGGGCTTTTCAGACGGCAGGGACTTAATCTTACTCTCTATCTTTTCGCTGGGGATATTAACGGCTGTCTTAAACGCTCCGAGTGCAAACTCATCAGTATCGCGAACGTCGATTAAAAGAATGTGTTCAGGATTTTCTTTTAGAACCTTTTTAAATGCTCCTACATCAATGCTGCCCTCATCTTTGCCGGCTTTAATCTGAGCAGGAGCCGCTTGTGCTGCGGTTGCTGCAGCAACTTTTTTCCAGGCCGGATATCCGGCAGAAAACACCTTTACATTCGTATAGCCTATGGCAATGGCCTTTTTAGCTGACTTGTGGCTAAGGGGGCATTTGAGTCCGCCACAGTAAAATACCAGAATCTTGTTTTTATCCTCTGGCAGCTGATCCGTTAATTTATCAAACTGTGAATCGGGAATGCTGATGGCTGTTGCAACATGGCCCTTGTCATATTTTGTTCGTTTGGGGCGCGAATCTATTATTGCCATGTCCGCTTTGTTGTCGATTTGCTTTTTTACCCATTCTGCAGAAACCGACGGGTAGTGTCCCGTAACTTTCAACCAGGCGGGATAACCTTCGGCAAAAACTTTAACATTGGTGTAACCGAGTTTTTCAGCCTTCCAGGCTGATTTGTGGCTTAGTTTTCACTTTAATCCTTCGCAATAATAAATCAGCAACGCATTTTTGTTTTTAGGCAGCTTGGCAACCATCTTGTCAAACTGGGTGTGGGGAATACTGACCGCCATGGGGATATGACCTTTGTCATACTTGGCCCTCTTTGGTCTGGCGTCAATCAGCATCACATCTTCCTGCTGCGGTATCGTGACATGCTGCATGACAAATTCAACATCTGCAATGTCATGAAATTTCCAATCTTGCGCTTCTGCGGCCTTAGCCGGTTCGGCTGATTTCTGGGTCTTCGCCCATCCAAAGTTCACCGCCAAGACTAAGGATAGAAAGATAGTCAGTGTTACAGCTTGTTTTAACTTCCTCATAATACCCTCCATTTTCAATTAAAAAAATCGTATCTGATATTATACAAAAAAATGCTTGCATGCGTCACCCGCCCGTGGGCTGTCCGGTAGTTTCAAATTATTTACACGTTACCGGATTATCTGAATCTGAAGCATGCCCATGTAAATAAGAAAATATGTCCCGTAGATCTTCTTCCGACAACTTGTCCCATTCTTCTTTGCATCCAAATTCCTCGCTTTCCTTTTTGTCAAAAATATTACTCCACTGAGCCTGGGTTTTTGAGTTTGGATCTAAGGGTGGTTTGGCTGAATCAACCTCCCCGCGCTTGTAACAGGACTTGTAGACTTTCCGGTATGTGTATTTCCCTTTGCGCTCATTCCCCTTTTCCCCTGCAAAGCTTATCTTGGCAGATGTAAATACAAAGATTAACGCCATTAATGCTAAAAATATTCTTTTCCCCATATTACCTCCTTAGTGTTTGTAAATTATTATGTTTTGCTACCTTTCTTGATGCAAATCCGATATAAATCTTTTTCCATTTTCGATTCCATAACCTGATCCTGAGAACGCTCGATAATCTTAACAAGCTTCTCGACAACTCCAGAATCTTGCAGCAAGACCTCCAAAACATGTCCGGACTTCATCCCTGTCAGCACGCTTTTGCATTTGAGCAAACACAATGGTGATATGACTCCTGTTAGATCAAGTTTCGAATTTGATGACACCATTAACACCTCGCATGATAAAATTACCTGTTTAGAAAAGCAATAATCATGCCGGACAGGAGATCTTCTCGAATATAATTAAAACCTATTGAATTAACTATATTATATTGGTCATTAAAAATATTCTTGCCATTTAAAAGTGTTTAATGTATTTAAGCATGTGTTTAAACGATAATAGCGCAAAATAGAAATTAGGAGTTCAGCACTGATGAAAGAACACGAAATCAACCTTTACTGGACGCGTATCATTGATACCATGAATGACGGCCTCATCCTGATCGGAACTGACGGAACAATTGTTATGGTCAATCAGGCCTTTGAGTTGCTTACAGGATATTCCTCTGACGAAGTCATTGGAAGGCCCTGTACTTTTCTTAAATGTGATGCCTGCACAATTGAGCTAAAACGAAAAGACGGAGGATGGTGCACCCTCTTTGATAATGAAGATGGTATCAAGCGTCGCTGTCTTATTATGAAGAAAGACGGTACCTACCTGCCGATTATCAAGAACGCCTCAATTTTAAAGAATGACCAGGGTGTACTATTAGGAGCAGTGGAAACCTTTATGGACATCTCGGAATTAGACCGGTTAGATCATGAAATTGAGGTTCTATCCCGCCAGATAGACCATGAAGACGGATTTCATGGAATAATCGGAAAAGCTCCAATAATACAGAAGGTCTTTGATGTAGTCCATAAGGCTGCCCAAAGTGATGCTCCCGTACTTGTTCATGGAGAGAGCGGTACAGGCAAAGAACTTGTTGCCCGTGCCATTCACCTGTTGGGTAGAAGAAAAGATGGGCCCTTTGTACAGCTCAATTGCGCCGCATTAAACGAGGCACTGCTCGAAAGTGAGCTGTTCGGTCATATTAAGGGTGCTTTTACCGGCGCGATTCGACATCGCCTCGGCCGCTTTGAAGCTGCCCACGGCGGAGATATCTTTCTGGATGAAATTGGAGATGTACCATTGCCGGTACAGGTAAAACTCCTTCGCGTTCTGGAGACCAAGCGGTTTGAACGGGTCGGAGAACACCAGTCAATTTCTGTGGACGTCCGTATCATTACCGCAACCAATCAAAACCTTGAAGAATTGATTGCCCGCAAAGAGTTTCGAGAAGACCTGTTTTTTCGCATCAATGTCATTCCAATTTATATTCCACCGCTACGTAGCCGCAAGGAAGATATTCCCCTGCTGGTAAACGCCTTTATTCGTCGTCTACAGACCAGAACCGGAAAAAAGATCACAGGATTGACTCCGGAAGCGATGGAACAATTCATGGCATATCAATGGCCCGGCAATATCAGAGAGTTAAAGAGTGCCCTTGAATATGCTTTTGTTATTGCGGAACAGGGTTTAATCGGTCCGGACCATTTGCCGTTGCAGATTGCCGAGAATAAAGGCGCGAAAGAAGTAAATTCCCAATTGTTCAATCACAAAGATATGGTTGAAAAAAATGAACTCATTAAAGCTTTGCGCCAGAGTAGGGGAAATCAGTCCCAAGCATCCCGAATTCTGGGCATAAATCGTGTTACTGTCTGGAACCGCATGAAAAAGTACGGTATTGATCTTAAAAAGGTTATACACTAATCGAGCCGAAACTCGATTAGGCGTCTGTGGTCAGTGGTCCGTAGTCAGTGGTTTTAGAGGTTCTTAGGGCCTCTTTTTGTGTTTCACTTGTTGTTGAAATATAATCTCGCCTCTTATTGTGTAGCAACGGACGACGGACAAAGGACAACGGACACCCAATTGAGTGTTTTCGCTAAATCGGGGTTATAACAATATAGGCCATTGCCTGAATCTTGCACAGACCATCTCGAAAACTTACAAATTTCCGGCCAGTTTCAGATGATTTTTATTAATAGTAAGATGAAATTCGGAGTGGATGTACTCGTGGTGTTTTTCCTGGAAGGGGACATATACCAGCAAAAAACGCTTTGGTGTGATGGTGACCGCCTCTATTTGGGGTAAAAAATCCCTCTGGGGTTTTACAAAGCCGGCCAGGTTGATTTTCAGGCTTTCAATGGCTTCTTCGATGGGCAGTGTCACCGGATAAAGCCTGGCATCAGGAAATCCACCGACCAGCTTTTGCTGAGGTTGGGAAATAGTTATGTTGCGTGTAAGGCGTATAAAAACCTTGGGCCGGACTTTGAATGCCAGGGCCCAAAAATAAAATTCCATTTCGCTGTGGTTTGATTGAACAGCTTTCGGCAGATTGGCGATCTTGATCAGATCCGCATACGACTGTAGTGCTGTCCCCGCTATTTCCGCCTTAATGCGCCAGAACGGCAGATAGATAATATCATCTCCATCTTCCGGAATGTGTGCAAAGTTGAGGGGTTTGAACTTGTTTTTGGCGGGCCTCCAGGCAGAGTCGCAGTTACTGCATTTGAGTACCAGTGCTTCGCGGTCGCCGTCTAAATCCCACCCGCATGCCGGGCACATGGCCGGGATGAACCTGGTTTTCCAGTCCGGAGTACTGCCCGGCAGGCTCTCAGCATCAAAATCATCAGGCAGCGCCGGCGAAATTGCCTGGTTGAGCACAGCGTCATAAACCTTGTCTTTTACATAAAAAGGGGAATAAATCATGCTGAGGGTCTCACCGATGTGAGCTTGGTGAAATATCGGACCGGACAGGGATGTTCTGAAGCGGCGCGAAAAAATTTGCATCACTTCTTCAAAGGGCTGAGTCGGTTTTAAAAATCGCCCGGGGGTCTCCGGAGCTACAAACTTGAGCTTCAGAGCCTGGCTGCGCACGCCCACGGAAACGGGAAAGTACCTCGAATCCACAGCCTGGTGGCTGGCATCCAAGAATCTGTGCTTGATTCCATTTTCAACACATGAAAAAAGCATTCCTTTAAAGCGCCAGTAGGGGAAGTAGAGCAGCTTTTTATCTTTAGGTGCAGCCTCGGGCAGCATATAGCGAAAGAAATTGTGCTGCAGCAGATAGGATTTTACCCGGCAGAACTCGCAGGAAAACAGCCTGTCGGTTTCTATGAGGGTTGCCGGTGCTCCGCATTGCGGGCACTGATGTTGAATCAGTAAGTCGATGCTATTATCCTTTAGTTTCTCATCCAGAAATTGAACGAAAACGTTCAATTGAGTGTCCGTTGTCCGCCGTCCGTTGCTAAGCAATAAGAAGTGAGATTATATTTGAACTACAGGTGAAGCACAAAGACGCCTAATCGAGTTTTGATCGATTAGGGTATGAAATATTAAGGTTAGATTTTTTCCCCGCATTGATTGCAAAACATGGAGTCGGGTTCGTTCTCGTTGCCGCATTGTGAGCAGAACTTGGGCATCTGTTTTTCCTCCGCCGGCTGGCCGCAGCGTGAACAGAACTTGGCACTGGTGGTCAGATTTTTCCCGCATTGGGTGCACTGGCTGAAAACGAGCTGCTGGTGTCCGCACTGGGGGCAAAACTTTGCGTTTTGGCAAATGGCGCTTTGACAATCCGGACAGGCAATGGTTTCCGCAGCCGCGGGTTGTTGAGGGGTGCTTTGTGTGCCGGTAAAATATTGGGAAAACATGGCCGGCATCATCAAGCCCATTCCCAGGCCCATTCCCGGGCCGGCGCCTGCGTCGGCTTCAGAAGCTTTTTCCATGGCCATGGCCGCTTTCATCTGCATCAGTTTGTTCATATCGTCAAAAACACCCATGCGGCTGCGGTCGTCAATGGCTTGCTGCACTTCCGGCGGTGGAGTGATGGCATTGATATACAACTGGGGCAGGCCCAGTCCGAAGCGTGTGAAATCTTCCTGGAGGCGTTTGACCAGTCCTGCGGAAAGCTCGTCGTATTTGGCCGGAAGGTTCAGGATCGAGTCGATGGTTTCCCCCATGTAATCGTTGAACCTGGAGACGATGACCCGGTTAAGATATTCTTCAATCTCTTTTGTGGTGTACATACCCTGGGTGCCGACCAGGCTGTTGATGAACAATACGGGTTGCATTACCTGCAGGTTGAACACCCCAAAGGCCCTGAGCCGGATCAGGCCCAGCTCCGAGTCTTTAAAGGCTACCGGATCCCGGGTTCCCCATTTCAGGTTCGTAAATACCTTTAAATTGACAAAATAGACTTCAGCCCGCAAGGGGCTGCTGAGTCCCCATGGCAGGCTTAGTATTTTTGTCAGAATAGGGATGTTGGCGGTTTTGAGAGTGTGGCGGCCCTGTGGGAAAGCGTCTAAAGCCTTGCCCTGATAAAAAAAGACTCCGGCCTGGCTGTCTCTTAACGTAAGCTGGGCACCGTATTTGATTTCTCCGGAACCTTTTTGGGGGAGACGGTGCACGAGCTCTTTGCCCGTATCGTCGAACCATTCTAAATTTTCCAAAAAAACTATATTGTCAGTGCCCATTTTAGGTGCCTCCTTTTAATCCACAGATTTCGCAGATTACACAGATTACAATTAATAGTTAAATAAAAGTATATTAAAACAGCACCATAAAATCAACGGACGAGTGAAATATATTTAGAGTCCTGGGGGTAAGTTGGTCGAAAAATGGCAAAAGCTTGTCATAAAGATGCAGTCATTTAACACGTTTCATATCGCAACCTACGATCCAGATGCCTTGCAACGCATGCAACTATCTGATTTGATAGGTTTCTGGACGATACGTTAATGGTATCACCAAGCCTGTCCTTTTGAAACCCTTACTCTCTGAATCGAGTAATACTGCAAATTATGTTTGAGATATTTTAAAAGGCACCTGTCGATTCCGCTATCATCGTCTTTACCTCTTCACCAATTTCATCTAAGGCAACAGGGTTAATTTGCAGCAGTTTTGTTGAATGAAGGCCGGCCAGATCGATTTCACCTTTATCAAAGAATCCATAGCCTATTTTATGCGCCAGGTTATCAGCAAGGTTTGCGATTAATACATCTTTTTCTGTTTTCAGATCAAATTTTGTCCACTCATGCAGTTTGGCAATTCTGACAAAGTCTTGAGTAAACTCCCACTTCTCAAGAAGATACGCGCCGAAGCTTGTGTGAACTTCGTAAATGCTGTTTATTAAATCAGTTTCATCAAACTTAGTCTTTTGGGAAACAATTTCACCCAAACTCTTAAGAAGCAGGACACTGCCGATGTCATGTATCAGACCGCTCAGAAACCCTTTTCCCTCATCCTGCGGAGGCACCTTTTTAGAGATAATCCTGGCGCCATAAGCGCACGCAAGAGAGTGCTCCCAGAGTTTATCCAACAATTTTTTGAATTGTCTATTCTTGGTCTCATAAAGGGCCTTATTGGCAATGGCGGAAACAATGTTCTGGCATTCCTTAAGGCCTATTCTGGCTATCGCCATGTTTACGCTTTGGATTTTATCGACCCCCCTGTAAACGGGAGAATTGGCTGTAGCTACCAACTTAACGGATATTGAGGCGTCTTTCTCAATGATCTGAGTCAGCTCCGCAACGCCCGATGTCGGATTGTTCATTATATTCTGTAATTCCTGGACAACCTGAGGCATGGACGGCAAATGAATTTCGCCCGCCTTAAAGCTCTCTACGGTCGTTGCAATCATTTTCCGTACAGTCCATTCTTCTTCGCTCTCTTTGGAAACAGCTAATCCGAATTTTTCGAGCTTTTTAGAAATTGTTTCTCTGTTTAGCGGCTTTACAAGGTAATCATCACACCCGGCCTGGATACAGGTGATAACCGTATCCTTGTCTGAGGAAGAGGTTATCATCAATATTTTTACCCGTTTCTCTTCAGGAATATTGCTTTGGTTCTCTAAAATTCTGATATTAAGCAGCACTTCCGTACCGTCCATGTCCGGCATGGAAACATCCAAAGTTATCAGGTCATAGGGGGCTGAGCCTTCCCAGGCGCTTTTATAGGCGTCTATAGCAGCTTGCCCGTTATCAACGGCTTCACATTCACAAAACACCTCCATGATCTTTTGAATCTTTTTTCTGCTCACAGGCTGGTCATCAACAATCAGTACTTTCATCTTTACCCCTTGCATAAACCCCTAAACGATGAAGCTCATTTTCCAGCTTTTCAAGAACTGCCGTGCTTCCTTCTAAATCCCCTGACTTTCCAATATGTTCAAGCCTGTACGCTGTTTTGAAAAGATCACTCGCCCTCAAGTCCGCTGCACCACTTTTAATAGAATGCGCTTCTTTTCTGACCGCTTCAGCATCCCCTGCTGATATACCCTTGCGCATAGTTGCAATCTGATTTTTGACATCATTCAAAAACCCGTTCAAAACTTCCATCAAAAACCCCCTATCCCCTTCAAATTCGGCAACTGCCTTATCAAAGTCCATCGGGGTATCATAGGATTGATGATTGACGATTGATGATTGATGATTGACGCTTGACGATTGATGATTGACTGTTTTTACTGATTGTGGCTTGGCAATTTCATCTCCACAATCGGCAATCGTCCCCGATAAATCGGGATCTACGCTTCGCTCCGTCAATCTGCAATCATCAATCCCTTTGGCCCACTTGTCCACGATGGAAAGGAGTTTTTGTTTGCTCAAGGGCTTTGTTATACAATCATCCATTCCCACTTCCAAACATTTATCTTTATAGCTTTTTACGGCATGTGCCGTCAAGGCAATGATCGGAACCCTTCCGATTTCGGATTGCAGATTTCGAATTGCTTTTGTAGCTTCATACCCGTCCATCACAGGCATCTCTATATCCATCAGGATAATATCATAGTGTTTGCGCTTAACCGCCTCCACTGCCTGTTGGCCGTTTTCCGCCAGATCAACCAGGCATCCTGCACTTTGCAGATGCTTCATCGCTACCTGCTGACTAACCGAGTAATTCTCGGTTAAAAGGATCTGAAACCCTTTCCTGTTTTCCTCGGCTATCATATGGCGGGTCACCAGTTGCGGACCTTTGCGGTACTTCCCCCTTGAAAGACTTAGGACCAGTTCTATGGTTTTATGCAGTTGCCTTTGTTGAATCGGCTTTCTTAAATATCCGTTCACCCCCATATCTCTGCAAACCATACCGTCTCCACGCTTTCCATCGGCCGTGATGACAATGATCGGAATTTTTTTCAAAGCCTCAGTGGTCTTGATTTCCCTTAATAGATCAAATCCGTTCATATCGGGTATTTGAACATCGGCCAAAATCAAGCCGCAAGGGTCATTTGAAGCCATGGAATCCTTTAAAATAGATAGGGCCTCTTTCCCCCCGCATGCCTCTACAGGTGAGCAACCCAGGTTATTGAGATACTTTGTCTGTATAGACCGGGTAGACGGATTGTTATCCACTACCAACACCTTTAAATCATTTAGATCAACCCCTTCTTTTTCCTGGAGGGCTTCCAGCTCTATTTGCTTTGCAAAAATGGCCGTGAACCAGAATGTACACCCCTTGCCTTCCTCGGTTTCTACACCGATTTCCCCTCCCATCAGTTTTGCCAATCTTTTGGATATGGTCAATCCAAGGCCGGTTCCCCCGTACAACCTGGTAGTCGAGCTGTCTGCCTGGGTAAAGCCTTCAAAGATTAGTGCCTGTTTGTCCGCCGGAATTCCAATGCCCGTATCTTTTACCGAAAAACGGATTTTGACCCTATCTCCATAATCTTCGATCATTTCTCCTATGACGGATATCTCGCCCTCTTGTGTGAACTTCAGGGCATTACCTGCCAAATTTGTCAGTATCTGCCTTAGCTTTCCAGGGTCACCTATTAAACGAGATTGAACATCAGAAAATAGAAATGAGATAAACGCCAATTCCTTTTGCTCGGCCTTATAGGCAAAACTGCCAGCCAAATTATCAAGCATGTATTCTAAGTCAAATGGAATCTCCTCAAGTTCAAGCATACCGGCCTCTATCTTTGAAAAATCGAGTATGTTATTGAGAATATCCAGCAGGAAGACGGCCTCTGTGTTAATTGTATGAAAAATGTTCTTTTGATTTTCATCAAGGTAAGTATCTAATGCTAATTCTATCATGCCGGTAATGCCGTATAAAGGTGTCCTTATTTCATGGCTCATGTTGGCTAAAAACTCGCCCTTGGCGATGTTGGCTGCCTCTGCTTCCAAAGCCAGCTGATTGGCTCGCTCTATAGCAGCTTCCAACTGCTCATTGGTTTCTTTGAGCTCCTTTAATACCCTCTTTTCCCTTTCGATCCGTCCTATTTTAGCCCGAAATTCTCCTACTTCACAGGGTTTGGTTAGATAATCAGCAGCACCCGCATGAATAATATCCTCGTATGTGTATTCAGCAGCGTAGCCGGTCATGATTATGAAGTCCAAATGTGGAAAGGATTCTTTTGCCTCTTTCATGAACTGAATACCATCTGCACCAGGCATCGCGATATCTGAAACGACTAAATCAAAAGAGTGCTTGTGGAGAATTTTTAAGGCCTCAGAGGAATCTGAGGCAATTTTGCAATTGTAACCATTTTTCTGAAAAAACTCCATCAAATATGTTAGGATGCTCTCTTCGTCATCAACTATCAAAACATTTTGCACTAAGTTGTCAGCCATCATTCACATCCTTATCTACCTACTAATAAGCAGGAGTAGCTGATAACAAAAACCGCCCCTGCTCATTAGGGTTGGAGGTGCTGGCAGATGCCAAGGAAAAGATACGATTTTACTACTTAAATTAATACAAGAAAAATTTCCGATGTCAAGGTTGGATTTTATAAGATTGCCCATGCTCTTAACCCTACAACGTTAGTTACGGCTCTTTGACAATTCTTAGCATACGTTTTCGCC